>ENA-UOOR01001670-UOOR01001670.1-fermentation-metagenome-genome-assembly--contig:-NODE-1670-length-25273-cov-9.963915_pt1 | contig 25273 bp, 21 predicted proteins | sample MGYA00245780_ERZ724029 | MGnify/ENA primary metagenome ERZ724029 (study PRJEB28704, sample SAMN03018315) | fermentation metagenome | biome: anthropogenic terrestrial biome; feature: soil; material... | reverse complement strand
AATATCAACCAACTTGACACATACATGCTTGCAAGGGCGATAGAAACGTGCCGTAATGTATGGTATGATAGCTATAAACAAGAATATGAGTTGCTAATTATTTACATAATTTTTCATTGGGGGAAACTAAAATGTATGATGTAATAATCATCGGCGCAGGCACAGCAGGCTGTACCGCCGCACGAGAATTGGCCTGCAACGGGTATAAAGTACTATTAGTTGAAAAATTCAAGATACCAAGAAATAAATCCTGTTCCGGCATCCTAATAAAGAAGTCAATGGATTTAGTCCGGCAATTCTTTGACGAAGATACGCCGGAGTTTACCATGTGTGCTCCGACCGATAACCGAGGCATGATTTTTACCAATGATAAAGGCCAAGAGTACCATTTTGAACAGGAAGGCTTAAATATATGGCGCAGTTCCTTTGATTACTGGCTGGCGACAAAGGCTGCCGAAGTCGGCGCCGAGTTACGTGATGAAACCGCCGCCCTATCATGTGAGGAACAGGAAAACTATGTTCTTGTAAATCTCAAGGGCGCATATCTTTATTCTGAAAAAGCAAAAATGGTTATTTTGTGTGACGGTGTTGTAGGCTCTGTTAAGCGAAAACTTGTACATACACCGCAAAGCTATATAACTACTTACCAAACCTTCAATAAAGGTTCCATTGATTTGGATCCCCATTATTTTTATGCTTATTTACAGCCCCATTTATCGGAATATGATGCATGGTTTAACGTAAAAGATGATTACCTGATTTTTGGCGTGTCTGTTAAGGATACAAGTAAAATTGAACATTATTATTCTGAATTTATTGCTTATATGGGAAAACATCACAACGCAAGAATTAAAGAACAAGAAAAAGCGGAAAAATGGCTTATGCCACACATTATATCTGGCTGTCCTATAGAATACGGAAATGGGAAAGTGCTGTTTGCCGGTGAAACAGCAGGATTTCTAAACCCTATGGGCGAAGGTATATCTGCAGGAATGGAAAGTGGGTACGCCGCTGCAAAAGCGATTGAGAAAATAGATTTGAACAGCGATTTGGATTTAGTAGAGCTATACACTTTTTATCAAAACAACACTTATGCATTGAAAAATTATATGGAACGGCAATGGAATTTTGTTGCAAATATGTCGGAAACGTTCCAATACATGAAATTATGAGTAAAAACCGACCGGAAACATCGTCTCCGGTCGGTTTTCTTCAGACAGCATTCTTGTGAAATAGAGGCTTAAATTGGGTCGAACAGTAGAAAAAGATCGCCAGCTGTTTCCAGTCCAAAGCTTTTTCGCGTTGTATCCTTTTTAAAAGGTCCCAATACAATATATAGTGATTGACTGGTATTAGGCTATCAATATATTGTATCGGGATAATTAAATCAAAAGACAACGCAAAAAGCTCAGTCCAAGAACAGGCTAATATAAGGTTATTTCTGATTAACTTCGCAGTTTTGTTGGCATCCGAAGCAACCACAATATTTCGTACGGTAACAATTGTAAATGAACTAACCCCTGAGCATTAGGTGAGAAAATTCTTCTTGTTAACAAATCTTGGTATTCCTGAGCAGGATCCATCTTTGTACTGGAGAAATCCACCTGGAGCGCTTGTTGCCTGCTAGAAACATTGTGAAAACAGATGATTTGTTCATTTTCCTCCGGGGAAGTACGGATTAGAGAGAAAATCTCATCCTTTAAAACCAGAACGTCTTGTCTGCCTAGGGGATGAAAAGCAGGATGGTTTCGACGGATTTTTAATAAAGTCGCCAGGCGCTCGTAGACCATTCTCGTCCGGGAATAAGGATTATCCAGTTCTGCCAGGAATTGCTGGAAGAAAAATTTTCTCCTATTAATGGAGCGAGGTCTGCCCGTTTCTTCAACTCCTTCATCATCATTTTCTGAGCCGAAAAGGCTATGAATATAGATAGCCGGTACCCCAACCAGCGACAAGAGAATGGAGTGGGCACAGATAAATTTCTCAATTCGGATCGACTCTGGTTCCTCTCTGCCGGAAAGGGCGTCAAAGTATGAGATATTTAATTCATAAGGACTTTTTTCCCCGGTAACGTTATAACGATAACTAATACTCCCTCCATAGGCCTGCGTCTTTTCAACTAACATGTTTATTTCTTTCTCGCTCAGAATACCCTTGACTGGTAAGAGACCGATTCCGTCATGAGAGGCTAGAAAATTTAAAAATGTGCATCGTCCGGGCGGTTGTTCGAGGGCGCCAACCCAGCGGGTCAGCGTAGCGGCGTTTTCCTGATAGAAGGTGATAAGTACCAAGGGAGGTAAAGAAAACTGGTATACCATCTGCGCTTCATTGTAGCCATCCCCGAAATAACTGATGTTTTCCTCGTGCGGAACGTTGGTTTCAGTGATTAAGCTTATCTCCGGATAAACCAGATCTAAGACAGAGCGGAAGAGCTGAATAATCCGGTGAGTTTGTCGCAGGTGAAGACAAGTCGTGCCGATCTCTTTCCACAAGTACCCGACGGCATCCAACCTGATTAGCTTAACTCCTTGTTCTCCATAGAAAAGGAGCAATTCAATGATTTTCAGTAAAACACGGGGATTAGCGTAATTTAAATCAATCTGGTCCGTGCTAAAGGTCGTCCAGAGTAGTTTCTCCCCGGCAACGGAGGAAAAAGACGTGAGAAGTGGCAGGGCTCGGGGGCGAATAACCGCTGAGAGGTCAATATCTTTTCCAACTTCAATAAAGAATTGATCGTAGCCCGGTTCTCCTTTTAAATATCCTTGGAACCAAGCACTTTCAGCCGAGATGTGATTAATTACCGCATCGCACATAACTTTAAAATGATAACTAAGTTGTCTTACATCTTCCCAATCACCTAAGTCCGAGCGAACCTGGTAATAATCCGTGACCGAAAACCCATCATCCGAAGAATAAGGATAAAAGGGAAGAAGATGAACTCCAGAAAAAAGTCCAGTCAAATATTCCTCAGCAAACCGTCTAAGATTCTCGAAGAGCTGATTTTTGTTGTCCAGAAACTGATCGCCATAAGTAACCAGGAAAGCATCGGTCTGGTCGAACTTATAGCTCTCCTCTCTCTTCCCCGAATCAAATCTTGGAATCTTCCCTTTCTCTGTTAGCGCTTCTTTGATGACTCTCAGTAATCTTTCATAGGTTGAGTTCCCCGTCTCCTCCCCATAAAGCTCCACCAGTATTTCCCGCCCTTTTTTCAGAGATGCTTCGCTTAAAGAAAATGTACTCATGGTTCTTGAAACTTACTCCTTTGTGCTTATTTTACCCTTGGCAAGACGCTACTTGTTAACAGAAATTCCCCACATGCTCAGGAGATATTTACGAATAATAAAGATGAAAACGATGGCCGGTATAATCATAAAAAAGCCCCCGGCAAATTTGAAGTTTAACGGAGAAGCCTCTAAAGTTGCCATGATATGCGCAGGCAAGGTGCGGTTTTGAACCGTTAAGATCGAGGCGGCGAATACCTCGTTCCACGAGGTAACAAAGGTAAAAATTCCGGCTGCCGCCAGCCCGGGTAAGATTAGAGGCAGGCTAACATGGATAAAAGCCGTAATTCTATTACATCCCAGCGTTAAAGCAGCTTCCTCCAATTCATAAGGAACCTTCAGAAACAGACTGGCAGTAATTAAAACCGTAAAGGGCAAAGAAAGCGAGGTGTGCATCAGGGAAACGCCAAGGATAGTGTCGTAGATCCTCCAACGCAGAAACATTACTGCTAGCGGAATGGCTAACAGAGAAGTTGGGAACATTCTGGTAATCAATATCCCCAGCTTAAAAGCTTCTTTCCCCCGGAAACGAAACCGTGAAAGGGCATAACCGGCCGGAGCGCCGATCAGCAAAGAGAGAAGAATGGTTACCATTGCTACCAGAATGCTATTGAAAGTAGACTTTAGCACGCCATAAGCATTGATAAAATATTTAAGATTATCTAAAGAAAACTTGGTCGGTATGATCGAACGCGGCCAGGTGTATAATTCCGCCCTGGAAGTTAACGCAGCGAAAGCAATTAGAATAATCGGCGTCAGAGTACACAGGGCGATTAGACTTGCACCCAAATAGAACCCAACAGAAGAGGATGTTATCGCGCTTCTCTGCCAAGAATCCCTTTTCATTACAACACCCCCACTTGTTCATCTTTGGTCTTTAAAAACACCAGATAACTCCAAGTGATGATCATAGAAATCACCATCAATAACAGGGCGTAAGTAGCGGCGACATGTTCATTTCGAATCAGAGTATACCAGAAGAAAGATTCTGAAGCCATGACCGGAAATAGTCTACCCGCCAAAACGATAATTGGTCCAAAAACTTGAAAAGCTAACAGAGTTCGGATTATTAAGGCTGATTGGATGCTAGGTTTTAACAGAGGGAGAATGATTAACCATACTTTTTGCCACCAATTGGCGCCAAAGATATCAGCCGCTTCCAGATAGTCTTTAGCGATCATCTGGAGACCGGAGAGGAGAATAATCATCACCAAAGGGGTGGCGCGCCAGACTTCAGTAATAACAATGGCTGTCATAATCCACTGAGGTGACTGATATGAGAGATAAATCACCGCTTCCTTAAGAATACCCAGTTGATAAAGGATGCTATTAAGGTAACCCTTTTCCGTAAAAATGGACAGCCAGATCAAGCCAGCCCCTAGTTCTGAGATCCCAAGCGGAATAGCGTAAATATATAAAAAGAGCGTGGACCCCTTAAACCTTTTATTGATAATCAGGGCTGACAGGAAAGCAACCACCAGTTGGATGGGGATAATGATTACTGCCATCTTTAGTGTGTTTATGACTGCGTCTTGGTAATAAATATCTCCAAACATTCTATTAAAGTGTCGCAGTGTAAAGATCGAATGCTCCGAGCTAAATGCCAGACCGATTACTTGGAACAAAGGAACAACAAAAAAGAATAGTAAAAATATTAAAGTAGGCGCTAGTAGGAAATAGGGCAAGGCAGTTCTACGACAATCCATTTGATAACACCTCCTTAGAAAATACATCTCGTCGCTCGTCACTCGTCACTTGTCGCTCGCATGAATGATAGCCTTTGCCAGTCCCAGATGAAGCTTTAATTTTCATCCCTTCGCTTGCCCCAGCTTCGGTTTTAATTACAAGGGGAGCAGGTTGACCTCTGCTCCCCCAAATCCTAATAGTTTACGGTTGCGGATAAGGGGCTCCTGTCTCTGCAAATAGTTTTTGCAGTATAGCTTCCTGCCTTTTGAGGGTGGTTTCAATTGGCCGGCCCTGTACCACAATGGCCTGGAAGGTATCGGTATAAATCGGAACAAATTCGCCACTGCGATTGCCGAGACCCACAGGAAGTAGTGTGACGATACCATCCGTAGCGCCTGCTTGTTTGGTCACTGCTTCCGCCAGGATCTTTAAAGCGCCTTCTGGCACGTAATTGATTGCTTCATAGGTTGTCGGGAAGAACCCAGTGCCTTTAAGGATCTTTACTTGGGTTTCCGGTTGAGTGAACAGATCAATCAGTTTCCAGGACTCCTCTAAATTTTTTGCGCCCCGAGGGATACCCAATCCGGCAATAACAGAAATAAAGGCGCGTCCTTTCGGACCGGCTGGTGAAGGGAAAGCCACAAACTGGTCAGGTTTTTCGCGCAGGGCCGGGCTGCTTCTGGCCGTATGATCCCAAACTACCCAGACTTCTTCTAAGAGTAACGGGTCGGACATAGATTCATAAATTACTGAACTGGGATGAGAGTATTTGAAGAGTTCTTTTAGATACTTCCAAAGCTCAATCCCTTCCGGAGAATTAAATTTTTGCACTTGATGGCCGGTGTAAGAGGGATAAAGATAACCATGGAGCATTCGCCCAAAGAGTCCTTTTGGGCCGCCCGGGAAACCAAATTTTGGCCCACCGGTCTGTTCATGCATGTTTTTCGCCCATTGCAGAAGCTGTTCATAAGTAAGAGCATTGAGCTCAACACCGGTTGGCAGATAGGCCAGGGCTTTCTTATTGGCGACCATCAGATAAGTAGCTTGCGTCCAAGGAATATAAACTTGCTGTCCGTTCATTTGCCCCAGCTTTACCAGTTCGGGAATGAAGGTGCGCCCAGGAAGCGCCGGAAGATTCTTTAGATCCTGGGGGATACCATTGGCCAGTAAGTCCGGAAAATCACCATGTAGCGTTCCAAAGACATCGGTATTGCTTTTTTTAGCTTTAGCCTCCGCTAATAAACGATCAATAAACGGGCCGTAATCTTCGTTGAGCATCGTTACTTTAATGGCTGTTTTTTCCGTAAACGGGTGCAAAATTTCATCCCTGATAAACTGTTGCTCCTCAATCGGTCGAAATTGCGTAGAGGCAAAAAACACCTGGGTTTTAGCGACTACGGGCAACCCGAGGAGAGCAACCGTTGCCACTGCCGCCGTGATCATTAAAATTAAAATCCTTCGCTGTTTCATTTTTCCACTTTTCCTCCTTTTTAAATAGGATGATATAAGTGTGATCTATACCAAAATCAGCTAACCTCCAGGACACTCCTCCTTTCATTGCAGATTTTTTTGTCATTCTCCAGGTTGAACAGGTCTTTCTTTTTGGACAAGTAAGTCTACCACCGACCTGCTAGCGATAATTGACTAAAATTTGCTTGGAAAACCAGTTGCTTTTTACTTTGCTTGATGAGCAGGCGCTGTTGATTCACGTAGCACAAGTTCATACGGGAGTTCCTGTTTGATGTTCTCAATGGCCTCTCCATTAATCAGTTTCAGCAAGTTTAGCGCTGCCTCTTGTCCGATCGCAAAACTAGGTTGAACCACGGTGCTGAGAGAGGGATGCACTAAAGAAGCAAATTCAATTCCATCAAAACCCATCAGAGAAATATCGTCAGGTACCTGTAGTTTATTTTCCCGTAGAGCATTCAACGCCCCCACAGCCATCATGTCATTAAAAGCAAAGATAGCGGTAGGGGGTTGATTCCATTGGGTTATCATGATTGAAGCCGCCGTATAACCCGACTCCACCGAATAGTCGCCCTCCACTACATTCTCTAAAGAGAATTCTAGATCCTGACCTAAATAAGCCAATTTACATCCTTGAAGCCGATCCCGGCTAATGGTCAGATCACCAATCGGTCCACTGATAATACCGATCCGGCGGTGGCCAAGTTCAAAAAGGCTCTGAACAGCCTTGAAAGAAGCTTCTATGTTATTAACATACACACAAGGAATATTAGGCTCAGTAGAATAGCTTAAAGTTAAGATGAAAGGCAGTTCTATCTCACGCAAGGTCATCAGGTACTCACTGGTAAAATGGGGGCTACTCATGATCAGGCCGGTAACACCATGTTTTTTGACCTCTTGAAGAAAGGTATACTCATCCGCGGCTTTTCCGTCACTGTCATATAAAATCATGGAATATCCTTCGTCCTTAAGAACACTTTGTACCCCTTTAACCATCTGAGCCAAGGTCGGATTTAAAACATTGGAGATAAAAACCGCAATCGTCTGCCCCTTACCTAAAACTCCTCGTTCTGCGGAACCTCCTATATACCCAAGTTCCTTGGCGACCTCTGCCACTCGTTCCCTGGTTCTTTCACTCACCAATGTGCTCCCATTTAATGCCCGAGAGACCGTTGCCGGTGAAACCTGGGCCGCTTTTGCAATATCGTAGATAGTAATCGCCAACTCATTTCACTCCTATTCCTTCCTGGCGTTCTTTTTCGACGCAGTCTGGTAGTTTTCTTATTAAAGATTATTCAACACGGTTTCATGAAATCCTTCTTTCATTTCAATAAAATTTCATTAGTTTCATTTTGTTGCATTAATTGCAAAGATGATTTGCTCCCTCATATAAGAAGTTATATGAAATACTAATTATCTTAAATGAAAGTTTCCATGCCTTTTTTGACTATTACTCTGTACAAAGCTATTCTTCAAAACAGTAATACGAAAACCGACCGGAAACATCATCTCCGGTCGGTTTTCTTAATTATAGCCGGGATCTCGACAAGCATCATAGAATTCTTTAAAAGATCAATATTTTGTGGTTAAAACTTAAATCAGGACAATTATATAATTCCTTAAGGAAAGCATTATGAAAGTTAATAAAAAATGGACAAAAACAATTATTCCATAAAGTTTTTTACTGCGCCAATCATCCCGGCATCATTAGATAATTTTGCTGTTGTAATGACCACATTTTTGAAAAAGGCAGGCATCGCTTTTGCCCTTACTTTTTCTATAAGTGGTTTTATAATGATCCGCCCCTGTTGCGAAACCCCTCCACCAATAATAATAGCCTGGGGGTTAAATATATGTAGCAAAGTCACTATTCCTGCAGCATTATAATCTAAAAAGCTATCAATACATTTTACTATCTCTTTATTTCCCTTTTTTGCTTCTTCAAAAATTATTTTACCATTAATTTCTGTAAATTGATTCCCCGCTACTTTTCTTACTTCCCTAATTAAAGCAGTCATCGAGCCATACTGTTCGAAACATCCTTTATTACCGCATGTACACTGTCGGCCATCTTTTTTTAAAACAATATGCCCTATTTCACCTGCAATCCCAATACTACCAAAAAATATCTTGTCCTCTAGGATAATGCCGCCTCCGATCCCCGTTCCAATTGTATAGGCAATCATATTTTTAAAGCCTTTGCCACTCCCTACCCAATGCTCAGCCAAAGCCACACAGTTGGCGTCATTTTCCACTATTACGTCTAAATTAGTTACTTTCTCAATTTCTGCTTTTAAATGGGTTCCTTTCCAGCCTGGAATGTTACCACAGTCTCCGATCACTACACCATTTTTATTATCTATCTGCCCGGCGGCTGATACCCCTATACCTTCAATGTCTATATCATTGTCAGCAGCATAGGATGTTATTTTTTTTGCGATCTTCTTTATAACATTGATTAAAGGAACTTGATAATTATTAATGTTGGATTGTTCAACCATTTTATATAATATTTGACCTTTTTCATTAACTATTCCTGCTTTAATTGTAGTTCCTCCAATATCAATTCCGATATATTTTTTCATAACCCATAGCCTCTCTCTTTTATATACTACACTACCCTACGATATAGATAAACTTACTGGGCTCGTTGCGTTGTCTTTTGATTTAATTATCCCGATACAATATATTGATAGCCTAATACCAGTCAATCACTATATATTGTATTGGGACCTTTTAAAAAGGATACTACGCAAAAAGCTTTACTAAATTAAAGGCTGCCAAAATGGCAGCTTTTTTCTTTCTTTACTAGGAGTAAGTCATAGGGCATGGCATAACTCCTTTTCAAATTCAGTATAGTTTTTCTAAAATAGAGCTAGATGTCTTTTGGTTGTTATTCTGGCTGATCTCAAAGCTTCGGCGGTAATATTCCATATACATTAGATCCAAAAGATAAAGCTGCCCCATTTTGACTGAAGTGGAACCACCTTGCAATGGACTTTCATTGGCGCCACAAAGAATTGTCACATCAGAAAAGCTAGTTAGGGGTGATTTTATAAAGCGGGTTATCGTGACTACCTTTGCCCCCGCCTCTTTTGCCAGCTTTGCCACATTGATAGTATCCTTTGTAGAACCAGAATAGGAGATGACAATAGCTAAGTCCTTATCCGTAAGCATACTTGCCGTCATCGCCTGCATATGAGAATCTTGAACACAGTGTACTTTGGGGGTAATACGTAAAAATTTATTCATTGCCTCCATGGCGGTCAGCATAGAAGCACCTACGCCAAAGAAGTATACATTATGCGCATTTTCAAAATAATCCATGGCACGAGAGAATTCTTCCAGATTCAAAAGGTTGAAGGTTTCATTAATTGCGTTCAGGTTGGTTTTCAGCACCTTTTGAGCAAGCTCAGCAAAGGCGTCAGAAGAGTTAATATGTTTTCCAAGCTGTTCGGTATCCTCGTTATCCTCTGTAATGCTTAAAGAAAGCCGCATTTTAAATTCTTGATAGCCTCGCAGTTCCATAGTGCGGCAGAAACGAAACACACTAGTATCCCCCACATCACAAGCTTCTGCCAGTTCTGTAATTGACATAAATAATACCTTTTTCGGATTTTGCAGGGCATAGTCTGCTACTTTCTTCTCAGCATTAGTAAATTGATTGTATAGGGATTGAATTTTTAAAAGAAAATTTTCATTAGCCACCTTTCTTACTCCTAACCTATTATAATTTACATAAATAATATTACCGGCTAAAGCTGTCGAGCAGCGCCACTAAATACCCGTACTGTTTTCTAAATTTACCTATTACACCGCTAAATCTAAAATTTGTACTCAAAATTTTTGTGCCTCAACAGCATCTCTTTAGGTATACATTCCCAAGTACTATTATACTTACCAAACACTCCAGTGAAAAAAGATTTACCGATATATATTTCCCCTCAATTACAACTTTCCCTTCAACCTTTGACCGCACCCATAGTAATACCCTGTGTAAAATACTTTTGAAAAGCAATAAACACTATTAAAATCGGAACAGCCGCAAAGGTAGCGCCCGCCATCAGCACTCCATAGTTAGTGGCAAACTCCTGCTGCATAGTTGCAACACCTAACGGTAGTGTCAATTTTAGCTTAGAATTCAACATAATGAGCTGCATAAAGTAATCGTTCCACGCGCCGATAAATGTAAAAATAGCTAAAGCCGCAATACCCGGCTTTACCATCGGCACAACAATTAGAATGAAAGTCTTTAGTTCACTAGAGCCATCGATTTTAGCAGCTTCTAAAATTTCGGTCGGCAGTGTTTCATTGAACTGCTTCATTAAAAACACACCAAAAGGCCAACCTACCGCAGGCAAAATAACCGCTGACAGCGTATTGTGAAAACCCCATGAGCTGATCAGACGCACCAGCGGAACTAGTATAACTTGCTTAGGCAAAGCCATCGCAGCTACAAGTATGGCAAATATTAGCTCGCGGCCATAGAACTTTTTTTTAGCAAGCACATAACCTGCCATGGTGGATACAACACAAACCAGAATCATCGTCCCAAGCGCAATCAATACGCTGTTAAAGAACCAAGTCAATGCCGGGTTATAAAAGAGTTTCCTATAATTTTCTATGGTTGGATGTATGGGAAACCATTGTGGCGGCAACTGAACGGTAACCTCTTGCTGCTTAAATCCACCTGTGATTACCCAATAAAAAGGAAAAATAAAGCCAATGGTTAAGATATATAAAAGCGTCATTCTCAGGATATTACCGATTGAAGTCTTTTTTTTGCTATTTTTCATGCCTACACCTCTCCTTTCTTAATATTCAACTTTATTGCTGAAGAACTTGAATTGTAGGATGCTAAAAAACCCAATTACCACTGCAAGTATTACACCCATTGCGTTAGCATAACCAAATTGTGTCAACTTGAAGGCGGTTTCATATACTAGGTACATAACGGTACTAGTATGGTAATTTGGTCCTCCTGAGGTAAGTAGTTGAATAAGAGAGAAGCACTGGAAGGAATTTATAATGGTGATGACAACTACGTAAAGAGTAGTTGGCATTATACAAGGCCATTTTATGTATTTAAATACTTGCCAATTAGTAGCGCCGTCAATTTCCGCAGCCTCTATATGGGACTTGTCGAGATTGCTAAGAGCAGCAATATACAGAACAATTGGCTGACCAATTGAGGTCGTAAATAGCACAAGTAAAATTGACCAGAGGGCATAATGTTTATCACCCAGCCACATAATAGGCTGATTGATCATACCTAATGTCTCCAAGAACCAGTTGAGGATACCGCTTAGTGGATCAAAAATCCATTTCCAAACTACTATTACAGAAACAGTACCGGTAACAACCGGCAGGTAGAACACCCCGCGGAAAAAGGAGCATACTAAAGAACTTTTCTGATAAATTGTAAGCGCAACAAAAATAGAAAATAAAATAATGAAAGGAACAACACCGATCACAAGTACGATGGTGTTTTTCATGGATTTTAAGAAGACCTCGTCTTTAAATAAATTAATGTAGTTGCCAAAACCAAGAAATTCAAACCTATTTATTGAATAATTAAAAAAACTGGTAAAAATGCTGACAATAATTGGATAGACAACAAAAACAGCAAAAAAGCATATGGCAGGAAGCAAAAATACGCCTGCAACTATTGTTTCATGTATGTCTTTGGGCATTGTCCGCCATCTTCTAAAGCGAGCATCTTTTAATGGCGGCATTATTAAGTTTCCTTGTGCTTTTAGACTATTATTATCCATTACTGTTATCACCTCGTTGCTGTAGATCTATATATTCCCCCCCACGCGATTGTGGGGGGGGAACCTCAAAAAATACTATGAAAGCAAAGCTTTCTCTTTATTGCTTAATAGAATCATTTGCTACCTTAACAAAATCGTCCAACGCCTGCTTTGGTGTTTTGTCACCGGTAAAAGCAGCTTGAAGAGCCGGGAACCAGGCAGTACGCATTTTCGCAAAGCCATCTATCGTATTATAGTAAGGAGAATAGTACTTAGTGAGACCAGCCAGATACGTCATAGTCTCGTCTCCTTTATAAAGGTTACCGAAGGAAGAACGAACCGGGAAGGTGTTAGTAGCTTTTACGTTCTTGGGGCCCCAGATCGAATCGTTGCAGATAAAGTCGATCAGTAATTTCGAGGCTTTAATCTTGTTGGCATCACCATTATCAAATACACAGAAACCATCGATCAGATACTCCAATTCCGGTATGCCATCTGCAGATGGGAAGGGAACCATGATCGGTTCGAATTTAATTTGGTCTTTCTTGGTTGCGAAAAGCCCAGATGAGAATAGAATTGTATGCGACACCCGTTGGGCGCAAAACTCATCGATCGCAGCTGTACCATCAGAAGCAGAACCATTAAGTAGTAACCCGCTTTTAATTGCATTTACTACAAACTCGAGACCCCGCACCCCACCCTGGTCGTTAATGGTGTACTTAGTAATTTTCTCATCGGTAATCGAGGAATCATATAAGTTAGCGATAAAAGCACGCGTCCCTTGGTCGCCACCCTGCGATGAACAGAAGATAATCGCCCCTCGCTCTTTCTTCGCTTTTAGCGCCTCAAGAAGCGCTTTATATTGGCTGGTTGTCCATGTCCTGTCACCCTTAAGATTGAGCATATTTAACAAACCATGTTTTTCTAGCATGTTCTTATTAAAACCCATCAGGAACGGAGCAGAGGAAATAGGATACATATAGTACTTGTTCCCTACTTTGCAAGCATTAATGATATTGTTATTATTGACATCTTTAATAAACTCACCTGTGAACATATCACTTAAATCAGCCAGAACGCCGCTTTTTCCGTAAGCAATGATCCGTCCGGGCGCATCAAACAGTACATCACAGACAGTTTTCCCCTGAATAGCAGTATTAATTTTTTCCGGTCCGGAAGCAAAGTCAATATTCTCCAGATTAACCTTGATGTTAGGGTACTTTTGGTTGAAGGCCGTAATAATCGACTGTTCATATTTGCCTATAACACCATCTACTGCCATAAAGTTTGGGAAGTTCCACCAGGTAATTTCTGCCTTCAGCTGGGCTAGATCATCAGCTGCGCCTACTTGGATATTACCACTTACCACTGTAACCAGTAACAGTAAAGTCACCATTAATAGGGAAAATACCTTTTTCATAACATAATCCTCCTTAATTATTTTTTATTTTTAGCAGTAATTACTGCTAATCCCCCTCTTCAGTTCACTATTCAAAGCCTGGCAGGAAACGACCGATCCGCCGTTAATTTCTCTCAAAAACATTCAACTTCACAAGAATACCGCTTATTAAATTCCTATATATATTGCTATAATAAAATATTTACAAAGACATCATAACATGTCCAGAAATTTTTTTCAAGTTAAATTTATAAAAAAAATTTTTTCCATAACGCTCTATAAAAACATATGGTGAATAACACTTGACAAAAGCACTAGGTGAGGAATTACTACACAATCTTTTCTCCTCTTTTCTGCTGTAAACTAATGCTATTAATTACATTTACAAACCTTTCAGTAATTTCCTGAGGTCTTGTGATCGCTCCACCAACCACAACCGCAAAAGCTCCTAATTCTAACATTTTTTTCGCTTGTTCCGGATAATGAATTCTTCCTTCAGTAATAATCGGAACCTTAGTACTTTTGGTCAATTTTTTAACCAGTTCAAAATCTGGTTCTTCAAGTTGTGGCGAATAGCTGGTATAACCACTTAAAGTAGTACTTATGAAATCTATACCTGTATTCGCAGCATTTATTCCTTCTTCGTAGGTAGAAATATCCGCCATCAATAACTGCTCAGGATATTTTTCTTTGATTTTTCTTAGAAATTGAGTAACTCTCAGACCATCAGGTCTTTCTCTTAAGGTACAGTCCAGGGCGATGATATCTGTCTTAATCGCAGCTAAAGCATCAACCTCTTTCATCGTCGCTGTGATATGTTGTTCATAGCCTTCATATTGTTTTTTAATAATACCAATAATCGGTAAGCCTACTTTTTCTTTGATCTCTTTTATATCCCTAATTCCATTTGCTCTAATACCTACTGCCTTTGCCTGTTGTGCGGCAAGAGCCATAAGTGGCATAATACCCCCGCTCTTCGAATATAGGGGTTCACCCTCAAGCGCCTGGCAAGAAACGATTAAACCACCTTTTAACTGCTTGATAATATCATGCTTTACTTTCATAGTTATTCCCCTTTAATTATCTTAGCTTTTGGTCTATTACATACAATAAATTATTGTTATAAATTTATAACCTTATAAAACCTCTATATTTGTTTTGATAATGCTCCTCTTGAAATTATCTTTATTTATAATTTTTCCAGGAAATCCACACCTGTAATCGCGTATTTTTCTTTCAGTTCTCTAAAACCCTCTTTGATCTTTTCTTCATCGGCACCGCTGTAATTATTAAATGGCCGCCTGGAATATCCGGCGTCAACCCCCATCCATTTAAGACCTAAGCGCATAACAGAAAAATAATCATATGAGACAGAATAATTAATAATTTGGACAGCGGTCTTCTGTTTTGCTTTTGCCGTTACAAGATCATTATTTTGGATCGCATGATAAATTTCGATAAATAACTCAGGCATTAGATTGTAGAAAGAACCAATAATACCATCTGCCCCGTTAATTAGTCCTGAAATTGCCATTTCATCACAACCAGAATAAATTAGAAAATCCCGACCAATTTGCTCTTTAATTAAAGCAATTTCGTGGTGGGTCGTTGCTGTATATTTTATCCCTTTCACGCGCTCAATTGCTGCTAACTTCTTGATAGTATTAAATCCTAAAATGCCTGCCAGTGGCACATTATAAATAATCATGGGCAACGGTGTAGCTTCACCAATATCTTTATAATAGTTAAAGATATGTTCTTCATTAAATCTCCAATAAAAGGGCGGTACAGAAGAAATAGCATCTGCTCCGGCTTGATAAGCATGCGTGGCTAATTCAATCGAGTTCTTCGTCCCGATGGCCCCAATATGCGCCATAATAGGAACACGTCCAGCTACTTCATTAATAATAATTTCAACAATCCGTTTTCTTTCCTCTAAAGTCATTAAGAACCCTTCGCCAGTACTACCTGTCAAATAGAGACCATTTACTCCTTTATTAAGTAAATGATTGATAAAACCCCTGGTTCTCTTTTCATCAAGCGCTTCATTTTCATCAAAAATAGTTAATAAGGCCGGAATTACTCCTCTAAAATTTGGTAATTTAATATTAGCCATTTCTCTCCCCCATTAATCTTTTTCATCATGATATATCTTTATTGGTTAAATTAAATGACAGGCAACATAATGTTCTTGGCCATTAATGATATGTTTTTGCAGTTCTGGAGTTTCATGCTTACACTTCTCCATACTCTCTTTACACCTCGGATGAAAGGAGCAACCGCTTGGTGGATTTACCGGGCTAGGCACATTCCCCTCTAAAATTATACGTTTCGACTTTTTATCAAGATCGGCTACAGGAATAGCAGATACTAAAGCTTTTGTATAAGGGTGTAATGTGTTAGCATAAAAATCATCAGCATTAGCCAACTCAACAATTCGTCCCAAATACATAACGGCGATTCGATCACTAATGTATTCTACAACGCTTAAATCATGGGTAATAAAAATATAAGTTAGGTTTCGCTCATCTTTTAATTTCTTTAATAGTTTTAAAACCTGAGCTTGGATGGATACATCTAAGGAACTAACCGCCTCATCACAGACAATTAACTCCGGTTCAACGCTTAGCGCTCTAGCTATACCAATACGCTGCCTTTGTCCCCCGCTAAATTCATGTGGGTAACGGTTCATATATTCTCTTCTCAAGTTAACATCTTCAAGTAAATCGCCGATTATTTTACGTCTTTCCTTTTTTGATTTAAGGCCAAACTTCTTTAACGGATCTTGAAGCGAACCAAAAATAGTAAAAGCAGGGTTCAATGAAGAATGTGGGTCTTGGAATACAATTTGTAACTTTTTCCTCGCCTTCAACATCTCTTTTGCTGACAATTTTATTAAATCCTTTTCTTCACCATCAAAATTGTAAACAATGCTCCCTGCGGTAACCCTTAGCAATTGTAAGATTGATTTACCTAATGTCGTTTTACCACAACCGCTTTCACCCACCAGCCCTAAAGTTTCACCTTTATAGATATCAAGATCTACACCATCAACCGCTTTTACATAACCTACTGTTCTTTTAAATACGCCTCTTTGAATTGGAAAATATGTTTTAACACCTCGCAATTTCAGTAACGCTTTTTTCTGGTCATTCATTTTCTAACACCTTTCTATAATGCCAACATTTAGCATGATGTGTGCCAGTTACTTTAAAATCATTCGGCATTTCAAAACATTTTTCATCACAATAATCACATCGCGGGTTAAACTGACATCCTTCAGGGCGGTTATAAGGATCAGGGGTATTTCCTCTAATCGGCTCAAGTTCCTGATTTTTGCCACAACCCAACACGGGGATTGACTTAAGTAAAGCTTTCGTATACGGATGAGCTGGTGTTTTAAATACTTCTTCTACAGTTCCACTTTCCACAATATTTCCCATATACATAACAACAACATCATCAGCAAGTTCTGCGACCACACCCATATCATGAGTGATCATCATTATTGCTGTCTTATATGTTTCTTTTAGCTGATTCATTAAATCAAAAATTTGCGCTTGAATTGTTACATCTAAGGCTGTCGTTGGTTCATCCGCAATTAAGACCTTGGGATTACATGACATTCCCATTGCGATCATGGCCCGCTGACGCATTCCTCCTGAGTATTGATGCAGAAACTCATCAACTCGTTGCTCAGGCAATGGGATCCCCATACCTCTTAACAGTTCAATTGCTTTCTTTCTCCTTGCCCTTTTTGTCATTTTAGTATGATACCGGAGACTTTCTATAATTTGGAACCCGACTGTATATACCGGATTAAGGGCGGTCATAGGGTCTTGAAAAATCATTGCAATTTCCGAGCCGCGAAGAGAACGCATTTTTTTTCCGTTCTTTGCTAATTGGTCAATCCGAATGTCACCCTCTTCAGAATGATAAATAATTTCTCCTTCTTCAATTCTTGCCAGTGTAGGTAAAAGTCTCATGATTGAGGTTGCTGTTACACTCTTTCCACACCCGCTTTCCCCAACCATACACAATGTTTTTCCTCTTTTTAGCTTAAAAGATACGCCATCGACCGCCTTATTGCATCTCTGATTGGTATAAAAGTATGTTTTTAGATTATTAACTGTAATAATTATCTCTTCATTCATCTCATGACCACCTTCCTATCCTTGTTGAGTAGGGTCGGTCGAATCCCTGAGTCCATCTCCAATAAAATTTACACTTAATACAAAAGTAGAGATCAGAATCCCAACAGGTAACCAAATCCACCAATTTTCTTTTAAGATGGAAAGATCTTGAGCAACATTCAAGATATTACCCCAGGTCGGTATATTTAATGGCACTCCGAGTCCAAGAAAACTAAGGGATGTTTCTTGTAGAATAAACATGGCCGTACTTAAGGTAATATTAACCATAATTGGTCCAAGGGCATTAGGCAACATATGCTTATAACAAATTATGAAATCATTTAAACCAAACGCGCGTAAGGCTTGAACATATTCCTCTTCACGTATGGAGAGCATTTGGGATCTAACCAGTCTATAGACCGATCCCCAACCTGTCACAATAAAAATAAGTAATAAATTCCATAAGCTTTGTCCTACAATAGAAACAAGGAGTAAAACTAAAATTATTTGCGGGAATGACATGAAGATTTCTGAAATCCGCATAAAGATCTTATCAAGCCACCCCCCTTTATAACCAGCATAACAGCCAATCATAACACCAATCAGCGCCGCTCCTAAAGCACTACCAAGTCCCACTAAAATAGAGATCCGTCCGCCATAAACAATCCGCGCAAAGACATCGCGGCCTATTTTATCAGTACCTAATATGTGTTTAGCTGAGGGTGGCTGTAAAGCATTTATAACATCAATTTTCCCTGGATGATAACGACAGATCAAAGGAGCAAAAATAGTAGCCAGCACGATAAAGGTAAAGACAACCAAGCCAATCAGCGCCAATTTATTGTTGAAGAATTTGTTTAGTACACGGTTCTGCAATTTGTTTTTTACAATTCCAGATTCCTCTTGCTGTTTAATACTATCCATTATTTTGTCCAATTTAGACTTCTTATTTTTTCTCAATTTTATCACCTTTAATCCAACTTTACCCGTGGGTCTAGTAACGCGGTAAAAAAATCAACTAAGAAACTGGCAATTAAAACAGCTAGCACAAAAAATAGGGCAATCATCATTACTAATGGCAAATTTTGGCCTCTAACAGCTGCAACAAATTCCTTTCCAATCCCGGGCCACTGGAATATTTGTTCAATAATCACAGAACCCCCTATCAACATCGGCAATCTAAAACCGACTAAAACAATTACCGGGGTTAAAGCGACTCTAAACCCATGAATAAAATTAACCCGCCATTCGGGAATACCTTTACTGCGAGCAGTTTTAATAAATTCTTTGTTTAGAGCATCCAACATACTGGCGCGCGCATATCTCATCACGCCCGCAGTCATGGTAAGCCCTAAAACGAAAGCCGGTAATACTAAGTGTGGCAGCCGATCTAAAAAAGAATCATATCCAGGCATCATTCTCCCACCTGAAGGTAACCAGCCAAGTTTAAGCGCAAAGATTAAAATCGCAACTAATCCAAAGAAAAACTGGGGGATTGAAACCCCAATCATTCCGGCAACAGTTAACATATGATCAAGCATCGATCCCTTCTTCAAAGCGCTCAAAGTTCCCAATATACTTCCTAAAACAGTGGAAATTAATAAAGCCGCAACCGATAGTTCAATCGTAGCCGGCAAGCGATCTATCACAATTTTAGAAATGGGGACACCGCTAGTTAAGCTATATCCAAAATCACCTCTTAGCACTCCGCCTAACCATTTAAAATATCTTATCACAAAAGGATCATTTAACCCTAAAGACTCCCTAAGCGCTTCCAACCTTTCAGGAGAGATATTAGCCAGAACATCCGGACTGACCATAAAAGATACGGCATCCCCAGGTGTTAATTCTAAGCCTGCGTAAATAAGAAAAGTAATAATTAACAACATTGGAATCAATACTAAAGTCCTTCTTGTAATGTACTCTAACATGTCCTCACTCCTAAAAAATTATATCCTTTTCCTCTATTTATTCTGCTCTTCCTTTGTTGTCGTATCGTTTTAAATGGGGATGACTTACAGCAGTCTTACCTTTGATGCCTTATATCCTAAGGTCATTATGAAATAGCCCAGTAAAGTGGGAGATGCGAAATGGAAAGGCCTGGGTTAATGGAATGGATGCTATTTCAACTCGAAATAAGAAACAAAAATCTTAGTACAAATAAAACCCAGGCTTTTAAACACTTGATGGTTTTATAATCTTAAACGCTTATTTTCTGGGAAATTTGTTAACATAGAATAAACGAGTATATCTAATATCAACAGGGTGCACATTCATATGAACCATTTTTTCAATTGCAGTAACATCGGATACAGTTTTACTAAAAGCATAATCAACCAGTCCTGCTTCTGTATTAATCACTAGATTGGGATCACTTTCAGAGCTTGGATATAATTGAATCCTTTCAATATTTCCAACGCCTTGATCCCAGTATCCTTTATAGCGAATGAAGGTAGCATAGTTATTCATACTAACTTTTTCAAGTTTAAAGGGGCCCGAACCAATAGGCGCTTGCCAATATGAGGCTCGTTGTGCCTGAAGTGGATCCGTATTGTTTAATAAATGTTTAGGTAGTGGAGGCCATTGAGAAAAAGTCAGTAAGGCATTAGGATCTAATTTTTCAAAATTAAAGGTTATTTTATTTCCATCAATCACAATCCCGCTAATTTCAGCAGCCTTACCTTGAATGTAAGCTTGATATCCTTGTAGACAACTATAGGTGTTTGCCGCTACTGCATTAAGCTGTGGAACTTTTGCAGAATATTCAACCGTAAACTTAACATCCTCTGTCGTAATTGGTACGCCATCATGCCAGGTAATGCCATCACGTAATACAAACTCTATACTTAAGCCATCAGCGCTTACTGAATATTTAGAAGCTAATTGACCCTTTTTAGGTGTCAAGTTTTCATCTGCTACGATCAAACGATCAAATAAGAACTTTTGTGGCATATAGTAACCTGGATTGACAAATACTGTTTCAAAGAATTCAATTGGTCCCCCGTTAGAATATAATGTTCTCTTCCCATTTGCGTCCGGTTTAATGTCCCAGTCAATAATCCTCCAATCATAAGCAAACTGCTCATTTCCATAATGGAATACTCTTCCGATCGATACGATCGCTCTCATAAATAAATACTTGTTGATAATAGAGAGGAATATTAAACAACTGTTCATTTTCATATCTTTGCAGTTTGTAGAAAGCTGCTTTTTGTTTATCCAGATCGACGGTAGCATTAGTAGCGGTAATTAATTTATCCAACTCCGGGACAGCTGGGGTATGTGAATTGCTCCCAGCTCCGCCTTGGAAACGATTATAATACTCATGCATAGTAAGCGCAGCAATTGCCGCGTAAGCTAAATCCCAATCGACAACAGATGGTCCATTGACCGGATCTTTGGGCGTTGTCCATAATTGTGAAGCTAAATCCCCTTCCAATTTCCTAAACCGCATTTTTATTCCCACTTCTCCAAGATAGGCCTGGATAGCTGTCATTAAGTCGACAGTTAATTGATCTCCATAATAGTAAACAACATCAAGCACCTTACTCTGATTCCAACCGGCTGCTTTTAACAATGCTTTTGCTTTTGCAGGATTGTATGTATAATTGTTTAAGCCACTTACTTTCCACTCACCATTTGGGGTAAGACTATTCGCCGCGACAGCTTTACCTTCCATTAAACTAGCCACTAAGGCATCCATATCAATAGCATAGGCAATTGCTTGTCGAATACGCACATCAGCTAATACATTTTTTTCACCGGCAATACTGGTTGGCGCAAATGAAATCATAAGCGCTACAATAATCAATAAAACACCTAACCTTTTCATTATGAATCCTCCTTAAAAATTATTATAAAAGGTTAAAAATACCCCTCTTTTACCCATTGTTGGGGTAAGAAATAAGTATGGGCAAACATCACCACCTTTTCGTGCCCAATGGACGAAAAGTGAAATTAATGGATATCACATCGTTAATTTGAGGTAACTGATAATTACTAATTTAATTATAGTTTTTTTATTACATTTGTCAATAAAATTTTGTAATATTATTACCCCCTAAATTTATTTTCTGTAGTATTATAACACGATAAGTCCTATCAATCGGTCTTTACAAAGGAAATAATCTGTTTATATTTTTGTTTTGACAAAAAACATGTAATAATGTTACACTTAAAATTAAGAGGTGAGCAACATATGCAAATGAACAGTAATAATTTATTGCTAAAGATTGGATCGTCTATTAATGATTTACGACCTTCGGAGCAAAAAATTGCTCAATATGTAGTACATAATTATCAGGATGTAATCTATCAAACAGTTAGTGAACTAGCTTCAAATTCCGGAGTATCAGAGGCCTCGGTTATGCGTTTTGTTAAAACCCTTGGTTTCAAAGGTTTCCAATATTTTAAGTTATCTCTAGCCAACATTCCCGACAATAACGACGGCGCTATGCAATCCTTATTACAGGATGACTCGGCGTTTAGCGTCAAAACCAACATTAGAAATAACATCATTACCTCAATAAATGATACTGCTACTGTGTTAGAAGATGACAGTCTTAATAAAGCAGTTAATTTTATCCTTAAAGCCAAGCAAATTTTCCTTGTGGGAGTAGGTTCTTCAGGTATAATAGCCAGGCTTTTATCTTACAAACTTCTAAGAATAGGAATCATTTCTAAATATATTAGCGACTCCCACCTTCAAACTATGCATTCTTCCCTGCTGGACAAAAGGAGTCTGCTCATCGGTATCTCCCATTCAGGTTCTACAATTGATACTGTTGATGCCTTAAGAATTGCTTATGAAGGTGGGGCTAAAACAATCTGTATTACCGACCATATAAAATCACCGATTGTAAAATATTCAAATGTGCTTCTTTGTACCTATGCCCGGGAGGATCCTTTGGGAGTATCCCAGGGAACCAGCTCAGCTTCACAGATCTATGTTATTGAAACATTATTGGCCTGTCTCTATAATAATGTCAAGGAACATGCCAACCTGGCCAGAAAGAAAACTGCGGAATCAGTGCTTAAGAAAATGTACTAGTATAGAATGATAAAAGCCCGCTTTTCAGCGGGCATCAAAACCTTTTAGCAATGATTAGGGTTAACTCATATTGCTAATGATTCTGAGAGACATCAAACATCATAATCATCAACAATCCATCCTCAATTTGAATCGTTATTTTTTCTACCTTTCCTAATCTTCTCCCCAACCTCAGGAAACGCTCTCTCCAACTGCACTATTAACCAGATTCTTGTTCGTTCATCCCCTTGGCGCCACAAATTTACAATATGCTGCAAGTAGGCAATCAAATCTTGATCTTGATCCAAATTTTCCCTAACCATTTCATCTAATCTAATCTGAGAATAAAACTCTGAAAAAGACGGATCTCTCAGTATACTTGTCAATCCCTCACTAAACCTCTGCGGTCCTAAAAGCTTAACCCCATTTATTATATATTCTTGAGGGGAAATAAACATTTCTCCTTTACCGGTGATAATCCAATCCGGATTAGCGGCAAACTGTTCTTTTAAGGTCGCAAGAAAAGCATTAGAAGGTTCTAATAAGTTCTTTTCAATCTTTGAAATATTACTCCGGCTCATGTTTATTGCTTCGCTAACTTCTTTCTGGGATAATCCAAGGTGTCTTCGAAACTGTAGTACCCGTTCACCAATACTTTTATCGTTCATTAGGAAATTTTCTCCTTGACATTAGTTCATTGTGAACATATAATTAGATTGTACCGGTCAAAATATACTTATTTATATGAGGCAAAAGTAAATTAAACAATATAAAACCTGGGTCCAAACTCTATGTTTGAACCTCAATTTTGTATTGCCCAAATATTAATTATTACCATTCAATATTATACCATATTTTCGATGAAAGATTAGAGGGATATGTTAAACGCCAATCCTAAAATCATCACTTCTCTAGAACAACAGATCGATGCTGGTCGCCAAAAGCTCCAAGATCTCTGGGAGGACCGGGGTTTTACCGATGCGGAAGTATTAGCCGCTGGTATTGAGCTGGACGATCTACTTAATGAATACCAAAAATTAAAATCCCAAACTAAATCCTGACCAAATAACAATCCTTACCCATCATCATAATAAGTTTTCATTTGCTGAACTACCCGCATTGTAATTAAAGAGGCAATCTTCCCCTCCAATATAAAAAACACGGATTTTTCTTCCGCGTAATCCACTCTCTGGAGAAAAAGAAGAAAGTTTGAGCACAGCCAGTTACAAAATGCTCTCTCCACCAACTTAAACTAATTCCACCGGTAAGCCCCCCTCTTGAATCAGTCGCACTTGCTCCGGTTCGGCCTGGTTATCGGTGATTAATAAATGAAAATCCTCCAGTTTTCCTACTTTAGCCCGAGCTACATGCCCAATTTTGCTGGAATCCGCCACCAAAATCCGCCGCCGGGATGCTTTGATAAAACCGATCTTCATCTCAGCTTCGGGAATATTTACATTAGTAACACCATAGTGGGGTTCGATCCCGTTGGCGCCAATAAAAGCCACATCGGCATATAGCTTTTCCAGGATTAAATCGGCATACGGATGAACTAATGAATGTTGGGTCGCCCGTAATCTCCCCCCGGTGACGATGACGTTAATTTCCGGATAATTCTCCAGTAACGTGGCGACATTGAGAGCGTTGGTGACCACAGTTACATTCTTATGTCTGAAGATATGACGGGCGACTTCCATCACGGTCGTTCCCACATCAAGAATGATGGTATCCCCGTCGGAGATTAATTCTGAAGCCCGCCAACCAATCCTTTTTTTCTCTTCCTGAAAGGAGGCTTCCTCATACTGATAAGCCCGTTCAAAACCGCTCTTCGGATTAAGGATGGCGCCGCCGTGCGTCCGGCGGAGCAAACCCTGTTTTTCCAGGACATCAAGATCCATACGAATCGTAACCTCCGAAACGGAAAGCTTTTTGGCCAGATTGGCCACCCGGCATCTTCCTTGATTATTAAGAATTTCCAAAATCATTTTTCTCCGTTCTTCTGGAAACATTTGACCACCTCTACTTCAATTTTACGATTATTTTCTTTTCCCGTCAAATATTTTGTTTTTTCCTTACCTTAATTTAAAACGAAAATTAATAGTAATTTTATCAGTAGCTACTGATATCTTAAATTTAAAAAGTATTAATTATGAACCATTTTACTATTTTACCCTTTAAGGGCATTAACCGTCACTTCTTTGACGAATATATTTTTGTAATAATAAGTAAACGATTATAACGGGAGAAACCAAAAATAAGATTTTCACCAGAAAAGAGGATGGGTCAACCGCATCCTCTTTTCTGCGCTCACGTAATCCCGTTCCAGAACAAATTGTCTTCCGAACCGAACTTGGTCGCTGGTAGTCCTTAATAAAGACCATCCCGATCAAAACCTAGTGTCATCCTTGCTTGCCGCCGCTTTATTCCCCACCTGGTTACTAAAATCACCTCTTGACTTATTACCACAAGTCTTATTAGTCCAAGCTTGGTCGTAGGTAGGGGGAGCCGGGAACCGGCCTTTTGTC
>ENA-UOOR01001668-UOOR01001668.1-fermentation-metagenome-genome-assembly--contig:-NODE-1668-length-25303-cov-7.701957_pt1 | contig 25303 bp, 18 predicted proteins | sample MGYA00245780_ERZ724029 | MGnify/ENA primary metagenome ERZ724029 (study PRJEB28704, sample SAMN03018315) | fermentation metagenome | biome: anthropogenic terrestrial biome; feature: soil; material... | reverse complement strand
TGCCGGTCGGCGGGCGTCTTCGAGCGGGTTCTCGAGCGGCATTCGTGTTGCCGCGTGCCCAGCCGTGAAAGCCTCCTGCCGGTCGGCGGGCGTCTTCGAGCGGGTTCTCGAGCGGCATTCGTGTTGCCGCGCGCCGCGCCCGTGAAAGCCCCCTCCCCGTCGGCGCGCTGAGATCTCCGCAGCGAGCACTCTGCCTGAAGGCGCGCCGGCGGGGAGGGGGTTTGGGGGTAGGGCAGGGGTCGGTGATCGGCTCGAATTTGGATTCGAACGAAGTTCGCCTGCCTCGACAGGATTTGCACCGGATTCCTGTTCAAGGCCGCCCGTGCTCTCGACGAGGTTGAGTGGGGCCGACCGCCTGCCACCTACCCCCAAACCCCCTCCCGCACGGCGCGCATTCATTCTTCTAGGCAGGGGCGAGCCCCTCAGCGCGCCGTGCAGGAGGGGGCTTTCACGCTTTGTGCGCGGTGCTTCGGGGCAAGGGCGATCCGCCGGAGAGGCAGGTATTGGGGACCTACTCGGCAGACCTCATCAGCGGTGAACGAGAAGCGAACCGAAGCCTGCAGTGGGTGGTGAGCGAAGAGCGAACCGAAGCCTGCAGTGTGCTGGGGAACGAAGCGTCTGGCTGCGGGGAAGCCGGCGTTGCGGCGTGGTGAGGTGGAGTCGACCCTGCCGTCGCAGGAGAGCGAAGAAGGAGGGGGACTCATGCAGCGCTTTCAAGACCTCAAAGTGTGGCAGCGCAGCCATGCCCTGACCCTGGAGATCTACCGGGCGACCAGCAGCTATCCCGCCACGGAGCGATTCGGCCTCGTCTCGCAGTTGCGGAGGGCAGCGGCGTCGGTGCCGACGAACATCGCCGAAGGCTCCAGAAGAAGAGGCCGTTGGGACTACGCCCGCTTCCTGAACATCGCCGAAGGCTCGCTGGCCGAGACCGAATACCTCGTGCTGCTGAGCGGCGAGCTCGGCTACCTGAAGAGCCATAAGCGGTTGAGCGCCGAGATCGACGAGCTGGGCAAGATGCTCTACGCGTTGCGCCAGAAGGTCGAAGCCCTCGCCCGCGCCGAACCGGCACCCACTCCCAACTCAAAACTCAGAACTCCCAACTCCTAGAAGTACAGATAGCGCAGGTCCAAGTTGAAGACCCACTCTCCGCTGGCCGGCACGCCGCCGACGTCGAGCAGCCTGCCCCAGTGGAGCTGGACGACGAGCGGTCCGAGCCCGATGTCGGTGCCCAAGACCGCTGAGAGGCTGCGCCGGTCCCAGGCGGTGCTCCAGTTGTCGAAGGCCGCGCCGAAGTCGAAGCCGGCGACCCCGAAGATGCCCGAGAAGATGGGGACCATCACCAGCCCGTCGAGCGGCAGGGTGAGCCGCAGGTTGGAGACGTAGTAGTTGTCGCCGAGCAGCCGCTCGTCGCCGAAGCGATAGCCCTCGAGGTTGCCGATGCTCGAGAGGAAGAACTGCGGCGAGAAGCGCCCGCCGCTGGTCGCCCCGCCCGCGGCCCTCAAGAGCACGCTGCTGCGCCCGGCGATGTGGAAGCGGCGCTGGGCGTCGCCCTGGAAGCGCGCGTAGCCGAAGCCGCGCATCGGCAGGTAGCCCGCGCTCACCGCGCCGACCAGCGAGGTGCCGGAGATCGGGCCGGCCAGGAAGTTGAGGATCGTCGTGTCGTAGCCGAACTGGGCCGAGCCGACGATCTCGGGCTCGGTGCCGCCGTTGAGGCGGGTCCAGTCGTTGTAGAGGTTGCCGTCGTAGTCGGTGTAGGCGAAGCGCTCGACCCCGCGGATCTCCATGCTGCCCTCGAGGCGCCGGAAGCGGTCGAGCGGGTAGCGGGCCAGGCCGGCGACCCCGAACTCGCGCTGCAGGTAGTAGTTCGAGCTGTCGGGGAAGGTCTTGTCGCGCCGCGGCTCGAAGGTGTGGAAGGCGCCAACCCCGAGCGCGGGGCGCTTGGACTGGTTGATGTAGAAGACGAGCGCGTCGGTCAGCTTGAGCGAGCCGTAGACCGCGACGTTGACGAGCAGCACGTGGTCGCGCAGCAGGTCGGTGACCGCGAGTCCGGCCGCGCCGACCGAGGTCGGCCCGATCACCGCGCCCGCGCTCGCCTCGACGCGCCAGTTCTTCGTCGCGCTCGGCTTGTAGACCGGGTTGCCGCCCGGCAAGGGATCGCGCGGATAGCTCAGGTTCTGGGCGACGACCAGGCCGGCCCCGCCGCGGCCCTCGGAGGGCCGCTCGTCGATGAAGCTCCCCTCGTCGAGCTTGAAGAGCAGGTAGGAGCCGCGGTGGAAGCCGAGCGCGAGCAGCCGGTCTTCGGCGCTCGGGACGGCGGTGAGCAGCGCGCTCGAGGTGTCGGTCAGACGCCTCTCGAGGCCGTCCTTGAGCAGCCAGAGATCGGGCTTTCCCGACTCGTAGGAGGTGAAGAGCACCCCGCCGAGCGCGGGGACCGGCCCGCGGTCGGGCTGCTCGTGCCAGGTGAGGCGCGTGCGCTCGCGGGTCTTCAGGTCCAGGGCGAAGAGGTTCGGCTCGTGCGACTCGGTCTCGTCGCAGGTGAACAGCAGGCGCCCGCCGTCCCAGTAGAGCTCGGCCTCGGCCCAGACGTCGTTGGTCAGGCGGGTCAGCAGCCCGCGCTCGGAGCCGGAGAGGGTGAGCACGTACACGTCGCGAAAGCCCGCGAGGTCGACGCCGGCGAAGGCGACCTTCTTGCCGTCGGGCGAGAGGGCGGGGTCGTAGATCTCGATGAGCTCCCCGGGCACGAAGCGCTCGGTCTTGCCGAGCTCGATCTCCACCTTGGTCTTGCCCGCCACCTCGGATTCGACCGTGGTCACCGGGCGCACGTAGATCACGTCGCGGTCCCCGGTGCGCCCCGAGTAGAGCAGCCTGCCGGCGCGCAGCGAGGTGACGCGCCGGTCGACCGGGTGCAGCGACTCGAGGTCCGGGCGCTGGTCGCGCGCGACGAGCTTGCGCGAGCCCGGGTCGCGCAGGTCCTGGATGGCCAAGCGGGAGACGCCGGTCATGCGCTCGATGGTGCGGTAGACGATGAGCCTGCCGTCCTCGGAGACGCTGATCGAGTCGGGCTCGCCGCCCAGCCCCTCGACCCGCTCGAAGTCGCTCACCGTCTGCCCGGCGTCGAGGTACTGCACGAAATAGCGGCGCTTGAGCCAGTCGTGGTAGCGGCCGTTGATCTGCTCCTCGGACTCGTCGAGGACGATGGAGAGGTAGTGGGCGAAGCTCTTGGGGATGACCGGCTCGCCCTCGACCTTCACCTCTTCCTCTTCGGCCTCGCCGGCGACGTCGGCGCGGTTCTGGTCTTCGGGGCGGCGCGAGGTGCGGCTGCTGGGCGGGGGCCTGCCGTTGAGCGCCATGCCGGCGAGCGCGGGCGAGCGCTCGAGCAGCTCCAGCAGCTTCTCGGGGCCGTACTCCTCGGCGATGAAGCTGACGCGCGCCTGGCCGAGCTTGTAGACGCCGATGTAGCCGCCGGCCCGCCCGTCGAAGAAGTCGGGCAGCGCATAGCCTGCAGCCGGCTTCGAGTCGGTGATCAGGTCGCGCAGGATGTAGTCGCCCTCCGGGTCCATGCCGCCGAAGGCGCCGTACTCGGCGAGCCCCTCGATGAACCAGAGGGGAAAGAGCATCACCGGGCTCTCGAGGCCCTTCGCGGCGGCGAGGTCGCGCACCTTCTGGATGGTGAACTGGTGCGCCATCTCGTGGGTGAAGACGCGGGAGAACTGCTTCACGTTGCCGAAGAAGGGCATCGCCATGCGCAGGTCGCGCGGGTCGGTGGCGCCCAGGACGCCCTCGCCGACCGAGAAGACGTTGGTCGCCTGGAACTCGGAGGAGGAGGCGTAGAGGATGAAGGGGATGGTGCTGGTCGGGACGTAGTCGAAGGTCTCGGTGAGCCGGTCGTAGGCCTCGCGGATGGCGGCGACCGCGTAGGCGGCCGCGTCGCTCTCGCGCCCGTAATAGAAGAGGCGCACGCCCGCGCCGCCCTTGCTGCTCTCGAATTCGTAGGTGTGCCAGTCGTAGCGCCAGTACGGCACGAGGTTCTGGCCCGCGCGCGCCGGCAGCACGTAGATGTCCTCGAAGGTCTGGCCCGAGAGGCTGGGCGGCGGGGTCAAGGTCAGAGCCGTAGTTCCACCGGGCCAGAGCAGCGAGGTGTCGCGGGCGAGAGCTGTGTTCGGCAGGAGCGGAAGCGTGTAGCTGAGCAGCAGGAGGGGGAGGAGGGATCGCTTCACGGTGTCGGAGCCTCATGGTCAAGCTAGGCACTCGATCCGAGTGGGCGATGACAGGCCCGGCAGCGCGGTGGGGAGAGAGAAGAAGCCTTCCCACGCAGGACCAGCGGGTTCTCAAGCGGTCCGCGCGCGGCCACAGCCGGGGCGCGCGTCGCTCGCGGAGCGAAGAATCGTCCGCTCTCGGCCGCGGTGAGGAAGGGAGGGGCGCCGTCACGGCGGCCTGTGTGCGCGGGGAGGGACCGCACGAATGGCGGAGCTGGAGCTCCGCCGTCCATGCTTCGCCCGCTGTCCAGTCCTTCGCCGGCCGTCCATACTTCGCCCGCTGTCCCGGCGGCCTGTGTGCGCGGGGAGGGACCGCACGAATGGCGGAGCTGGAGCTCCGCCGTCCATACTTCGCCCGCTGTCCAGTCCTTCGCCGGCCGTCCATGCTTCGCCCGCCGTCCTTCACATCGCCGCCTGCGGTCCAACGCGGATTCCTCGGCCTGTTGCGGACCCAAAGAAGAAGCCCGGAGCCGGGCATCCGGCTCCGGGCTCTTGGCCCCGCTACAAGGCAGCGCGTCCTACGGGCTCTTCACCAGCTCGATGTTGAGCGAGGTGTTCTGGCCCGCGGTCACGCTGACCTGGGTGACGAACGGCTCGTATCCGCTCTTGGTCGCGCGCAGCTCGTAGCTGCCGGCGTAGACCGTGTTCGAGAAGAAGTACTGGCCGCCGCTCGCCGAAGCGGTGCTCTGCAGGCCGCGGTTGAGGGTGACGGTGACGCCGTCGAGCATCAGCGGCGGGGTCGAGCCCTGCTCGCGGATGTTGCCGGAGATGCCGCCCTTGCCCGGCTCAGGCCCGACCTGGATCTTGAAGTGGCTCGCGGTGCGCGTCAGGTATCCCGCGGTGTCCTCGGAGACCAGATGCAGGTACCAGATGCTGCCGGCGGGCAGGTTGGCCTGCATGAGCTGCTTGTCGCTCACCGGCAGGCGCGCGTCGGACTTGGTGGGGATGGTGTCCGCGTAGCGATCGAACCGGTAGTAGTAGGCCACGAAGTTGTCGGCCGCGAGGGGATCGGTCCACGAGAAGATGGCGGTCGGCTGCTCGTACCACTGCGACGACGAGGGGTGGCTGCTCGAGCTGATCGTCGGCGGGGCCGCGTTGACGCGCACCCGGAAGGCGGTCTCGAGCGTGCCGAAGGAGGCCATCGGCCCGACGCTGACGACGTTGAAGTAAGTCGTCCCGGTGGGGATCTGGTCCTTGGCGAAGCTGACGGTCTCGCCCTGCTCGTAGGTCGACTGCGAATCGGGCACCTGGCTCTGCGAGGTCGGCAGCGCCGTGGTCAGGTCGTAGTAGTAGGCCGCCAGATCGCCGAAGGGCCGGGTCCAGGCGACGTTGAATGCGTCGAAGCCGTCATTGTAGGTGCGCGCCTGGTCCGGGTGCGTCGAGGAGCTCAGGTCGAGCGGCGGGATGCGCGAAGTCTCGACCGCGCCGTTCATCGTCGCCGCCACGTTCTGCCGGGCGCCGTAGAGCAGCTTGATGCGTCCCTGGCCGCCGCGCGGGCTGCCGCCGTTGGCCGAGAGCAGGCCAGTGACCGTCAGGTCGTCGGCGATCAGGCGGATGCCGCCGCCCGAGCCGCCCGCGCACGAGCCGCCGCCGCCGTCGCTGCCCGACCCGCCGTTGGCGAGCACATTGCCGGCGATGGCGATCGCGTCGCTGGCGATCAGATCGATCATCCCGCCGCCGTTGGCCTGGCTGCAGCTTCCGCCGCGCGAGCCGACGTGCAGGTCGGCGACATAGGCGCCACTAGCCGAGCCGCCCTGCGAGCTGATCGTGCAGTAGTAGCTGCCGTAGTAGTAGCAGGAGACCGACTGGGAATCGCCGGAGCCGGCCGCGCCATAGCCTCCGCCGCCGCCGGAGACGTTGCCGTAAGCGGTGCAATAGCTCGCGTAGCAGCTTCTGCTGCCGCCGTCCTGACCGCGGCCGCTCGCGTCGTCGCCTCTCGCCGGCGCCTCGATGGTCGAGGTGCTGTCGACGGTGATGTTCGGGGCCCGGATGCGCAGCCAGCCGAGCGGCCCGACCTGGATGCGGCTGTTGTTGCGCAGCCAGACGTCGCCCGCGTAGACGTGCTCGCCGTCGAGGGTGACCGTCGTGTTGTCGAGCAGCAGGTTCGCTTCGGCGCAGCGGCCCGCGGTGCAGAAGGTCGAGCAGGTCTCCGAGCCGGCGAAGGCGCTGCCGTCGGGCGCGCAGACCTCGACCACCTCGCCGTTGCAGCGCTTCTCGCCCGCCGTGCAGCCGCCGGTGCACAGGCCGTCTTCGCACTCGTGCGGACAGGTGCGCACGTAGAGCCAGGCGCTCTGGCTCGGGTTGCACTCCTCGACGACCGCGTTGTTGCAGCGCCGCTCGGCCGCGGTGCAGGTGGTGGTGACCGTGCACTGACCGAGCTCGCAGCTCTGCGGGCAGACCTGGCGCACGACCCAGTAGCCGCCCGCGTCGCACTCCTCGACGTTGGTGCCGTTGCAACGCACCTCGCCGGCGACGCAGACCCCGGCGCTGCAGGCCCCGTTGAAGCAGGCGCCCTCGGCGCAGGGCTGCGGGGTGTCCCAGTCGGTGCAGCCGGAGGTCATCACCCGGCAAGTCTGGAGGTTGGTGCCCGAGCAGCGCGTCGCGCCGCCGGTGCATTGGTTGGAGCAGTTGCCGGTGCAGACGCCGCCCGAGCAGACCTGGCCGCTGCCGCAGGGCACCGCGTCGCCCCACTCGGTGCAGCCCGAGGCCATCGGCTCACAGGTCTGCACGCCGAAGCCCGAGCACTGCCGGGTGCCCTCGCTGCATTGGTCGACACAGTTGCGCACGCACTGGCCGCCCGAGCAGATCTCGCCCTCGGGACAGGCGGTCTCCTCGCCCCAGTCGGTGCAGCCGGTCGAAGAGAGCGCGCAGCTTCGATATCCGCCAGCCGAGCACTGTCGCGCGCCCACGCTGCATTGGTCGGCGCAGTTGAGGACACATCGGCCGCCCGAGCAGACCTCGCCCGCCGAGCACGCGGTCTCGGTTCCCCAGTCCGTGCAGCCCGCGGCGGTCATCTCGCAGGTGAGGAAGCCGCCGTTCGGCGCGCACTGGCGTGCGCCGAGGCTGCAGCGGTTGACGCAATCGGTGACGCAGGCGCCGCCGAAGCAGATCTGGCCGGCCGGGCACGCGGTCGCGGTTGCCCAGTCGGTGCAGCCGGATGCCTGCAGCTCGCACTCGAGATAGCCGCCGTCGGTCGAGCATTGCCGCGCGCCCAGGCTGCATTGGTTGATGCAGCCGCCGCTGATGCACCGGCCCGCCGAACAGGTCTGGCTCTCGGGGCACAGATTCTCTTCGCCCCAGTCGGCGCAGCCCGAGGTCTGCAGCTCGCAGACGACGTAGCCGTTGGCCGAGCACTGGCGGGTGCCCACGCTGCACTGGTTGATGCAGCCGCCGCCGATGCACTGGCCTGCCGAGCAGATCTGGCCGTCGGGGCAGGCGGTCTCTTCGCCCCAGTCGGCGCAGCCGGAGGTTTGCAGCTCGCAGACGACGTAGCCGTTGGCCGAGCACTGGCGGGCGCCCACGCTGCATTGGTGGAGGCAGCCGCCGCCGGTGCACTGGCCGGCCGAGCAGATCTGGCTCTCGGGGCAGGCGGTCTCTTCGCCCCAGTCGGCGCAGCCGGAGGCCTGCATTTCGCAGACGACGTAACCGTTGGCCGAGCACTGGCGCGCGCCCACGCTGCACTGGTTGATGCAGGGGTTGCCCCCGACGCACTCGCCGCCCGAGCAGAACTGGCCCTCGCCGCAGGCGGTCTCTTCGCCCCAGTCGGTGCAGCCGGCCTCGGTCATTTCGCAGACCGCGTAGCCTGCGCCGGCGCAGCGGCGCGCGGCCTCGGTGCAGCGGTTGACGCAGCTCGTGACGCACTCACCGCCGAAGCAGAACTGGCCGTCGGCGCAGGCGGTCTCCTCGCCCCAGTCGGTGCAGCCGGACTCCTGCTCCTCGCAGACCGCCCAGCCCTGCCCCGAGCATTGCCGCGCGCCGGCCGTGCAGCGATTGAGGCAGCTCTTCACGCAGTGGCCGTCCGAGCAGCTTTCAGCCGGGTCGCACGAGGTGACCGCGCTCCAGGCCGTGCAGCCGTCGGAGAGGGTGACGCATTGCTGCCAACCGTCTTCGGCGCATTGCCTGGTGCCGTCCGTGCAGGCGCCGCAGCCGCCACCGCCGTCCGCGGTGCCGGCATCTTGAGCCGGGGCAACCGGATCGTTGCCGCCGCACGCGGCGGCGAGCAGCAACAGTGAGATCACCTGCGCGAATCGCTCTGGGGCTCTCATTGACTTCTCCCTTCGCGGGTCCGTGCGACTGGCCCGCGGTGTCATGCAGCAGTCGGTCGGCAGACGAGTACTTCCCGGCCGGCTTCGGGGTCAAGCCAGCCGACTGCTGACTCGCCGCACCGAAAGTGAGGTTCTCGGCGCTCGGACGGGCGGCCGGTCGCTGGCTCGAAGCGCGCGGACGAGGAGAGAGACGGGGGCGCGGCTACCAGGAGTAGCCGCGGAAGGCGAGCGCGCCCCAGGTATTGACTACGACCCCCAGCACGGCCAGCGTCGCGAAGAGCTTGCCGCGCATCCGCCAGCCGCCGAGCGCGAGCAGCAGGAGCAGGTAAGGCGTGTAGTCGAGGCTGAACCGGAAGCCGAACTGCATGTACCCGTCGTTTTGATAGAAGAGCCCGGGCAGCGCCGTGCAGGCCACCGTGAGCCAGAGCGCGCGGTGAAGCCGCGGCTTCTCCTTGGGCCACAGCAGCAGCAGCAGCAGGGGCGTCGTGACCAGCAGGCTCATGCCGTGCGCGTCGTAGCCGATCTTGAAGGGCTCCCACGACAGCGTCGGCAGCCGGGTGAAGGCCGCGTGGAGGTTGCGCTCCAGGTAGTGGTAGTCGAACAGGCCCCACTTGGCGATGTCGGCGTTGACGCGGTTGTTCCAGAGGTGGCGGTGGCCGAACTCGGCGATGCTGCCGAAGCGCGCGTGGTTGAAGGCCATGTGCGCGAGCGCGAGCGGGGCGGCGCCGGCGGCAAAGAGGCCGAGCTTGCGCAGCTTCGGCTTGAGGTCCGTCCTCGCCTCGGCGAGCGAGAGCGTGCCGTTGGGCCACAGCGCTTCGGCGAGGAAGAAGACCCCGGCGAACAAGAGCGGCGTGCGCGTCAAGGTCGCCATCGCGTAGAGCAGGCCCGCGAGGACCGGCCGGCGCGTGCGGGTGGCGAAGAGCAGGTAGAGGCTGGTGAAGCCGACGCCCATCACCTCGGCGGTAAACCAGACCTCGCCGCGGATCGCGCAGCAGAAGAAGACTGTCCCGAAGCCGAGGATGGCCGCAAAGCCGAGGTTCTCCCACTCGCCGCGCTTCGAGTCTCCGTCGCTCGACAGGCGCCGCAGCAACAGCAGGAAGAGCAGCAGCGCGAGCGCGCCGAGGACGACGGTGAAGGAGGTGTCGTTGAACTGGTAGCCCCAGAGCGCGACGAACGGCAGCATCACCGCCGCGGGCATCGCCGGGAAGCTCACGTAGATCTTCTCGCCGACCTTGGCCCAGTCCTCCTGGTTCGGCGGATCGACCGGCAGCGCGAGGCTGCCCTCGAGGAATGCGGCGGCCTGGTAGACGAAGTGCGGCGCCTTGCTCTGGCGCAGGAAGCGCTTGCCCGAGAACGCTGCCAAGACGCAGAAGGCGGCGACGCCGAAGGCAATCGGGACGCGGTATGCCCACAGAAAGGCGCGCACGCGCTCGAGGAGGGTTGGCGTGGGGGAGGTCTGCGCGAGCTCGGTCACTTCTGGATTCCCCGGGCATTCAGGCGCAGCAGGTCGAGCGCCAGGTAGGCGGCGAAGAGGCGCACCCGCTCGCGATCGAAGCGGTAGACCCGGCGCCGCTCGACCGCCGTCCTGCCGTCGGTGAGGCACACGTAGATCGTGCCGACCGGATCGGCCTCGGTGCCGCCCGTGGGCCCGGCCCAGCCGGTGATCGCGACGCCGAAGGTCGAGCCCGCCCTCTCGCGCGCGGCCTCGGCGAGCGCCCGGGTGACCGGCGCCGAGACTGCGCCCTCGCGCGCGACGAGCTCCGTCGGGACGCCGAGGAGCTGTGTCTTCGCCTTCTCCTGATAGACGACCGCCGACGACACGAAGACCTCGCTCGCCCCGGGCACCGAGGTGATGAGCGAGGCGCAGAGCCCGCCGGTGCAGGACTCGGCCATGGCGACCGTCCCGCCGGTCGCCTTGAGAGCGGCGACCGCGATGGCCGGCAGCTCCTCCTTGTCGAAACCGAAGAGGCGGTCACCGAGGATGGGGCGCACGTCCACCTCGGCCGCGGCGAGCCTCGCGCTCGCCTCCTCGGCGATCGAGCCCTCGGCGAGCAGCTTCAGGTGGGTCTCCGGCGCGTGCGCGCGGTAGCCAAAGTAGACGTGGGGGTGCTTGGCGGGCAGCTCGGCTACCGCGCTGCCGAGCAGGCTCTCGCCGATGCCGAAGACCTTGAGGGTGCGCGCGGCGCGATGGACGCGGCGCGGTTCGGCCGCGAGCTTCGCCTCGAGCCGGGGCAGGACCTCCTGATCGAAGAGGCCGCGAAACTCGCGCGGAACCCCGGGCAGCAGGAAGCAGTCGGCGCGCCCGATGCGTAGCGCCACCATCGGCGCGGTGCCGAAGGGGTTGAGGATCGCCTGGCCGCCTCGCGGCACGCGGGCCTGGCGCTCGTTGTTCGGCGTATAGGTGAAGCCGCGGCGCGCGAAGAGCGCCTTCAAGTGCTCGACGATCGAAGGGTCGGTCTCGAGCTCGACGCCGGCGGCGAGCGCGGCCGCCTCGAGCGTCAGGTCGTCGGTCGTCGGCCCGAGCCCGCCGGAGACGACGACGAAATCGGCGCGCTCGCACATCGTCCGCAGCGCGCCGACGAGCGCCGGCAGCTCGTCGGGCAAGGTCTCCTTGCGCGTGACGGGCACGCCGAGGGCGAAGGTCTTGTCGGCGAGGTAGGCGGCGTTGGTGTCCAGGACCGAGCCGTCGAGCAGCTCGTTGCCGGTGCAGAGAACCTCGATGCGCATGGCGAGGGCCTTTTAACAGGATTTGCAGGGGTGCAGAAACCGGCGGGCAGCCTCTCGATTCCCCGCGGGGCAGCGCGCGACGCGTCCGACCCCTAGGGCCAGAACCAGACGAGCGCGGCCATGCACCCGCGGGCGTAGAGCCCGGCGACCACGTCGTCCATCACGTTGCCCAGGCCGTTGTGCATCCGCTCGTCGAACCAGCAGGCCGGCCAGGGCTTGACGATGTCGAAGAGGCGGAAGAGCAGGAACCCGGCGACCAGGAATTTGGGCTCGGCGGGCACCAGCGCCATGGTGACGAGGTAGCCGGCGATCTCGTCGCTGACGATGCGCCCGTCGTCGCTCGCGCCCCAGTAGAGCGCGGCGCGGGTCGCGGCGAAGACCGCGATGGCGATGAAGGCGAGCGTCGACAGCACCTGCAGCCAGGGCTCGAGGTGCGAGAGGGCGAAGAAGAAGGGGACCGCGACGAGCGTCCCCGCGGTGCCCGAGGCGAAGGGCGAGTAGCCGCTGCCCAGGCCGCTGGCGACGACGATGGCGAAGCGATCGGTCAGGCCGATGCCGGGCGCGGCGGCGGGCGCCTGCGCGGGCGATTCGAGGGGGACGGGTTGGTTCTCCACGGCGGCGAGGATTGTATTCGAGCCAACCCGCTTTGGGCGCGGACGAAAAAAGGAAGCGCTCCTCCGGGAGAAGAGGAGCGCTTCCAGTCGCCGCGGGAGAGAAGCGCGGCTAGAAGGCGAAGCCAACGCCGAAGTAGGGGCCGCGGAAGGTGTCGGCGTGGTGGACGCCCTCTTCGAGCAGCCCGTTGTCGTCCAGCCACATCTGCTTCCAGCCGGCGCGCAGCCCGACGTGGCCGAGGGTGAGCGTCAGGCCGAGGTTGTAGTCGTAGCGCCGGTGCGGCAGCGGCGTGACGTGGGCCGCGGCCTCGAAGCCGACCGGGCCGATGAGGCCGAGGGCGAGCGAGGTGCCCGCGTCCGGGCCGAGGACCGAGAGGTCGGGGGCGACGATGCCGTTGATGCCCGCCTCGAGCCGCAGCCGCCCGTGTGTCCCCGAGACCAGCGCGTACGTCAGGTGCACGTCGTAGATATGGGTGCCTTCCGGGTCGAAGCCGCCGCCGTCTTCCATCAGATAGAGCGCGGTCGCGAAGTTGCCGTTGACGCCCCAGCGCTTGCCCTCGATGGCCATGCCGACGCCGACAGTCGCGCCGAGCCCATGGCCGTGTGCGTCGATGCCCAGCGTGGCGGTGGGGCCGGGCGTCACCTCGGCGGCCGGGGCCGTGGCGGTCGCGGCGACAGGTGCCGGAGGCGGGGTGGCGGCCGCGTAGAACGGGTAGTAACCAAAACCCCAACCATAGTGATAGTGCGTGTGGTGATAGCGCGGGCGGTAGGGCACCCGGTGGCCATGCTGGTAATGACCCTCCCGGTGGCTCGGCGTGGAGTGGTGCACCCGATGCGGCGCCGAGTGTGACGAGGCGGGGGCCGACGGCGCGCTGACGGAGATGGCGTCGTGCGTCGAGGAGGACGACTTCGACGACTTGCTCGACGACTTGCTGGATGAGGACGAGCTCTTCGAGCTCTTCGAACCCTTGCTGTCCGAGCTCGACTTGCCGAAGCGGGCCTCGGCCTGAAGCGGAGCGCCGACGAACAACGCCAGCGCGGCGGTCGCGAAAAGTCTCTTCGTCCAGGTCATGGCAGCCTCCGATTCCTTTAGGCCAGGAGCCGACTCTCGCTCTCGGATTACCATCTCTCGCCGTGATCCAGGAGCGTGCGGCTCGTCGTTCTGAGGGGGGCTACTGCAGGAGGCGGGCCGTCGGCCCGGAAGGCTGCGGCGCGGGAGCGAGCCAAGGGGACGAGCGGGGGTAACCTGCCGGAATCATGCGCCCATCGGCGGGCGCAAGCCGCGGGGGCGCATCGCCGGGTCGGGGATGGACAGGCCTGAGTGACAGGGCTCACGCGGGGGTGCCCGGCAGGTGCGACGCAGATGTCGCCCTCGCTCTTCGACCGGAGAGACCGCCTGCCCGGCCGCCCCTGCTCGAAGCTGCCCGGAATGCGGCTGCACGTCGGGCGTTGGTCCGCCCGCAAAACCGAGCGCCGCCTCGCCACGCGGCGGTGGCGAAAGCGGCGCCCCGGGTCTGCCCAGAAACGCTTGGCCCGCCGACCGGGCGCTACTTCGACTTCCAGACCTTGGCGATCCAGGCCTCGACGTCCTTCGACTTGCGCGGGATGCCCGACGAGAGGACCTCGTGGCCGGTCTTGGTGACGAGCACGTCCTCCTCGACGCGGATGCCGATGCCCCGGAAGCGCGGCGGCACGGTCAGATCGTCGGGCTGGAAGTAGAGGCCCGGCTCGACCGTGAGCACCATTCCCGGCTCGAGCTTGCCCTGGCGGTACTTCTCGGGCCGCGCCGCGGCCGAGTCGTGGACGTCGATGCCGAGCAGGTGCGAGACGCTGTGCAGCGTGTAGCGCTTGTAGGTCTGGCGGTCCTCGCGCAGCGCCTCGGCCGCCGGCTCTTGGAGTATCCCCAGCTTCTCCAGGCCTTCGACCAGCACCTTGGTCGCCGCCCGGTGGGGCTCCATGAAGTCGTTGCCCGGCTTGACCGCGGCGATGGCCGCGTCCTGGGCCGCGGTGATGATGTCGTAGATCGCCCGCTGCTCGCGCGTGTACTTGCCGCGCACCGGGAAGGTGCGGGTGATGTCGGCGGTGTAGAGGTCGTTCGACTCGACGCCCGCGTCGATCTGCATCAGCTTGTTCTTCTCCAACAGCCCGTCGTTGCGGGTCCAGTGCAGGATGCAGGCGTGGTGGCCGGCGGCGACGATGGTGGCGAAGCCCGGGCCCATGCCCTCGCGGCGGGCCCGTGCGTCGAAGGCCGCCTCGACGTCGCGCTCGGTCTTGCCGGACTTCATCGCGCGGATGGCGTCCTCGAGGGCGAGCTTGGTCGAGGCGATCGCCTTGCGCAGCGACGCGATCTCGCCCGCGTCCTTGTGCCGGCGCATCTCCGCGAGCGCCGAGGCGAGCTCGGCGTCCTTGTCGCCCTGGGCCGGCAGCGCCTGATCGACCGGCGCCGACAGGCCGCGAAGCACCCGGTAGCCGCCGCGCTTCTTCAGGCCGGCGAGGAAGCTGCCGAGCTCGCCCAGCGCCATCGTCTCGTCGACCCCGAAGCGCGCCTTGCTGCCGGCCAGGCCCAGACGCGGTCCGACCCAGAGGGCGCCGCGGGCGCGATCGGTGAAGAAGGCCGGGGTGCTGCGGTCGACCTCGGGCTCGACGAAGAGCAGCGCCTCGTGGCCGCTGGCCCCCTTGGGCGCGAGGACGAGGACGCAGTCGGGCTCCTTGTTTCCCGTCAGGTAGAAGAAGTCGCTGCCCGGGCGGAAGAGGTAGGCAGCGTCGTTGGCGCGGATCTTCTCGTGGCCGGTCGGCACGACGAGGGTCTCGCCCCGAAAGGCCTTGGAGAGCGCGCGGCGACGGGCCTTGAAGCGCGCCAGGCCCTCGACCTTCTGCGCCTTGGCCTTCGAGGGCTTGGCCCAGCCGGTCATCATGAAGTCGATGAGCGGCTGCGGCGGCTGGATGTCATGGCTCGCCTTGGCCGGAACCTCGCCCTTCGTGCTCTGCTTCTTTTCGGCGTGCATTCGACTGGCCTCCTCGATGGCTGTGGGATTTTCGGGCCGGCGTGCGGTTGGCCGCTGGCTCGTTCGGCGGCGGCAAGAGTAGCCAAGTAGATGGTAGGCCGGAAGTCGGGTTCGGAAATCCGCTCAGCCTGAGTCTCCACCGGGCCGCCGGCTGTGACCCTGAACCACAAGCGATGCGGATGGGCGCTCGCCCTCCGGCCAGCCTTGAAGCGTCGGCCAAAGCTTGCGCGGGAAGAGGGGACCATGAGGAAGAGGGCAGGGCGGGCGGCCAGCGGTCGATGAAGAGGCCTGCTATCGACCGGCGCTCGTGCCCAACCTTAGAGGAAGATCGCGGGCTGCTAGCTTGCCGCGCTCCCGGCGCGCAGCGACGCGAGCACCTGCTCGAGCTCAGCGGGCAAGGGCGCCTCGGCGATCACCGCTTCGCCCGTGCGCGGATGGGCAAACTCGAGCCTCGCGGCGTGGAGGAACTGCCGCGACAGGCCCGAAACCGCGGGGCCGCCGTAGAGCGCATCCCCGGCGACCGGCGCGCCGACGGCCGCGAGGTGCACGCGGATCTGGTGCATGACCCCGGTGGGAATCTCGGCTTCGACGAGGGCGAGGTCGCCGAGCCGCTCGAGCACTCGGTAGCGGGTCACCGCGTCGCGGGCCTTCAAGCGCGCCGCCTCCTCTTCGTCCGCGCAGGCGAGCATGCGCCGCGGGTTCTTCGGATGGTGCGCGATGGGCAGCTCGATCTCTCCGCCCTCGCCCGGCGCGCCGCCGACCAGCGCGAGATAGCGCTTGCCGACCCGGCGCTCGGAGAAGGCGGCGCGCAGCGTCTCGTAGGCCGCGCGGGAGCGGGCGGCGACGATGGCGCCGGAGGTCTCGACGTCGAGCCGGTGCGCGAGGCCGCACTCCCGCGGATCGGGGCTCGCCTCGCCGCACTCGGGGAAGTGCGCGACGAGCGCGTTCGCCAGCGTCCCGCGCTCGCCCTCGCGCAGCGGGTGCGAAGGCAGGCCGGCCGGTTTGTCGAGGACGACGAACTCCGGGGCCTCGACGAGCACTGACAGCGAAAGCTCGGGCTGCGGCTCGACCGCCGCGGCGCCCGCGCTCACCTCGCCGGTGATCTCGCTGCCGGGCACGACGCGATCGCCTTTGCGAGGCCGCTTGCCGTCGACGCGAATCGTCCCGGCGTCCAGGGCCTCCTTGATGCGCACGCGCGAGAGCCCGAGCGCGTCGGCGAGATACCGGTCGAGACGCGCGGGCTCGATCTGCGCGGGGACGCGGTGGGTCAGCTTCAAGGAGGGCTCCTGCGAAGAGCGGCGATTCGTCCGGTCGCCGCAAAACACGAACGGCGAGGGTGGACCTCGCCGTCGCCTGCGGATGGAGGGGAAGGGGTTCGGCAGCTCAATAGCCGGCGCTGAGCAACCGGGTGCTTCCAGACTGTTCGAGCTCGACCGACAGCCCGTTCATCTCGAGGGCGCCCTCGATGGCATAGGCGACGCTGTCGGCGTCGACGGGCAGCTCCTTCGCCTTCAGGTCCCCCCCCTCGAGCGGGATCGACAGGTCGTAGAGGTTCTCACTGGCCGACGGCAGCTTCGCGCCGCGCGCCAGTACGCCCTCGCCCGCCTGCTTGCCGCCGAGCAGCACCGTGTAGCGCAGCCCCGAAACCTCGACGTTGAACGGGTTCGGGTTGGCGATGTTGACCGAGGCGTTGACGACCAGGCCCTTCGACTCGGTCTTGAGCACCTCGAAGCTCGAGATCTTCAGCGTGGGCAGGCGCGGCGAGCGCACCTGCGAGGCGCGGGCGAACTCGACTCGGGCCCCGCCGCCGACGTCGATGACCCCGCGCACCGCGTACTTGAGCGGCTCCTTGCGGCCGTCGAGCTGCGCGAGCCGCTCCTGGTCGGGCGCGTAGACGAAGGGCACCGTCAGCTCGACCGTCTCTTCGGCCCCCGGCGGGAGCGACTTGGAGACCGCCACCTCGCCCTTGTCCACGACCGCGCCGTCGACGACCAGCTCGTACTCGGCCTTGGAGGCATCCGCCGCGATCTGGCCCTCGTTCTTGAGCAGCACCTTCACCACGGCCTCGACCTTGGAGAGGGTCTGGTCCCGCTCCTCGATTTCGGTTCGCGGCGAGACGACGGTCGGCGCGGTCTGCTCGGGCACCGGCTGCGAGCTCGCGCAGGCGGAGAGCAGGGCGGCTGCGGAAGCGGCGATCACGAAAGCGCGCATTGGAAAGGCTCCCATCGGTTGGAGGTTGTCGAACAACTGCGAAGGCCGGCAAGGAGGCATCTGCCTCAGACCGACCCGGCGTGTAGCGGCCCGCCCTCGAGCGAAGTCGCGGGGCCCGCGCGGTGGGCGCCGCGCTCGGGGAAGGCCGGGGAAACGAGACGCAACTGCAACTGCCTTCGCTTCGAGGTCTCTAGCGCGCCGAGCCGCACCATTCGCCCTGCACGCCGGTCAGCTCGCGGACCTCCTGCAGCTTGTAGACGAGGGAGGCGGCGTCCTCGTCGCGGCTGAAGTTGAAGCTGATCTTGACCCAGCCCTCGGGTGCCGCCCGCTCGCCGCTGCCGGGGACGAAGTAGCGGGTCTCGGGGCGGCCGGTCGAGGGCGTCTCCGCGTAGTTGACGGCGAAGCTGGTGAGATCGACGCCGACGGGAAGCCGCTCAGCGCTCGGCTCGAAGACGTCGACGCGCAGCGAGTGGTCCTCGTTGGCGATTCGCACGCCGTTCTCGTGGATGTCGGCCTGCGCGGTCGATTCGATCTTTGCGCCGGCCTTGACGGGCGCCTCGAGCAGCGTCAGCGGCGGCCGGTAGATGAGCTCCTTGCCGCCGGGGAAGTAGCGCTTGTGCAGCTTGAGTGCGTTGCCCTCGATGGAGACCCAGTCCTTCATCGCGGGGCTCGCGGTCCGGTAGTAGACGACGTAGGCCTTGACCCCGGTGAAGGTGGTCTCGTCGATCTCCTCGACCGCGACGCCCAGGGCGGGGATGGCTTGCTTGGTGTCGGCGAGCGTGTACTCGAAGCAGCGGCCTTGCTGCAGGTTGAAGTAGGCCTCGTAGTCCTGGAGGCCCGCGTCGGACTGTTGGGGCTCGGGATCGTCGCCGCAGGCGGCCAAGGCGACCAGAGGCAGCAGGGCGAAAAGAATGCGAAGAGGCTTCATGGCGGCTCCCATCGGGCTGAAGTGCGCCATTCTAGTCGGAGCCAGCGCCAATGGGCGATCTGCACCCGGCAAACCAGAGCCGGCCCTGCGGCGTCTCGCGGCGAGGCGGGACCGCCGCCGTCTCGGCGGCCTGCACGCGCGCATGAAGCAAGAGGCGCCGAAGCGAGGCCGCGAAGGAGGTCTCGGACGGGTCTTCTGAAACAAGTCGGAGGGCCAGCCTTCGCGCCGGCCGGGGCGACTGACGAGACTGGAAACAATCGGAGGCCCGGTCGTCCGGCCGCCACTCAGGCGAGCTCTCTCGCGCGCGGCGACAGGGTTTCTCGCCGCGATGCCCGGGAGGCCGCGTTCTTTCGAGCGTTTGCCCGCTGGCTAGGGTGGCCGGGAAGCGTTCGTGCCTAAATTCTAGAGCGTTCCTGTTTGCTCGTATCCTTTGCACGCCATGCGTCTGGACGAACACATCAGCCTCCGCTCCGGTCGAGTCCGCCGCTTTCTGCTCCACTACATCCTCTTCGTTATGGTGGGCCCGCAGCTTGTCTTCGCGCTCGTCCAGTTCGGCGGCTTCGATTTCGACCACGGCGCGATCAAGCTCTTCATCCCGGCGCTCTTCCCGCTCACGATGTCGGCCCTCTTCGTCTTTTCCGAACCCCCGCAGGCGGCCCGAAGCGAGCCAGCCGCTTGGTGGCGCTGGGCGCTCGTCGGGGCGCTGATGTTCGGGGTTTGGGCGGGGAGCTACTTCCTCGTCGGCACGCTCATCGACCCGGCGCGAGTTCGCTTCCTGCCGTCGGGGCTCGAGGATTGGGTCCCGTTCCGCCCGGCATTCTCGCTCGTCTACATCCTGCTCTACCCCATCTTCCTCTTGCCGTTCCTCGCCGTGCGCGATCGCGCGGCGTTCCGGCGCCTCGTCGTCGGCTACGTGCTGATGATCGCGACCTGCTCGGTGGCCTTCCTCGTCTTCCCGGTCGCCTTCGATCGGCCGGTCCTGCCGCCGCCGCCGTACGACGTCGGCACCTGGATCCTCTCGCTCGTCCACGGGTCGGATCCGGCGTGGAACTGCCTGCCCTCTGAGCACTGCGCCGCGGCGATGCTCGCTTCGCTCACGGTCTGGGAGGCGAACAAGCGGCTCGGCGCCTTCGGCTTCTTCACCACGGTGCTGATCGGGCTTTCGACGATCTACACGAAGCAGCACTACCTGGTGGACGTGCTGGCCGGCTACGGCGTCTCGCTTTGCATCTTCTTCGCGCTGCGTCGTGCGAAGAGCGTCGAGGGGGCGCTCGCGCGGCGACGATCGAAGGCGCGCGAGGCGTCGCTGTAGGTCGAGCGGCGAGGGCGGAGTCGAAGGGCCCCTTCGACTTCGCCTGCCCCGAGCCCGGCCGAGGGGCTCGGGGTGACCGGGGGCCGGCTCCTCCCGCTGGCCGCCTCTACGCTCGGGACGCCCGGGCTTGCTTGGACAGGGCCGAACGCCCCCGAGGGCTCGCAGGCCTACTGGCTCGCGACCAGCCTGTCGAGGCCCTCGGCATCGAGGAGACCCTCGGCCGCGCCGGCCTCGCCGATCTTGTAGGAGGCGAACAGCGTCGCCCGCTCGAGCGCCGCGCGTGGCGGCAAGCCGCGCGCATAGCCATCGACAAAGGCGGCAAAGAGCGCGTCTCCCGCGCCGATGGTGCTGACGACCTCCCGAGTCCTGGGCGCCGGGAGGCGCTCGAGCAGGCCGTCGCGCACGACGTGCAGCAGCGCGCCCTCGGCGCCCAGGCCGATGACGATGACCTGGGTGCCGTAGCGGCCGTGGACCCTTTGGGCCCACTCTTCGGGCGCGCAGGGCAGGCGCTCGTGGCTCATGAACAGCACGTCGGCGGCGGCCATGAAGTCGCGGTCGTACGGGTCGTCGAGGTCAGCGATCGCGTGGACGTCGGTGGCGACCGGCACGCCGGCGGCCTGGGCCATCGCCAGCAGCGGGCGCGAGTAATTGACGTTGCAGAGCACCGCCAGCGCGCACCCTTCGAGCGCCGGCAGCGCCAGCTCCTCGGGATAGGCCTGCTGCTGCACGTCCTTGAGGTCGACGTTGATCTGACGCCTGCCCTCGTCGTCGTAGAGGATGACCGACTGCGCCGTCTTGGCGAGCCGCCCGAGGACGAGCGTGTCGGAGATGCCCTCGCTGCGTAGCGTCGAGCGCGCGAGCTCGCCGACCGGCTCCTCGCCGATGAGCGACAGGAAGGTCACCTGGTTGCCGAGCCGGGTGAGCGCCTTGGCGACGTTGAAGCCGACCCCCGAGACCGTCACCCCGATGCCGTAGAACGGGTAGCGCACCGGGAAGTAGTCGACCGGGAAGCGCTCGACCCGCAGCGTGACCTCGAGGTTGATCAGGCCGGAGACGAGGATCTGGGACATGGCGGCGCTCCCGGAAGCCCTGCGGTTCGGCACGACTGTGGCGACCTCGCGGACCAAGGGCAAGCCTTGGCCGCGCCCCGATCAGAAGAGGCGCTTGCTGTCGAGCAGCAGCGTCACCGGCCCGTCGTTGACGAGGGCCACCTTCATCTCGGCGCGAAAGACGCCCTCGCCGACCTTCACGCCCAGACGCCGGCAGGCCTCGCAGAAGCTCTTGTAGAGCTCATTGGCGCGAACCGGCTCCATTGCGTCGGTGAAGCTCGGACGCCGGCCCTTGCGCACGTCGCCCAGGAGCGTGAACTGGCTCACCACCAGCAGCTCGCCGCCCGCGTCGAGCACCGAGCGGTTCATCTTGCCCGCCTCGTCCTCGAAGACGCGCAGGTTGACGACCTTGTCGGCGAGGAAGTCGACGTCGGCCTCGCCGTCGCCCTTGCCCACGCCGAGCAGCACGAGCAGGCCGGTTCCTATCGACGAGACGGTCTCGCCGGAGACGGCGACCGAGGCGCTGGAGACTCTCTGGACGACGGCACGCATGGTGGGGCGCTTCTACCGCGGTTGGCTCGAGCCTGGTAGGCCAACTGCGAGAGGCCGATGCGTCCGCCGCCGGCATCGGGTCCGACAGGCGGCGCTCGTTTGGTTTGCGGGGGCCGAGTTTTCGTCCAGGAGAGCCGGTTCTCTGTCGTTGGGAGCCGGCGTCAGGTCTTTCGGAGCCGGCGCCGCCTCTCGAGGAGGCTACGTCCTATCTGAATGAGGAGCGGCTCGGTCTTGCGGACCGAAAGTTCGGTCTGGGAGACGAGAAACTCGGTTGGGAGACGAGAGATTCGGTCTGGAAGACGAGAGATTCGGTCTCGGAGACGAGAGATTCGGTCTTCGAGATAGGCCATTTTGGATCACTCACCCAACCGGGCAGCGATTTGAGCCCCCATCGGGGCGTAGCCAGACGGTGCCGATGGCCGATCGAGCCTCTCACCCCTCTTTGACGATCGCCCCGACCTTCGCCTTGGTCGCCTTCTGGTAATCGGCCGGGGCGATGAGAATCTGCGTTCCCCGCGTACCCGCGGAGACGGCGACGAGGTCGAAAAGCTCCATCGTCTCGTCGACGAAGACCGGATAGTCCTTCTTGCAGGCGAGCGCGGTCACCCCGCCGCGGATGTAGCCGGTAAGCGGCTGGACCTCCTTGAGCGCGACCACCTCGACCTTCCGGTCGCCCGACAGCCTCGCGAGCGCCTTCAGATCGAGCTCGGCGCTGCCGGGGACGACCGCGAGCAGCACGCCGGTTCTGTCGCCGCGGGCGACGAGAGTCTTGAAGACCTGCTCGGGCGGCATGCCGACCTTCTTCGCGACCGCCAGCGCCGAGACGTCCTCCGGATCGACCTCGTAGTCGCGCAGCTCGTAGGCGATTCCCAGCTTGTCCAGCAGACGGGCGGCGTTTGTCTTCATGGGCGCGCAGACTAGATCAGCGCTCCGAGCGCCGCACCAGGCGAGGGCCGGCGTTCTTCAAAGAGAGGCGGCACATGCGCAGTAGGCTCTTCGGCAGCACCGGCGAGCGGGTCCCGGTCGTCGGGCAGGGCACCTGGCACCTCGATCTCGAGGACCGGGCGAAGGTCGTCGAGGCGCTGCGCCACGGGCTCGACCTGGGGATGACCCACGTCGACACCGCGGAGATGTACGGCGCGGGCCAGGTCGAGGAGATCGTCGGCGAGGCGATCGCCGGGCGGCGCGACGAGGTGTTCCTCGTCTCCAAGGTGCTGCCGTCCAACGCCACCTACGACGGGACTCTCGAGGCCTGCGAGCGCAGCCTGCGGCGGCTGCAGACCGACCGGCTCGACCTCTACCTGCTCCATTGGCCTTCGGAGCATCCGCTCGAGCAGACCCTCGCGGCGTTCGAGAAGCTGGTCGAGCAGGGCAAGACGCGCTTCTGGGGCCTGAGCAACTTCGACCTCGCCGAGCTCGAGGCCGCGCTCGCCATCGCCGGCAAGGGCCGCATCGCCTGCAACCAGGTGCTCTACAACCTCGACGAGCGCTACGCCGAGCGCGAGCTGCTCGGATTCTGCCGGCGCAACGAGATCGCGTCGGTCGCCTACAGCCCTCTCGGCTCGGGCAGCTTCCCGGCGCCGAGGAGCGCGCCGGGGCGCGTGCTCGGCGAGATAGCGCGGGCGCACGGCGTCGCGCCACAGCAGGTCGCGCTCGCCTTTCTGCTGCGCGGCGAGGGCGTCTTCGCCATTCCGAAGGCGAGCAGGCGAGCCCATCTCGAGTCGAACGCGGCGGCGGCCGAGCTGCAGCTCACCGACGATGAGCTGCGGCGCATCGACCAGGCCTTTCCCGACCGAGTCGAGCAGACCGAGCTGCCCCTGCTTTGACGGGCGCCGAGGATCTCCGGTCGATGCATCGGGTGTCGAGGCGAAGGGCAGGCGCGAGGACGAGGAGGGACGCCGCCGTCGCGGCGGCAGTCGAATGCGGGCGGAAGGGTACCGAGCGAGTCCGAGTGAGCATGATTCCGGGCAGCTCGCTGCCATGTCTGCCGGCCGGGCGCACGGGTTACGAGCGCGGGCGCGGATGCTCAACGTTGCCGCGTGCCCCCGGAAGAACCGACTCGGTCCAATCCCGCTCACCCGGAGCCTTGCCCCCGACGCGCGAGCGGCGAAAGCCGCGTCGAAGGCCCCCTCGACTTCGGCCTCGCAGGCTCGGCCTACGCTCGGGGTGACCGGAGCGCGGGCCCCGAACCCTTCCAGCGTGACGGGGCTCGAATAGAGCAAGAAGGCGAACGAGAAAATCCAGCAGACCAACCTGCCGCGAGGGCTCAGATGGCAACCGTCGAAATCACTGTCGAGAACTTCAAGCAGACCATCGAGAAGGACGGCATCGTCCTGCTCGACTGGTGGGCTCCCTGGTGTGCGCCCTGCCGCATGTTCGGGCCCATCTTCGAGCGCACTTCCGAGAAGCACCCGGACATCACCTTCGGCAAGGTGAACACCGAGGACCAGCAGGCGCTCGCCGCCGAGTTCAGCATCAGCTCCATCCCGACGCTGATGGTCTTCCGCGACCGCGTGCTGCTCTTCGCGCAGCCGGGCATGCTGCCCGAGACGGTGCTCGAGGACCTGATCAAGCAGGTGCGCAACCTCGACATGGCCGACGTCAAGAAGCAGATCGCCGATGAGGCGGCCAAGCAGGGGCAGCCCGCTCCGTTCCAGGACTGAGCCAGCAGCCTTGCAGGGACAGCTCGCTTCGTAGCGGGGCCGGACGGCAAGCGCCGCCCGGCCTCGTCGTTCGAGCGTGGCAGAATGACCGCGTGCCCGTCCCGCTCCTCTTGCCGCTGCTGCTCGCCGTTCACCCGCCCACCGACTTCGTGATGAGCCTCTCCGGGGTGCCGGTCGGGCACGTGCGGCTCTCGGTGCAGGGAGCGCAGGAGCAGCACCTCGAGTACCGCAGCGAGACCTGGGCGCGTCGCGGCCCGGTCGTCGTCCGGAGCGTCTCGAGGATCGAGGCGACGTTGGCCGAAGGCGCGCGGATCGTCCGGCTCGAGGCCGACAGGCACGAGGGCGAGGTGCTCGTGCGCACCGTGAGCGCGCGGGCCGGCAAGAGCGGTCTGAAGGTCCGCCGAGCCTTGCCCGACGGGCGCGTCCTCGAGTCGGCTGCGCCCTCCGCGACCGTGCCCTCGGCGCTCGTTGCCATGCTCATCGCCGGGCGGAGCGCAGGCGGTGAGCGCATCTGCCTCACGGTGCTCGAGGAGAGCTCGGGACGCGTGGGAGAGGCCTGCGGCAGCGCCGAGCGTGGGCAGGTCACGGGTGAGATCCTCGGCGAGCCCTTCGTCGCGCAGGTTCGCGAGGAGCGGCTCGAGCGATTGGAGCTCCCGGGCCTGCGGACGGTCTTCACGCGCACGGCCGAGCCGCCGAACGAGCTTCGCCCGCCGGACCTCTTCGACAAGGGAATCGCCGTGTCGGGGCTCGCGGGACACGAAGAGGACGGCCTGCTCGAGCTCGCGGTGAGCCGCCTGGAGGGCCTCTCGCTGCCGAGCGGCACCGGGCAAGCGACGCGTGTGAGCGCGGATGGCTGGAGGGTCCGCTGGTCGCGCGTCGAGCCGCCGCGCGACGAACCGCTCGGCCGTCCACGCAAGCTCGGCGGGCCGCTCGACCCCGAGGCGTCGCGGGCCTGCGAGGAGGCCTTCGGCCGCTGGGCAGCGGCGAAGGTGCTCGTGGAGCTCGTCGAGGCGCACGTGGAGGACGACCGGCCCTTGGTCGGCGAGCGTTCGGCCGAGAAGGTCTGGGCCGAGCGACGCGGCTCGTGTGTCGGGCGCGTCGAGCTCTTTCTCGCGCTCGCGCGGCGATGCGGGCTGCCGGCCCGGAAGGCGCTCGGGCTGGTGGCGGCCGACGGGCGGTTGTGGAGCCACGCGTGGGTCCAGGTCGAGGTGCAGGGAACGTGGTGGGACGTCGAGCCGACCGAGGGTGAGGCGCCGCCGCGCTCGGCGCGAATCCTCTTCGCCGCGGGCGAGGCGGACGCCGAGGCGGCCGCGGGTCGATGGCTCGCGAGGCTTCCGGGCGCGTCGATCTCTGTTCGGCCCCAGTGACAAACGGACGGAGGCTCGGGCGTATCGACCGCGGAGCTCCAGCTCCGCGTCGGCGGGTCGGTCTCAAGTCGGGCCGAGTGGCAAAGGAATTGGTTACGGGATGGATGGACCGCGGAGCTCCAGCTCCGCGTCGGGTCGGTCTCAAGTCGGGCCGAGTGGCAAAGGAATTGGTTACGGGATGGATGGACCGCGGAGTTCCAGCTCCGCGCCGGGTCGGTCTCAAGTCGGGCCGAGTGGCAAAGGAATTGGTTGCGGGATGGATGGACCGCGGAGCTCCAGCTCCGCGTCGGGTTGGTCTCAAATCGGGCCGAGTGGCAAAGGAATTGGTTGCGGGATGGATGGACCGCGGAGCTCCAG
>ENA-UOOR01001667-UOOR01001667.1-fermentation-metagenome-genome-assembly--contig:-NODE-1667-length-25306-cov-5.285375_pt1 | contig 25306 bp, 20 predicted proteins | sample MGYA00245780_ERZ724029 | MGnify/ENA primary metagenome ERZ724029 (study PRJEB28704, sample SAMN03018315) | fermentation metagenome | biome: anthropogenic terrestrial biome; feature: soil; material... | reverse complement strand
AGCCTTAGCAGACCGAAACATAAAGATAGTCGAGGGGATATGAATGAAGTATATACCACCGCTGGTGTCAGGTAATAACCTTGAAATTTTTTGCAGCAAGCGGGATACCATAGGAGAAAAGGGCTTAGAAGTCGGCGGTTACTTACGTATTTCCACAAAAAAAGACAGTCAGAAAACATCGATAGAAAACCAGAAAAAATATTTACTTGAATGGGCAAAAGTCAACGGTTATCATATTTATGATTTTTATACCGATGTTAAAAGCGGTGCTTATACCCATTTAAGAAATAACATGAAAAAACTTAATGCTGATGTGGATGCCGGTAAGGTTAAGGGAATTGTATCTAAGGAGATATCCAGGACATCCCGGGATATCATGGATATTCTTTCTTTGAAACGCAGCCTTGATGACAGGGGTGCGTTCTTCATTTCAGTGAAGGAAGGTTACGACAGCCGGCTGGATGATGATGAGTTTTTGCTGATCATTCATGCTGGCCTTGCTCAGAAAGAGCGTAAGACAACCGGTTCTCGAGTTAAAATTACTCAGATGATCAAGGCTCATGAGGGAAAAACAAATGTTGCGAGTCCGGCTTTTGGATATAAGCTGTCTAAGGATAAGCAACATCTCGAGGTGAATCCTGAAACCTCAGAGATCTATCACCTTATTGTTGATAAGTTCTTGGATGGCTGGGGGCAGCTCAAAATCTGCAAGCACCTAAATGCACGGGGAATTAAAGCAAAAAGAGGTGGAAAGTGGAATACCAATTCCATCAAGACTATTCTTACAAATCCGGTCTATCTGGGAATAAATATATATAATGTAACCACTCGTGTAAGAACTCCATCGGGAAAGCCCAAACTTATGGTCCGGCCTGAAAACGAGTGGGTGATCCGTGAAAACACCCACGAACCCCTGATTACGCAAGAAAAATTCGACCGTATCCAGGAAATCATAAAAATGAGAAAGGAAAAGGATACCCATGAGTGGAGCTGTACAAAAAAGTATCTTCTGTCAGGGCTTCTTTTTTGTGAGCAATGCGGTGGAAAGCTTTACGGAAGTAAAATCCCAAAGAATTATGCCAGGAAAAAGCCCCGGAGTACTCTAAAAAGTAGTGACTACTACTTTTATTATTTTGATAAGAATCTCAGCGGGAAGTGCAAATCTATAAGAAAAAGCTATCCCATGGATATGGTTGAGAAAAAGGTCATGGAAGAAATAAAGAAATTTTTTAGTGATACCGCCGATTTAGAAAAGCGGATCAGGAAAAAGAACTACCTATATGATCAGCGGCTGGGGAAAAAAAGAAAAGAACGCGAAACTGTCAGGCAGAAGCTTGAGGCTGTAGAAATTGCAATCAGACGTCAACAGGAAGCATATGAGAAAGACGTTCTGACACTTGAGGAATACAGTAAACGAATGAACGAAATACGGCAGCTCAGACAATCGTTGCAAGAAAAGCTATTTTTCCTTGATAGCATACTTGAACGAGTTGACAGGAGAGAAGAGGAGTTTCAGATCATTAAAGATAAAGTACTGCTTATTATAAGCAGAATTGACGATCTGGACTATGAGACCAAGGAAGAGATCATCAAAAAGATTATCTCGAAAATATACATCAATGCGGAGTTCGGAATAAGGATTGAATATACATTTGAAGAAGAGTGATTCACTTTAATTAATTATATACTTATGGTAATATTACTCTAATATGTTATTTTGGAGGAGTTGCCATGGGTGTTCAAATCGTAGAATTGATCCTTCAATACTTATAACAAATAAAAAGGGACTTATCAGAATGGCCGCATTAAAGAGGGACCGTGATGGTATATTAACTGTTAGTAAAATAAGAAATACGGCCCGCCGTACTGGGTAAGTATATTGATAGCCATTCTGGGATCAGATTTACTGATTTTTATTGGGTACTGGGTTTTCTTCTCATAATACCACATGAATTATACCTCCTTATACTCCCAAGGCCACGGTTCATTAACCCATTGCCAGCAGGTGGTGTTGGGAAGGTATCTGGCAGTTAGGGGCCCGAATTTTGCCTGGTATTGGCGTCTTAAATTTTCAGATTGGTCCAGAGCCATCTTATAATCCCGAAGTGCATTAGCATCCGAAGGATGGGTATTTAGAAACAGCTGTAAATCATAAAGAGCAAAATCGTAGGCCATGATTTGCTCCAGCAAGGTTGTCTGTTCGTCCACGCAAAACACCTCCATATCCATTACTTTATAAGCTCAGGAAAAACAGTTCCTTTTTTAAGCGCCTCCTGGGCAGGAAGAATTCTTCCGTACATCTGGTAGGGAACATAAGCTGTAGCCAATTCAGGCCTTACAGGCATCACGGGAATCATGATGGGATCCCCGGTACAGTTATTGCCTGTATAAAGAGTCGCAAGGTTTAAATTATCCATATAAAAAAGCCTCCGAGCTTGTTTCTCCTACATTTTATGTACAAGCATAAAATATTGTGACACATGGCTGAATGAGACAAAGTGGTTCCAGGATAGAATATACAAAGAAAAAATCCGGTTCGATTGCCCAATTCAATGGAATATATGATAATATCAAGATAAAATGACTATGGAGGAAAGCTTGTTATGTCAGAACGCGAAATTAAGGTTAATTTAGACGGCCGGGATGTATGGGTCGAAGAGGGAACAAAGATTGAAGAGCTGATCCATGGGCAGAAGGGAAAGAAAAATTCTGTTATTGTTGCGGCTCGCGTGAATAATGAGATCAAAGAGCTTACATTTCCCATTGAAGAGAAATGCACCATCAAATTTGTGGATTTAACCAGCGAAGATGGCGTTCGCATTTATCAAAGAAGTTTGAAGTTTTTGCTTATTAAAGCCATTCATGATCTGTTCCCTGACAAGGAAGTGCAGGTGAGGCATTCGGTGAGCAGAGGCATTTTCTTTGAATTTCTGGATTACCAGGCCGCACCCGAGGATGTGGAGCGAATCGGAGAACGTATGAGACAACTGGTTGATATGGATAAAAAGTTCCTGAAGGTAGTTGTTTCCATTGAGGATGCCAGAAAGATTTTTTTGAAAAGGGGCAGGGAGGATCGCTACCGCGCCATCGAATACCGCGAAAAAGACTATGTATCCCTCTATATCTTTGATGATATCGAAGACTATTTTTATGGCTATATGGTTCCAAGTGCAGGTTATCTGCAGTTGTTCAAGGTGGAAGCTCATAACGGCGGTATTGTTCTGGTACTTCCCAAAAAGGAAAATCCTACACGGCTTCCCGATACGCCTATTCCTGAAAAGTTGTTTAATGTATTTAAAGAATATACGGATTGGATTGATATTCTGGACGTTGAAGATGTAGGTCGGCTGAATGATGCGGTTGATTCCGGAAGAATCGATGAATTGGTGCTCGTGGCCGAGGCCCTCCATGAAAAAAAGATTGCCAGCATTGCGGATATGATCAAAAGCTGTCAGCCCCGGCAGAAAGTCATTCTAATAGCGGGTCCTTCCTCATCGGGCAAAACAACCTTTGCTCAAAGGCTTTCGGTGCAGCTGCGGGTAAATGGGATTGTGCCTCTGAATATCTCCGTAGACGATTATTTTGTTGATAAAACCAGAACCCCGAGGGACGAAGAGGGAAAGCCCGATTATGAAGCTCTGGAAACCGTTGATTTAGAACTCTTTAATAAAGATCTCAACACCTTGATAGAGGGTGGGGAGATCGAGCTTCCCACATTTAATTTTAAAACCGGGGAAAGGGAATACAACGGACAGAAAATGAAACTGAAAGAGGGGCAGGTTTTGGTTATTGAAGGTATTCACGCCCTTAACCCACGCCTGACCAGTGAGGTAAAAGCTGAAAACAAATTTAAAATCTACATCAGCGCCATTACCTCTATGCGCATCGACATGCACAACCGCATACCGACCACTGACCTTCGTCTTTTAAGACGTATTGTCAGAGATAACCGGTATAGAGGAACACCGGCCCCTAAGACCATTGATATGTGGTCAAGCGTCAGAAGAGGCGAGGAGCGAAATATATTCCCCTTCCAGGAAGAGGCTGATGCCATGTTCAATTCTTCACTGATTTATGAGATAGCTATGCTCAAGCCTTTTGCCCTGCCGCTGCTTCAAAATATTACAAAGGATATGCCCGAGTATTCCGAGGCCCGGCGTTTGACGGAATTTTTAAGCTATTTTCTGCCCGCTTCCCATGACCGGGTGCCCGGCAACTCCATATTGAGAGAGTTTCTGGGAGGATCGGTATTTCATCAGTAAATATTTCGAGTTGTCAGGGGACGGTTCTTGTGGCAATATTGTCGGGGGAACCGTCCCCTTAACCGTCTACTAGGAGGAGTACATGAAGAAACTAAGACTTTTCGCAACGGCGGCCTTCGGGGTTGAATCCGTTGTAGCCCGTGAGCTTAAACATTTAGGATATGAAGATACCGTAACCGACAATGGCAGGATATTCTTTGACGGCGATATGGACGCAATTTGCAGGGCCAATCTCTGGCTGCGCGCAGCGGGGCGTGTCCATGTCCTGATGGGCGAATTTACAGCCAAGACCTTTGACGAGCTCTTTGAGAAAACAAAGGCCATACCCTGGGAGGAATGGCTTCCAAAGGATGTGGAGTTTCCTGTCACGGGCGGGTGTGTCAAGTCCACCTTGATGAGTATCTCCGACTGCCAATCCATCATCAAGAAGGCCATTGTTGAAAGATTAAAGAAAGTATATGGCATAGAGATTTTTCCTGAAACAGGGCCGAGGTACCGTGTGGATTTTAACATTTTGAAGGATCAGGTGACGCTTTCTATTGATACTTCAGGCTCGGGACTCCATAAAAGGGGCTATAGAAGCCTGGCATATACGGCCCCCATAAAAGAGACCCTAGCCAGCGCTCTGATATTGATCAGCCATTGGTCCCCGGGAAGATTTCTTATTGATCCTTTATGCGGATCGGGGACCATACCGATTGAGGCCGCGCTGATGGCAAAAAATAAAGCCCCGGGGCTGGATCGGGATTTTGACTGCCAGGAATGGCCTAATATTCCGAAGGAAACTTGGTACAGAGCCCTGAACGAGGCAAGGGATTTGATGAAGCCAAAGCCTTCCGGAGATGTATTGATCCAGGGATATGACATCAACCCCGAGGCGGTCAGTATGGCAAACTACCATGCCCGCCAGGCGGGTGTGGCTGATCTTGTCCATATACAGACCAGGGATGTCAGAGAGCTTTCTTCAAAAGTCAAGTATGGCTTTATTATAACAAATCCTCCCTATGGCCAAAGAATTGGGGAGAAGAAAGAGAACAACAGGCTGTACGAGAATATGGGGAAGAGCTTCGAACGGCTTTCCACATGGTCCTATTACATTATTAATGCAGACTCTGATTTTGAGAAGTTCTTTGGGCGCAAAGCCGATAAAAACCGAAAGCTCTATAACGGCGGGCTGCTGTGCTATTATTATCAGTATTTTGGGCCCAAGCCGCCGCGTCAGCAGGACAAAGAAGAATAGATCCCTGAAAGTGAAATACCGGGTCAGCCTTTCGACTTCCCGGTATTTGTATCTTTCTATTCTCTATTTACATCAGTCCCATGCATCTGAATCGTCGCCCCAGTCCAAATTGCCCCAATCATCTTCTTGAATCGGTTCGCCAATATCTTCATTTTGGGGATCCAGCAACTGGCCGAAATCAGAAGTTTTTTCCTCTTCATGAGTGATGCTCGGAATGAGTGCGCCCGGGGAGTGTATGGTGCAGTATTCACCTTCAGCTATTTCATATTTATAATCAAGAGGATACGAATCACCAGGGAATTTTGGCTTGTATTCCACCGGTCTCCTGATGCCCACCCAGGTTTTTTTCACGCTCGCAGGGCAGTATTCATTTGCCAGCAGGTATCTTCCCTGAGCATCTTTCGCCGCCGAACAAATCAGAGCCGAAACATGCACTTTGCAAGTGTCACTGTAAGAGGGCTCGGTACCTTCTATGAAGTATTCCTCCCTGACACGGCTTCCCCTGGGGTCATTCTTGCACAAATCTGTCGCAATCTTGCCCGAATCAATACAGATGGTGCGTTTTACGATATTGGAGGGGGTGTTTTCAAAGAAAGGCGTTGCCGACATACCCTCGTGAATTTTATTCATAACGGCGTTCCATATGGTAAGAGCTGTATAATATTCGCCTGTTCCGAGGGCTACCGCTTTATCATAGCCATACCAGGTCACACCGGTATAGTAAGGAGTAAATCCGGCAAACCACTTGTCTTTATTGGAGTCGGTCGTACCGGTTTTCCCGGCAGACGGGATAGTGACGGTCTTACCTTTGTCATCTTTATACTTGACAGTACCATAACCATTTCTGGAGGCAGTCCCCTTTTTCACAACATCCGTCAGCATACTGTTCATGATATATACGGCCTGCTCGGAAAATACCTGGGTCCTTTCAGGCGTATTGGAGAGTATGACCGTACCGTCGTTATCCTTTACCTCGGTAAAGAAAACAGGCTTGGTATAAACGCCCTTATTGGAAAATGTGGTGTATGCAGCAGTCATTTCCAGGGGTGTTATTCCTTCATTGAAACCGCCCATGGCGATGGACAGATATTTCTCGTTGGTTCGGTCTATACCCATCTTAGCAAGATAATTAAGGCCATTGTCAACCCCTACATAATTTTTCAAAACCAATGTCGCCACAACATTTCTGGAATGCAGAAGGCCGTCTCTGACATCTGTGAGTCCGTAATTCGTTTTTTCTACATTTCGGGGCCATTCTTCATTCGGCTTATTGGTCAGTAGGTATTGCTTGACATCATCTACTACCGTCGCTGCAGTGATGGTTTTGCTGTCTATGCCCGGTCCGTAAACCACAAGGGGTTTGATGGCAGAGCCCGGAGAGCGTCTGGCCTGAGTGGCGCGGTTGAAAACACTGCCCTCTTTGGCGCCCTGGCCTCCGTATAGTCCTCGGACGAAGCCGTCTTTATCCATAACGACCATAGCGGCCTGAGGAGGTTCATCCGTATAACGGTTTTTAGCCTCAAAATACTTGGGATCGGTAAAGACCTCATCCAAAGCAGTCTGCACCTTGGGGTCCATGGTGGTATAAATATGAAGACCTGAATTGTAGATAATATCCAGTGCGGCCTGATCGGTATACCCATAGACTTTGATCAGGTATTCCTTGACACTTTTTATGGCTTCATCGACAAAGTAAGACTGGTTGCTGGTCTGCATGACTTTACCGGCTTCAGGATTGTATTTGAAATTGATATTTTCAGCTTCCTTCACGGCTTCATCATATTCGCTTTGATTAATTTTTCCCTGTTCCAGCATCAGGCCCAGAATCACCTTGGTTCTTGCAATATTTGCTTCAATATTTTCTTCATCAATGGGCATGTACTTGGTGGGCCAATTGGTTATACCGGCAAGACTGGCGCACTCAGCCAGGGAAAGATTCCGGACATCCTTGCCGAAATAGCCTTTGGCAGCCGTCTCAATACCATAAAAATTACCGCCCATAGGTACGTTATTCAAATAATAAGTAAGAATTTCCTTTTTGGTTAAAACTTTTTCCAGTCCCATAGCCTGCCACTGCTCCTGCAGTTTGCGGGGAATGGTTATCTGATCTCTTTTGGTCAGATTTTTGATAAGCTGCTGCGTAATTGTACTTCCGCCCTGAACATCGATTTTGGCGCCCAGCATTTTCTTTATATAGGAGAGGCCGGCGCTTCCGATTCTTTTGAAGTCGATGCCCTCATGGTCAAAAAAACGCTTGTCTTCTACAGCGACATAGGCGTTAATCAGCATTTGAGGAATATCCCCATAGTCGATCCATACGCGATTCTCTTCTTTTTTCAGCTCTGCAATGACATTGCCGGCCGAATCATAAACATAGGAATTAAAACCCATGGTTTTAAATACTTTGGCATCGAGCATGGGAGTAGTCTTGATCATACCGTATGCCCCGCCGCTTGCAAGGCCCGTGGCAGCGCTGACTGCCAGAAGGATCATGGAAAAAACGACGGCTAATGCAATTAAAAAAACCCTTGTGACCAATTTGCCGGTGCTTTGATTTGTTCGCTTTTCTTTTCTGGAAGACGCTGCAGGCCTTTCGTTTGCTTGACGGCCTCCTGTATTTCCATTCATATATAACCTCCAAATTAAGTGACAGCTTCAAAAATGTAAGGAGCCTGTGGCATTTATCCCTATTATAGCATAAATCATTATTCCTCAATATTTTTTTCCCAAGGAACTTTTTACATATCATATGGGCGGATGATTTTACAGGGCATTCTCAATAACTTCGATTCGCGCCGCTCCGCAACCCTGCTCCGCTGACGTACTGAAATATCACTCTGCCGCTTTTGACGCGATCATAAAATCGTGATACGGGAGAAAAGCCGCCTTGCCGCTTTTGCTGTTAGGCGATATAATATTACATTAATAGGCCATTTTGTATATAGATGTTTATCTATCATAAGGCCCTGAATTTAAATTTATTATATGAAAACCATTAACGGCGTATTCAGTTAATGACTTATTTATGATTGGACGAAAGGAAGTAAAAAATGGGTGCCAATGTCTTTGACACATTGAAAGAACGCGGATTTATTGCGCAGACCACCAATGAGGAGAAAATCAGAGATCTCCTTGCAAACGAAAAAATGACTTTTTATATAGGTTTCGACCCAACTGCCGACAGCCTTCATGTGGGACATTTGCTGCAGCTGATTGTCATGGCCCATATGCAGAAAGCGGGGCATAAACCCATCGCGCTGATTGGCGGCGGAACCGCAATGGTCGGCGATCCTTCGGGCAGAACCGATATGAGAAAAATGCTGACTCCGGAAGAAATTGAGCATAATGGCTCTCGTTTTCGCGATCAGATGAAGAGACTTGTTGATTTTGGCGAAGGTAAGGCCATGATGATCAACAATGCGGACTGGCTTTTGAATCTTAATTATGTGTCCTTTTTAAGAGATGTGGGCGTCCATTTCTCAGTCAATCGGATGCTCACCGCAGAATGCTTCAAAAGCAGAATGGAGAAGGGGTTATCTTTCATTGAATTTAATTATATGCTCATGCAGAGCTATGACTTCTTCAAGCTGTACAAGGATTTTGGGTGCAGGCTGGAGCTTGGAGGCGACGACCAATGGAGCAATATCCTTGGCGGCATTGATCTGGTTCGCCGTACAGAAGGGGAGGAAGTTTACGGCATGACCTTTACCCTTCTCACAACCAGTGAAGGGAAAAAAATGGGCAAGACTCAAAGCGGCGCCGTATGGCTTGATCCCAATAAAACAACGCCCTATGACTTTTATCAGTATTGGAGAAATATTGATGATGCCGATGTGGTTAAATGCCTGAAACTGCTGACATTTTTGCCCATGGATCAGATAGAAGAAATGGCCTCCTTCCGGGATGCCCGCATTAATGAGGCAAAAAAGATACTTGCCTACGAGGTGACCGGCATTGTTCACGGAAAGGAAGAGGCCGACAAGGCAAAGGAAGCCGCGGAGTCTCTCTTTGGGCAGGGCGCATCCTCAGAGAACATGCCTACCGCCAGTATTTTAATGCAGGAGCTGGCGCGGGGGATCCCGGTAGTAGATTTGCTGATAAAAACCGGCTTGATTCCTTCCAAGGGAGAGGGCAGACGCCTCATTCAGCAGGGGGGTCTCTACCTGAATAACAAGCGCGTGGAAACCATTGATAAAACCGTTTTCGAAACTGATCTGGAGAACGGTGAGATCATTATACGCAAGGGCAAAAAGTCCTTCCACAGAATTATAGTGAAATAAGTCATACCACCTTTAAAAAGAGGTAGATTGATGGAAATCAAGGTTGGCGAGGTCATTAAAGCAAAGCGTGAAGAAAAGGGTTATAGCCTGCTGGAGTTTGCCAAAAAAATCGGAATTTCGGCAGGTTATCTTTCGCAGATTGAAAACGGCAGAAAAACCAATCCAAAGCTTGAAATCATACTGAGTATTATTCATGCACTGGATATGGATATCGGCATGCTGCTGGGCTTGGAAAGTTCGGAAGAGAGTTATCTTTCAAGGATACCCTCTCTTCTGAAGCTCACTCTGGCCAAGGACAGGAATTTAAAAACTTTGTCCGAATCGGATCTGCTCAGAAAATTCAATGCTCTGGCCAACCGGATACTGGAGGCCAATTACGTCCTTGAAGACAAAGATTTGTATAAGCTGTTTCTAGACGATTTATCCAATCAAGCCGAGAATACCCTGAAGCGCTATATGGCCCTTCAAATTCTACTGGCAGGCTCCGGCACGCGGTGCCGCTCTGAAGTATAACCATCGTATAAATATAAAAGCGCGCTTCATTATAAACAGAAGGGATGGGTGATAGAGAGAAAAGGCTAAAAGTGATATAATTGAATTAATTCAAGTTCACATGAGACCCGATCACATCTTCAGGCATATATATTTTACGCTATATCAGGCATATATATTTACGCTGTATTCGAGATGCTTCTTAGGCGCAACAGCCAGAACAAGTCCAACACAAGAATAGACAATTGTATTATAGTCGTCTTTTTCGATAAGCTTTTGGGGGCCTAAATGAGAAAAGGATCATTAAGGATTATTTTACTGATTACATTGGCTATTGGAATTTTGGTGTGTTCATTTATAATTTTTTACTCGCCGTATACTAAAAACTATAAAGTGTCAAAAGAATCGTCGCACAAACTTGTTGTCGGCTTTGTGGAGCTTATCAGTGAAAGCTCCTGGAGGGACAAGGTAACAAGCTCCATAAAGCAAGCGGCGTCAAAAAACGATATTCAGCTTATAACAATAAAGGCCGACAGAACGCAGGAAAGCCAAAAAGAGGCTATCAGAGCCCTTGTTGTATATCAGGTCGATGCCATTATATTTTCACCTGTTGTTAAGAGCGGCTGGGACAACGTTCTTGCAGAGGCTAAAGCAGCGGAAATACCGATTATTCTGACAGACCGCAGCCTTACAACATCTGTAGAAGGTGCAGTCTATACTTATGTCGGATCGAGATATGAAGAACAAGGCGTAGAGGCAGCACGTTTTATTATGCAAAAATTTATTGCAGGCATCGATCCCGTAAAGATTGTTGAGCTTTACGGGACAGTCGGTTCATCTCCTGCAATAGAGAGAAGCAAAGGCATCCGGGAGACTTTTGGAAAGGATTCGAAATTTAATATTTTTTACAGTGTAAGCGGAGACTATTTGTTTTCAAAAGCAGAGGAACTTCTGGAAACCTTTTTCAAAAATGATAAAGAAATCGATGTGCTTATATCCTATAGCGATGCCATGACCTTTGGCGCTATAAAAGCCATGGAAAAAGCCGGAATTTCCCCCGGAAGCGATATTGTGATTATTACATTTGACGGGGAGCAAAAAGCGATGGATCTGCTTTCCCTGGGTAAGATAAACTTTGTGGCCGAATCCAATCCTGAACTTGGGGAAAAGGCAATAAAAGCGGCGATAGATATTTGCTCAGGACTTCGGACAGAGGAGTCAATTTATGTTGAAGAAGCTGTGTTTACTGAAAATTCAGACCTTATAAATCTTCCGCCGAGGGATTATTAATGAAGAGCATATTTGCTGATGATATGACAAGAACAAAAAGTATAAAAGATATGCTTAGGATATCTTTTATAGCTATTATCGGGCTTTTTATCGTCCCCACTATAATCAGTCTGGTCTATCTTAGGAATATTTCAGCAGAATATAACCGGCTTATTGAGAATATTGATTTTGCCAATGAGCTTAGCAATACGGCAAAAACTGAAGTAAACAAAGAAATATGGGAGATTGTCGCAGGCCGGAAAAGCTTTTCTGAAGGCAGACAGTATGAAATTATCAATACTATCAATGAAGGTCTTTCGGTGCTTCATGCCAATACCGGGGAAAAAAAGAACCTGGAATTAATCGAAGCGGCGAGAAGAGCTACGGGGACACTTATTACATACGTTGACAGGTTAAGCAGTCAAATTAAAAACCGTGCCCCCGTTTCTGAAAACCAGCAAATCCTTATAGAAATACAAGGAGTTTCTGCGCTGATCTATGACGTGCTCAAGGAATTTACCTACGCTGAGATCAATATGATGGCAAAAATTAATATTTCGATCCAGCATACTTCCCGATTGATCGCATTATTTGTTTTTATACTGGTATGCATCGTGACCATGACTGCCGGAGTCGCTTACAAAACATTGGAGCAGGCGATTAAACAGCCCATTTGGGAGCTTGAGAAAATGGCCGAAAAGATTGCGCTGGGCAATCTTGAAACAAGAGCTAAACCTCCGGATGTGGAGGAGCTGATAAAGCTTACTGAAAGCCTCAACATCATGGCAGAAAGAATAAGTGCACTTTTGGAGAACAGCATCGAAGAACAGAAAAACCTGCAAAAATCTGAGATGAGGGAGCTTCAGGCTCAAATCACTCCCCATTTTCTTTACAATACCTTTGACACCATCGTATGGCTGGCAGAAGAAGGGCGGACCCAGGAAGTGGTAGATGTGACCATGGCGTTTTCGAATTTCTATCGCATTGCCCTGAGCCACGGCCATGACTGGATACCGGTATCAAAGGAAATCGAGCATGTAAAGGATTATTTGGTCATTCAGAGCGTGCGTTATATGGATATCCTCTCGTACACCATCGATATCGATGAAGAATTGAAGGACAAAGTTGTAATAAAGCTTATTTTGCAGCCACTGGTGGAAAATGCCCTGTACCATGGGATCAAAAATAAGCGGGGCGGGGGGCATATCAATGTATCAGGAAGGCTATTGGCAGACCAAAATATGCTTTTCGTGGTAGAGGATAATGGAATAGGAATGACGAAGGAAACGCTTTTGAAGCTCAAGAAAAGTCTATCTGCCGATCATCCTTCGGAGAATGCCGGGTATGGCATTTTTAATGTGAACAGGCGAATAAAGCTCTTTTACGGTATAGAAGGGCTTTCCATAGAGAGCGAATATGGCAGGGGCACAAAGCTTAGTCTGGTCTTGCCATTGAAAGAGGAGCAAAAAGATGTATAAAGTTTTTGTAACCGAAGATGAGGCAATCGTACGGGAAGGCATCCGGCATAAATTGGATGGCAGTGAACTCTATATGCTCTGCGGTGAGGAGTCCGATGGTGAGCTGGCGCTCCCCGCTATTTTAGAGCTTAAGCCGGATATATTGATCACCGATATAAAGATGCCGTTTATGGATGGATTGCAGCTCGCAAAAATAGTAAAACGGGCTATGTCCTGGATCAAGATTATTATTATCAGCGGATATGACGAGTTTGAGTTTGCAAAGGAAGCCATTTCGATCGGCGTTGATGAATATCTCTTAAAACCCGTCAATGCAAAGACTTTACTTGCTACACTGGATAAGGTTGCAGAGCGCATTGAACAGGAAAGAGCCGAGCTTGTGGAGTTTGGTACCAGGCGTCAGCATACGGAAGATGAACAAAAATTAAAACGGGACAGTTTCTTTGACCGGCTTGTCACCGGCCTTGTTCCGTCGGCCACAGCAATTGAGCAGGCTGCGGGCTACAATATAGATATGATTGCCAAAAAGTATATCATTGCTGTGGGGGAGCTGATATTTTGTTCGGGCGTCAAAGATTCCATTAAAAAACTCAAAACTTGTTTTTCGGAACTTCTTGATGGAAGAAGCGATTTAATCTGGTTTTTTAAAGGGATGGACAGATTTGTTTTAATCGTAAAAGGAGATACGGAAGTTCAGGTGGATGAGGCTATATATGAGGCAGCCCAGACCATTTGGCATGGTCTCAAACGAAGTATGGATGTGCAGGTCACCATCGGCATTGGCTCGGTGGTCAGCAGAATCGCAGAAATGCCGGTATCTTATAATGACGCACATAAAGCCATATGTTTTCTGATGGGGATTGGCAGGGACAAAATTGTAGGGATTGATGATATAGAGGAGGGCTATGCCTTTCCACACCTTGATGCCGCAATGAATATCCCTGCATCGGAACGGCTGAAATTTGCCACGGAGGATGATATTCCCCAGATCGTTGAAAGCTTTTCCGATAAAAACAGGAAAGAAGGCGTCCGGAGCCTTCTATACGGATACTATTGGCTCATGGATATTATAGTCGCTTCGTCCAGGCTTGTCGCTGAACTGGGAGGAAACCCAAAGGATATTATTCCTGAGAGCGAGAACCCTGAATTGCTTTTACAGGGAACCGGTTCGCCGGAGAAAATAAAAGAGTTTGCTGCAGATTTGCTCAAGCGGGTGATTGTTTTTAAGAATGAATTTGCCCATGTCAAATACGTAGATATACTGACGAAAGCAAAGGATTTTATCAATAACAATTTTAGCGATACTTCAATGTCACTGAATACGGTAGCCAAATACACCGGTTTCAGCCCCAACCATTTCAGCACAATTTTCTCCCAGCAGACCGGGGAGACCTTTATAGAGTACCTGACTAAAGTGAGAGTGGAAAATGCCAAGAGCATACTCGAAGAAAGAAAATCAAAGCTTTCCGAGGTGGCCTATGCCGTAGGGTATAAGGATCCTCATTATTTTAGCTACATCTTTAAGAAAAACACGGGCCTGACCCCAAGAGATTATAAAAAGGAAAAGGGCTAAATTTTACGATAAGAATTTGAACTTATTTTAAATTTTATGTGATGTATAAAAAAATATCATAAATTTGATTGTTTTTTTAGTAAATATTACAAGCTATACTTATACATGAGGTTTTCTTTTGATGGGAGAAACATCAAAGGGAAGTGAATAACAAAATGGAAAGAGGGATTTTATGCCAAGGGTAACAAAAAAGACCTTATCATTTGTTATGGTATGTATCATGTTAGTTACAACGCTGATGGCCTGCTCCAATCAAAATCCGGCTTCCAACACGGCTACACCAAGCAACCCACCAGAATCATCCGCCGCACCGCCGGCCACGAAAGAGCCTGAAAAACCCGCATATAAGGAGCTTACAGTATATTCCGCACTTCCCGACACCGAAATCCCAACATATTTTAATGCATTTGAAAAGGACACCGGAATCAAAATTAACTATGTCCGTCTTTCAGCTGGCGAGATGCTTGCCCGTATTTCCGCCGAAAAGGCAAATCCTTTAGCGTCCGTCATGCATGGGGGCTCTTCCGATACTTATATTGCTGCTGCCAAGGAGGGTCTTTTAGAGCCCTACCAGTCGTCGGAACTTGCCAACATCCCTGAGCAGTACAAAGATCCGGAAAAAATATGGAATCCCTTCTATGTTGGTGCTATTTCATTTGCGTGCAACAAAGATTGGTTTACAAAAAACAGTCTTGAATATCCTAAATCATGGCAGGACTTATTGAAGCCGGAATTTAAAGGACAGATCTCAATGGCCCATCCATCTACCTCCGGAACGTCTTATACTGTTCTTGCGACAATTATCCAGCTTATGGGAGAAGAAAAGGCCTGGGAGTATCTTGCCGCGCTTAATAAAAATGTACGTCAATATACGAAAGCCGGCGCCGCGCCTCCTATGGAAGTTGGGCTCGGCGAGGCTGCAATTGCAATCACATTTTCTCATGACGGTTTAAAACCGGCTATGGAAGGCTATCCTATCGAGCTGTCATTCCCTAGTGAGGGCACAGGATTTGAAGTTGGTGCAGTAGCCCTTATTAAAGGCGGCAATGAAAAAGAACAGGAGAATGCCAGATTATTTATCGATTGGACGCTCAGTAAAAGAGCACAGGAGCTGTTTATTGATTCTAAGAGCAATAGAGTTCCTCTGAATTCAACCGCAAAAGCAACGGATGGACTTATCAAAATTGAAGACCTGAAGATTATTGACTATGATGCGGTTTGGGCCGGTCAGAACAAGAAAGACCTTGTTGCAAAATTCAATGAGAAAATTGATGCAGCCAATAACTTAAAGCAATAAAAATTACAATTCAAAAATAGCGAAGGCTGTGTCATAGGTTTTGGCACAGCCTTTATAAAAATGATTGATTCCATTAAAAAACCCTGCATGGCTTATTTTAAAAGGGGGTTGGCAATTATGGGGGCAAAAGGTCAATTGGTTTCAAGAAGGAAGCTTTCGGCTAAAAACAGCATGAAAGACTTTAAAATGCTTTTGCATCAGCCGCTTCTGCTTCTCACGATTATAGCGGTTTTTGTGCTTCTGTTCATATTTATTATGCTTCCGATCTTTAATGTTTTTAAACTGAGTTTTACCAATGCCGAGGGTGGCTTTACCACCCAAAAATTTATTGAGATCATTCAGAATAAGGGGTATGGGCAGACTTTTTTAAACAGTATGAAGCTGGGCCTAATCGTAGCTTTGGTTTCCACCTTTATTGGTTATGTTTTTGCATTCGCATTAACGAGAACTGAAATGCCCGGCAAGGGTTTTTTCAGGGCCATTGCAACCCTGCCTATCATTTCACCGCCCTTTATTCTCTCGCTATCCATTATTTTTCTGTTTGGCAGACAGGGATTGATAACGAAAACTTTATTTGGAATCGATACCTTCGACGTATATGGCATTCACAGCCTGATCGTCGTTCAGTCCATATCTTTTTTTCCTGTGGCGTTTCTCACCCTCACAGGCATTTTAGAGTCCATTGACACATCGGTTGAAGATGCCGCATATAACATGGGTGCGTCAAGGGGGCATATTTTTCGGACCATCACCATGCCGCTATCAGCGCCTGGTATCGCAAGTGCGTTATTATTGGTATTTATCCAGTCCTTGGAGGATTTTTCGAATCCCGCTGTCATCGCCGGCGGATTTTCCACTCTGGCGGTAGAGACGTACCGGATCATCACAGGCATGTATGACCTGCAGGGAGGTTCGCTCCTGGCCATTATTCTGCTTTTGCCGACAGTCTGTGCATTTCTGCTGCAGAAATACTGGCTAAAGGGGAAGAGTTTTGTTACGGTCACAGGCAAGCCCTCCCAAAAAGGCAGAAAGCTTCACGAAAAACATATTATGTGGCCGCTTTTTGCTTTTTGTACCGTTATTTCCGGAATTATTATTCTTTTTTATGGAACCGTGCTCATAGGTTCCTTTATAAAAACATGGGGCATCAACTACACCTTTACTCTCGAACATTTTGAATATGTAATTTCATTAGGCTGGGACGCACTGAAGAATTCTATAACGCTGGCCACAATTTCCGCTCCCATTGGCGGAATTCTGGGCATGATCATCGCTTTTCTTACCGTCCGAAAAAATTTCTTCGGCAAAAAGGTTATGGAGATTTCGTCCATGCTTACCTTTGCGATCCCCGGAACTGTTTTAGGTATCGGCTATGTTTGCACCTTTAATCAAAAGCCCCTCCTGCTTACCGGCACAGCGCTTATTCTTGTCGCTGCTTTTACTTTTAGAAATATGCCCGTTGCCCTGGAAGCCGGCACTTCAACATTACTTCAGATAGACAGATCCATTGAAGAAGCCTCGACAATTTCAGGAGCGGACAATGGAGTGACCTTTAGACGTATCACGCTGCCGCTTTTGAAACAAGCATTTTTTTCGGGAATGGTCTATTCCTTTGTAAGGGCGATGACAGCTGTAAGCGCAGTTATTTTCCTCACTTCACCCAAATGGACTCTGGCCACCACGAAAGTATTTTCATTGTTTGAAGCGAGCAAGTACAGCGCCGCAGCCTGCTATGTCATGATTATGATTGTGATTATTCTTACGGCCATTGTGCTCATCAATTTCCTTGTGCAAACTCTGCTTGCTCCGAGAACCAAGGTATACAAATAGGGAGTTAAATTTAAGTGAACTGGGAGGTCATCATGAAAACTATGGAAAGAGATATAGAGGAAATCCAGCAGTTTAGCGGTAAAAGCAGCGGAGTACGCTTATCGGGTGTGACGAAAATTTTCCCGCAGATGGAAGGCAATGGTGAGTTTGTCGCAGTAAGAAACATTGATTTAAATATAACCGATGGCGAGCTGGTGACTTTACTGGGTCCCTCTGGCTGCGGGAAAACGACGACATTGCGCATGATTTCCGGCTTTGAATATCCTACCTCCGGAGAAATTTTTATAGGCGACAGACCCATGGCAAATGTGCCGCCCAATAAAAGGGGTATATCCATGGTATTTCAGAGCTATGCTCTATTTCCCCATCTAAACATTTATGAAAATATAGCATACGGTCTACGAGTTAAAAAACTGTCCAAGTCGGTCATTCGTGAGCAGACCAATAAGGTGATCAAGCTCATGCAGCTTTCGGGCATGGAATCACGTTTTCCAAGCCAGCTTTCGGGCGGCCAGCAGCAGCGCGTAGCCTTAGCCCGCGCGATTGTTATAGAGCCAAAGGTGCTTCTTTTCGATGAACCTTTATCAAATCTTGACGCGAAGCTTCGAGAGCATATGCGTGATGAACTGCGGTCACTCCAAAAAAGATTGGGTATCACAAGCCTTTATGTTACACATGATCAATCCGAGGCCATGGCCATCTCGGATAAAATAGTGATTATGGATAAAGGCGACCTGGTTCAAATGGGGTCTCCAAAAGAAATTTACGAATATCCGAATTCTCCGTTTGTAGCAAACTTTATCGGTAAGGCAAATTTCCTCAGATGTGAATTGAAAGAGCTGAAAGATGGCTCCGCTTTTGTAAAAGTAGGAGATGTACCCATTACCGTACCGAATCCCGGACCCGTAGAAATTGAAGCAGGCGGCCAATACTGCCTTTGCATCCGCCCCGAATCCATTGAACTGATGCCGGAAGGAGACGGAATTCCAGGGGTTATATCAAGGGCTACATACTTCGGTTCAAAAATGGAATATGAGGTTCAAATGGGAGATAACCATCTTATCGTAGAGATATATAATCCCCAGCTTTCTGTTTTATTTCACGAAGGCGACCATGTGAAGACAAAGCTTGATTTGGAATGCATCAGGGTACTCAAGGAAGAAGAAATCATTCAGGATTAATAGAATAAGGGAGAGTTTGAGTGATAAAAAATGAATAAGCCAATCATCGGTCTGAATGTTGCGGCAGGCATCAATGTCAATGCTTTGGAAGCGGAGCTTGCATCGGTAAAGAAATGGGGGTACGATTGCGCAGAGATCGCCCTGGATGCCTTTCCGCTGATTATCTCAGGCAAGGAAAACAAGAAATTTGTAGAATATGCCGGTTCCATATTAAAAAAAGCGGGTCTGCACTATTCGGCGCACATAGGCGTAGGACTTGATCTTAGAAGCAGGGATCAATACCGGCTGCATATGGATGCACTTTTGGCATCTATAGATATCTGTGCCAGGTTGTCCCTGAACCCTTTGGTACTCCATTTTGAACAGGATTCTCATAACCCGGAAGTGGAGAACCAATTTATAGAAGGCCATAAAAAGGCGGCTCTTTATGCGCAGCAAAAGGGAATAATGCTTTGCTTGGAGAATATTGAGGTGGAGCACTATAAACCTGTGCTTGAGGCCGTGAAGCTTGTCGGCCTTGCAAATTTTAAGATGAATCTGGATCTGGGGCATCTATATATTGCCTCCAAGTATTTTGGATTCTCTTTCGAAGAAGCAATCAGAGAATGCGCTCCCTATGTGGGCCATTGCCATATCAACGACAATACCGGAATTTTTGAGCCCATGCGCCTTGAAAATTTCGACCTGTACCGGGCTCTTCCGATGGGATACCGTATTACCTTCGGAAGGGGTGATATTCATATGCCGCCTTTTTATGGGGAAGTGCCCATTGAGTTTTCGATAGGAATTCTAAAAGCGGCCCGGTTCAGCGGGAAATATATTTGTGAATATCAAAGCCGGATTTTTACTCCTTTCAACCAACGAATCCAAAAGCATATAAGAGAAGTGATTGAACGCCAACCGGCAGCCAGCGAGGAAAAAGGTATTTAATACTGCATTTTAACCCGCAAGAAAAGAGTAAAAAAGACTTGACCAGAATTGCGGAACCCGATATAATATATTCTGTTCCGCAGTTTAGCGGACCAAGCTGATATTCCTCAATAGCTCAGTCGGTAGAGCATGCGGCTGTTAACCGCAGGGTCGTTGGTTCGAGTCCAACTTGGGGAGCCACTTGGGCCTTTAGCTCAGTTGGTCAGAGCCACCGGCTCATAACCGGTTGGTCCGGGGTTCGAGTCCCTGAAGGCCCACCAAATCACGTATAGAGTGGACACAATGAAAAGCCCTTGAAATCAAGGGCTTTTTGTGTATGTACAATACGGCTTTAAATGCAGTGATTAATGATAATGACAACCCCCACGGTTTAGGAGATTTAAGATGGTTTTAAAAGGCAGGCTCAGGCTTATTTATGATATGATTCCCCGCTGTGATATTCTTTCGGATATAGGAACCGATCACGCCCTGCTTCCGGCCTATGCCCTTTTGAACGGACGCTGCAGAAAAGCAATCGCCTGCGATGTCAGGAAAGGCCCTCTGGAAAGAGCCGAAAGGACCATGATGCAATACAAGCTTCAAGACCAAATGGAATTGCGTTTGGGAAGCGGCCTTGAGCCATTGTCGCCAGGGGAGGCCGACTGTGTGGTTATGGCCGGTATGGGAGGAATCCTCATTACCGGGCTTCTAAACGACTCTTTGAGTATCGCAAAAAAAGCCAAATCCATCATTCTTCAGCCCATGGTAGGGCAGGAGTTAGTAAGACCTTTTCTTTGGAAAAATGGCTTTGAGGCTGACGATGAGGGCCTTGCCCGCGAGGGGGAAAAACTGTACCAGGCCCTGTCGGTTCATTATACGGGAGAAATCAGGAATGGCTGGGCGCCTGTCCATGAGGTTATCGGAGAAAAGCTTTTGGCTAAAAGGGATCCGCTCCTGGAGGATTGGATCAAAGACCGCACCAGAAGGCAAGAAAAGATTGTAAAAGGGCTTGGGGCAGCACAGTCTGCTGCCGGGAACCTTCAAAAAGAGGAGGAACTTCTATGGGCTATGCGAAATCTAGTATAAAGCTATCTGAAATTATGAACTATATCGAAACACTGGCTCCAAGAGAGCTTCAGGAAGGCTATGACAACAGCGGCCTGATACTGGGAAATCCCAATACCGGCGTAGCCAGGGTGCTGGTCTGCTTGGACGTTTGCCTTGACGCGCTGGAAACTGCCATCTCGAAGGATTGTCAGCTCATTGTATCCCATCACCCGGCTATTTTTAAAGCAATAAAAGTCTTTACCGAGGATACCCGGGAGGGTGAGCTTCTGGTAAAGGCTGTGACAAATCATTTGGCCATATACAGCGCCCACACGAATTTTGATTCGGCTGCGGGTGGGCTTACTGACCTGCTTTGCAAAAAACTTGGACTCAAAGATACCGGCGTTATTCAGAAAAATCTTTATGCCAACTCGGAAGGCGGTTTTGGCCGGTATGGAACGGTGGACGCTATCCAAGGGAAAAATTTCATTAAAATGCTTAAAATGACGCTTTCTCTGCCTGCGGTCCGGCTGGTGGGGTATGTCCCTGAAAGCATTTCAAAAGTGGCCGTTTATAACGGAGCTTATGACCGGGGCATACTGAATGATCTGAAAACCCTTAAGCCCGATGTGCTGGTAACCGGCGACCTCAAATACCATGACGCCCAGGAGCTTGCCGAAAATAGCCTGTTTACCATCGATGCGGGACACTATGGCACCGAAAAGATCTTCGCGGAGGAAATGAGCGCTCTTCTCAAAAGCGAGTTCCCACATCTTGGCGTTCTGCCCTATGAAGGCGCTGATATTTTTACTTTCGCCTGAGCGCCAGAGTGATGTTTGAGTACGTCAGCGGAGCAGGATTGCGGGGCGGCGTGAATCAAAGTTTGACAGGGTTTTGCTTGATAAACAAGAGGGAAAGCTTTAGAATTAAAAACAGCATCGTTTTGGGTCAATGTCCATAATCAATGTAAGTGAACTATCAGATATCCAGGAGCCGGTCCGGCTTAAAGCGGATTGGTTTAACTTTATTAATATACTTAATATACTGGGAGGATGATTTTATGAAAGCATTGGTACTGAAGGAATATAATAATTTCTCAGTAGAGGATGTACCTGTTCCGGAATTCGGCAGGGATGAAGTATTGATCCGAGTAAAAGCCTGTTCCATCTGCGGAAGCGACGTCCATGGCATGGATGGCAGCACCGGAAGACGGATTCCGCCCATCATTATGGGCCATGAAGCAGCCGGTGTTATCGAGAAGGTCGGAGAGAATGTCAAGTCCTATAAGCCTGGTGACAGAGTGACTTTCGATTCAACGGTGTATTGCGGATCCTGTTATTTCTGCCGGCACGGTGAGATCAATCTGTGCGACAACCGCAAAGTGTTGGGCGTTTCCTGCGGGGATTACAGATTCCACGGCGCTTTTGCCGAGTATGTGGCAGTGCCCCAGCATATTCTTTACCCTCTGTCCGACGAACTGTCCTTTGAGCGGGCAGCCATGGTAGAACCCCTTTCCATAGCCTTTCATGCCATCAAACGTTCCCCCGTTTCCCTCAATGATACCGCTGTTGTTGTAGGCGCAGGAATGATCGGTCTTTTGATCATCCAGCTTCTCAAAGTCAATGGCTGCGGTAAAATCATTGCCGTTGATCTAGTACCCGGTAAATTGGAAATGGCTAAAAAGTTCGGCGCAACCCATGCCCTTAAATCGGACGAGGTTGATGTACCGGCTGAAATATATAAGCTGACCTCCGGTCTCGGCGCCGATATAGCTTTCGAGGCAGTAGGAATAGGGCCGACAATCCAAACTGCAATATCCAGTCTCAAAAAAGGCGGCAGTCTCACTCTTGTCGGCAATATCAAGCCTTCCATTGATTTGCCGCTCCAGACCGTCGTGACCCGCCAGCTCTCTTTATACGGATCCTGTGCCTCCAACGGGGAATACCCGGATTGCCTGGATCTGATCGCCTCCGGAAAAGTTGATGTGGATTCCTTTATCAGCAGCACCTCCAGCCTGGAAGATGCAGCGGGCTGGTTTGACCGGCTTTACAAAGGGGAGCCCGGCTTAATGAAAGTGATAATAATACCTTAAATATATAGGGGGATCATTCAAATGGATAAAGTTAAAGTGGGCATTATCGGCTGCGGTAAAGTGTCTCATCTGCATGCCCAGGCACTCAAAGAAATCGGAGAAGCTGATTTTACTTCGGTATACAGCCGGAGCCTTCAAAAAGCAAAAGCATTTGCAGAAAAATATAATGTGCAGGGATTCGACGATCTTGACGAAATGTTCTCAAAAAAGGTTGTGGATGCCGTTATTATATGCACCCCCCATCCCAATCATGCCGATGTCGCCGTAAGGGCGGCAAAAGCAGGTATCCATGTATTGGTGGAGAAGCCTCTGGCATCTTCCCTGGAGGATTGCGACGCCATGATCGGGGCAGCAAAGGGGAATGGCATCAAGCTTGGCATGGTGGGCCAGCGCAGGTTCTACCCCTCTGTGCAGAGGATCAAAAGGGCCATTGATGAAGGAAAGATCGGAAGACCCATACTGGGGACCGTCAATATATTCGGCTGGCGGGATGAAGCCTATTACAGCAGCGATCACTGGCGCGGCAAATGGAAGGAAGAAGGCGGCGGTGTACTGGTTAATCAGGCGCCTCATCAGATCGATATTTTACAGTGGTATATGGGTCCCATCGATGAAATCTACGGCTGCTGGTCAAATTTGAATCACCCGTATATTGAGGTGGAAGATACGGCCGTAGCGGTCATTAAGTTTAAAAGCGGCGCAATAGGCAATATCCTTGTGACCAATTCTGTAAACCCGGCGCTCTACGGAAAGGTTCATGTATATGGGGAGAATGGTGCTGCCCTCGGTGTACAGACAGACGGCGGCGCAATGTTTATTGCAGGGATGTCCAGTATTACCGAACCTCCCGTCAATGACCTTTGGACTGTAAAAGGCGAAGAGCAGCTGCTTGAGAAATGGAAAAAGGAAGATACGGACCTGTTTAACCGGATAGATCCTACCGTCTACTTCCATAAAAAGCAGATCGAAGACTTCCTGAGGTCCATCATCAAAGACACCAAACCATTGATAGACGGCGAAGAAGGCCGGAAAACCGTCGAGATTTTTACGGCAATTTACCGTTCCCAGAGGGATAAATGCCCTGTTAAATTTCCTTTGGAACCGGAATATAAGGATGATTTTGACGGAAGACTTTAACTCATTAAGAATTAACTGTTGTGTCACAATAAGCGCCTGTGCAGCCAGGTCTCTGAACTTGTTAAGAATGTTAAGAATAGCTCGGTTGAGGTTAGAAATCTGTCTGGCAGGCTCCTTGAAGCTGTAAAAGAATTTACTCTGTAGAGAGGATTACCGTTTGACACTGTTCTATGGATATGCTAGCATTTTTTTATGTCAGCATTAATTTTAAGGAGTATTGAAATGGCATATAAACTTATGGCCGTAGATATAGACGGAACTTTGCTGGACGACAACAGCCGGCTTACCGAGAACACAAAAAAAACCATCAGGCTTGGTGTGGAAAACGGTCTTATTTTCACCATCGCCACAGGCCGGCCCATTCAGGGCGTAGAATACCTGAACAAGATGCTGGACCTGGACCTTCCGTTTATCACATATAACGGCGCCATGGTTGTTATGGGCAGGTCCAAGGAAATCCTTTATGAGCAAAAGCTCTCCCCGACCGACACAAAAGACATTGTCGAGCTGGGCCTGAAATACGGTGTTACTGTTATGGTCTGGAAGGATAACGGACTGTTTGTCCCGCTCATGGATGCAAGAGTGGAAGAATATAAGCATATATCCAATGTAGAGCCCGTCCTCATCAGCAATATCCAAGAGCTGACCCGAAACGGCGCCACAAAGGTACTTTGGTATGGTGAGGAAGAAGAGATCCAGAAATACCAGAAGGAAATGGCCGGGCTTTTAAGCGATCATGTAAACTACCATACTTCCCGCCCGTATTTTCTGGAATTTGTGGATAAGAACGCTTCCAAAGCAATTGCCATGGAGAAGCTGGGAGAGCATTACGGCATCAAACAAAGCGAGATGATTGCTGTGGGCGACGGATACAATGATCTTTCCATGATTGAATACGCCGGCCTGGGCGTTGCCATGGGCAATGCTCCTGATGATATCAAGGAAAAGGCGGATTATGTCACGCTTTCCAACGAAGAAGACGGCGTTGCTCATGTCATACGCGAGTTCGTACTGAAATGACATCCGTAATTTAGTGACGTGAGTGATATTAAAGTGTGTAAGCGGAGCAGAATTGCGGAGCCACCGAGTAAAATCCAGGACGGATTTTCTTGAGGACGTACGAAACATTACTCATGGCGCTAAAGCATAACGACACGAAAAGCGGCAGAGTAATGTTTTAGTGCGTAAGCGGAGCAGGATTGCGGAGCCACCGAATAAA
>ENA-UOOR01001663-UOOR01001663.1-fermentation-metagenome-genome-assembly--contig:-NODE-1663-length-25375-cov-5.235269_pt1 | contig 25375 bp, 19 predicted proteins | sample MGYA00245780_ERZ724029 | MGnify/ENA primary metagenome ERZ724029 (study PRJEB28704, sample SAMN03018315) | fermentation metagenome | biome: anthropogenic terrestrial biome; feature: soil; material... | reverse complement strand
CTTTATAAACATTCCGCAAATGACTAGAAACTGAGCGGCAAAAAATGCAATAACGGTATTCATCAAAGGTTTTGGCGAACTGGGTTCACCGGCTTCCTCCGCTTCATCTACCACTTCCAGCGTCTCAAGCTTGATAAGTTCGCTCACTCTCTGCCGAAAAGCAACGCTGATCTCGTCTGCTATTGTCTTCGCTCTTGCGCTGCTGGTATCACTTACCTTTATTTCCAGCAATCTTGTATCATTTTTAAGATTTACTGCAATTTTTTTTGCCAATTCCTCCTCGGTTAAATTCTCCAGGTTCAGCCGTCCAATAACTGTTTTTGCGATGGATTTGCTTCTGATAATTTCCCGGCAGTCCTTCAAAAGCTGCTGGCTTACAAGAAAATCATCATATGCAAGCCGGTCAAAATCTTTATTCATTACATACAAGGTTGTGCTGGATTCGTATATCGGTTCCAGAACATATAAATTGATTCCGGCAGTGGCTGCGGCCGCCAGAAAGGGTATTAAAATAGTAATCCATAATCTTGTCATCAGAATATGCAAATATGATTTTATATCCATCCGGTCTCACCTTTTATGCTTTCCTGTTCATATCCAGCTGTTTCTCGCATCAATAGATATTATTAGGGAAATAAGCTGTTGCTCGGATTTCTATTAACATAGTATTCCTCTGTCTCAAATATGTGCTTTATGCCGTGAAGGGTTGTCCCATTGAATTTTCAAACGCAAAAAAAGACCACACCCCGAACTGGGATGTAGTCTTTGTAAGACATATATTCTAAAATTCTTTTGATTTACAGCACTGCACTGCACCTTTTGCAAAGTGTCGGATGGTCGTGGTCGAGGCCAACTGTCTCCGAGTAGGTCCAGCATCGTTCGCACTTTTCCCCTTCGGCCGCACCGACTTCAACTTCCAGCTCCTTATTTGCCCCGGCTTTGATCTCCACCTGGGAGGTAATAAATATCGCAGGAAGAATGTCTGAATTGTTCTGAAGGAACTCCAATAGGTCTCCGGAAGCCTTTAATATAATCTTGGCCTGCAGGGACTGGCCGATGAGCTTTTTGTTTCTGGCCTCTTCCAGTGCCTTTAAAACACTGTCCCTGATTTCAAGGATACGGTTCCACTTTTGTTCCAGCACTTCATTGCTGTATTCGGGCTTAACAGCAGGCCAGTCGTTGAGCATCACACTCTCGGCATTGTCATTGTCTCCATGGGGGAGATATTTCCATATCTCTTCAGCCGTAAAGGCAAGAACCGGGGCCAAAAGCCTTGTCAATGTATCAAGTATGATATACATAGCAGTCTGACCGCCGCGGCGGGCCTTGTCATCAGGCCTGGAAGCATACATTCTGTCTTTTGTCACATCCAGATAGAAATTGCTCATGTCAATCACGCAGAAGTTGTGGATGGAATGTATCATGGTATGAAATTCATACTCCGAATAGGCGTTTTCAATCTTTTCCACCAGCTGGTTAAGCCTCATAAGAGCCCAGTGATCCAGCTCCTCCATCTCGCTGTAGGGCACGCTGTCCTTCTTAGGATCAAAATCATTGATATTTCCAAGGATAAACCTGGCCGTATTCCGGATCTTCCGGTAACTCTCCGAAAGCTGCTTTAATATATCATTGGAAATACGGATATCAACTTTGTAATCGCTTGACGAAACCCAAAGCCTTAATATATCGGCGCCGTACTGGTCGCAGATGTCCATGGGGTCAATGCCGTTGCCCAGGGATTTACTCATCTTGCGGCCATGGCCATCCACCACATAACCATGGCTGAGCACCTGGCGATAGGGAGCTTTTCCCTTTACTGCCGTGGCGGTCAGAAGGGATGACTGGAACCAGCCTCTGTACTGATCGCTGCCTTCCAGATACATATCCACAGGCCATCCCAGCTCAGGGTTTGCCTCAGCCACTGCAACATGGCTTGATCCTGAATCAAACCATACATCCATAATATCGGACTCTTTTCTGAATTCATGGCCGCCGCACTCGCAGGTAAAGCCTTCCGGCAGAATTTCCTCAGCTTCATACTTAAACCATGCATTGGAGCCCTCTTTTTCAAACAGGGCCTGCACAGCTTCTATTGTCTGGTCATTAATAATTTCCTTGCCGCAGCTATTGCAGTAGAAAATCGGAATCGGCAGTCCCCAGATTCTCTGACGTGAAATACACCAGTCGCCCCGGTCCTCCACCATTTTTGAAATGCGTTCCTCGCCCCATTTGGGCGTCCAGCGTACTTCCTTAATGGCCTCCAGTGCCTGTTTCTTGATTTTATCAATGGAGATAAACCATTGCTCGGTCGCCCTGTATATGATGGGCTCCTTGCAGCGCCAGCAATGGGGGTACTGGTGGGTGATATTCTCTTCGGCCAGCAGCATGCCGGACTCTTTCAGTTCCTGCAAAATAGCTTTATTAGCGGCTTTATAATACAGGCCTTCGAATTGTCCCGCTTCTGAGGTCAAATGGCCTTTTCCATCCACGGGAACAACTACGTCGATTTCCGGATATTTTCTGCACACTTCAAAGTCCTCGGCGCCATGGCCCGGAGCTGTGTGTACGCAGCCGGTACCAGCCTCCAGTGTAACATGATCGCCTACAATAACCAGAGAGTCACGGTCCAGGAAGGGGTGCCTGCAAACGGTATATTCCAGATCACTGCCCAGGATTTCACCCAGGACTTTATACTCGCTGATACCGGCTGAATCCATCACATTGCCCGCAAGATCCTTGGCCATGATATAGCGCTCACTGCCGGCTTCCACAACTACATATACAAATTCAGGGTTCAAGGATACGGCCAGGTTGCCGGGCAAAGTCCAGGTTGTGGTTGTCCAAATAACCACATAGAGATTGTCAAGGGTATCCACAATTCCTTTCAGCTTTCCCTTGTCGTCCTTCATGGGGAACTTTACATAGATAGAATTGCCATGGTCTTCCTGGTATTCAATTTCAGCTTCGGCCAGTGCGGTCTCACAGGAAGGACACCAGTATACGGGGCGCAACCCCTTATAGATGCAGCCCAGCTTTGCCATCTGCCCGAAAACTCCTATTTGCTTTGCTTCAAATTTAGGTTCCAGCGTAATATAGGGGTGATCCCAATCCCCCATAACGCCAAGGCGCTTAAAGGATTCCCGCTGAACATCCAGATATTTTCTGGCAATCTCCTCGCAGGCCTGGCGGAATACGACAGGGCCAACCTCATGGCGCTTCAGGCCCTTTTCCTTGATGGCTTTCAGCTCCGTGGGAAGGCCGTGGGTATCCCAGCCCGGAACATAGGGAGCAAAATATCCTTTCATATCGTAATAGCGAATGATGATATCCTTGAGAACCTTATTGAGCGCGGTTCCAAGATGAATACCTCCATTGGCGTAGGGAGGACCGTCATGGAGCACAAATTTTTTACCCTTTAACCTGTTCCGGTCCAACCGTTTTTTATAAAGATCCTTCTCCTGCCATTCAGCAAGCATCTTAGGCTCTTTCTCTGGAAGACCTCCTCGCATGGGGAAATCGGTCTTTGGCAGGTTCAGAGTCTTGCCATAATCGACTGACATAATATCTCATTCCTCTCTTAAAGCTTAAATTTAAAAATCTATAAAATCAAAGGCTTGTTCAAAAGCACAATAAAGGCCTTTCATCCTGTTATGGGACGAAAGGCCGATTCCGCGTTACCACCCAAATTACAGCTGTAACAGCTGTCACTTGCAAGATATAACGTCCCTTTGACGGCTCACCTTAATGGGGCTGGCAAAAAGCCGGCCTGTTGGGGCTGCTGCTCGCGGATGATCTTCAAACTCACTTATTCCGCAGGCTTCCACCATTTCCTGCTCGCTGATGTAAGGAATAACGCTGAATTCTACTCTTCCGTTCATCACATTTTCGTATATTTTTAATCATTCCCTGAAATTATATGCCTTATAACCTGCCCCTGTCAAGGATGGTTGAGTCACTCAACCGCCGGCAGCATCATATATTCTGTTTTTCTCGCATTTTTTGTCGAGATTCCAATCCGGGCGGGTAAATTCGGCATAATGAGTTCAAAGAGCAGCAGAAGGCTCAAACAAATTTCTGCAGAGTGACAAAAATCCGTTTTTTCCTTGAACTGCCCCCGGCCTGGGTGAGTACGACCCTGCCCATCCCTCTCAAAGAGATGGTTTGGCCCTCCTCTACCGGCTTTGAAACCGTGCAGCATTCTTCAAATTCCAAATAGACTTTTCCGCTCCCAATATATTCCTGAGCCTGAGAACGGGGGATGCCGAAGCCTTCGGCCACCACCGCATCCAATCTTAAAGACGCCACTGTAGCTGTTTTGGTCATGGTCTTTTGGACGGGAATAAGCAATTGCCGAAGCGGTGCCGCAAAGGCCTCGACACTGACGCGGGCGACCTGTCTTAAGTTATTCTCAAGGTAGGAAGCCATATCCGAAAGAACAAGGATCTGTGCGAATCCTTCATGAATCAGGAAATCTCCAACGGTCTCCCGCTTTACGCCCAAATTCATGACCGCTCCCAAATAATCTCTATGGGTCAATTCTTTTGCAAATGAATTCTTTTTATAGTGAACCTGTACCAGAGCAAGCGGGTAGTCAGGCCTGCCTCTTATTGCTGATAGGGTCTCTTCCTCCGATTGACAAGCCATATAGTCAGGAACGAATATTCCCAGCGTCCGTTCCGCTTCCGGATATCCTCCGTCAAAAAAGCTTTGACATCCGAGTTCCCGGAGCAGCTTTCCTGCAATGGATCTCTGATGGGGATCCATGAAATGCGTGTAAACCAAATAGCCTCTGTCGGCCTGATTGGCTTTATCCAGAACCTTTGCCAGGAACAGCCTGTCCTCTTCGTTTTTTGAGTATTTTTCCAGTGCTTCTTTTTGGCGGCTATCCAATGATTAACTCCTTCTAAAGAATAAGAACCCCACCCATCAAAGCGGCAGAGCGATGTTTCAGTGCGTAAGCGGAGCAGGATTGCGGAGCTACCGAATAAAATCCCGGACGGATTTTATTGAGGGCGTACGAAACATCACTCATGGCGCTAAATTAAGCAATCAGAGATCTCGAACGGGAACCTTGTTATTTCGTGACATGAAAGGACGGTTCCTCCCGCGTAAGAAGACCCGTCCCTTTTAAACTTATTCTATACTCTGTCCTTGATCTCCAGAAGCTTCTTCCGGATATCCTCTTCCATGGTTTTAAGCTCCGTCTCGGCCTGTGCCCTTCTGAGCCGGCCATCCTGCTGTATCTTCAAGGTTTCCTCCAGGGTGACGATCAAATCCTCATTGACCTTTTTCAGGGATTCTATATCCACAATCCCCCGCTCATTCTCACGGGCTACATCAATGGAGCTGGTTTTGAGCATTTCAGAATTACGGGTCAGCAAATCATTGGTGGTATTGGTCACATCCCGCTGAAGCTGCAGAGCCGCCTGCTGGCGAAGCATGGTAATCGCAATGGCGATCTGGTTCTTCCAAAGGGGAATGGTATTGGTAATGGAGCTTTGAATCTTCTCCACCAGCGTTTGATCGTTATTCTGAATCAAGCGGATCTGGGGGGCGGTCTGTATAGCGATCATACGGGTCAGCTTAAGATCATGGATCTTCTTCTCAAAACGGGAAATCAGCTCGGCCATATCCTTGACCCTCTGCGCATCCACTGCGTCCCCTGTTTTCGTGGCCTTTTCTTTCAGCTCCGGCAGAACCTTGTCATTGAGGTCCTTTAGCTTTAAAGAACCGGCCATGATATAGATATCCAGCTGCTTCAAATAGTCCAGATTCTTCTCATACATGGAATCCAGGGAGGTAATATCTCTTATCAGCTGAAGCTTGGCGCGGTCCAGCTGATCGATGATCTTTTCAATTTGAATGCTGATTTTGTCATAACGGGAAATAAACTTCTGCGTTTCCCTCTTGATGCCGCCGAACAGCTTGGAAAAGGAAAAGCCCTTTTGCTGGGGATCCAGCCCATCTATATTGACCTCCTGAACTTTACCCAGGAGATCTGTAAGCACCTGCCCCACCTCGCCGCTGTCCTTGGCCCGAATTTGGTCCAGCATCGCATCGGAAAACTTTGTTATATCGCTTTGAGCCAGGCTGCCATATTGTATCACGCTCTGTGAATCGGAAACATTGATCTGAGCCGCTACATCTAAAACTCTTTGTCTTTCCTCAGGCGACATTTCGTTCCATTTGTTTACGTCATAATTTCCAACTGATTTTGCAGGCTCCTGCTTTGGCGCGGTTTGAAGCTGAGTCTCCATGTTCAATACCATACCTTTCCTACATACTAAATATTTCTATTAATAGGTTCCATCCTGGGAACGGTTCGTTTCACTTTTCTCATTCTTTTTGGGGCCGGTCTCCATATTTTTTGAGAGTGTTTCAAATACCTTAATTTCGGTATCCAAATCCAACACGTCATTATTGAGCATTTTCTCTTTTTGCTGAAGGAAGGTCGTACGAATACCCTTTAACGATTTTTCGGTCCTCCCTAAGGTCTCCAGAGCACCTGCAGGCATGGGCCTTACCGTAGCGAGCTCAACATATTTTATAATGATCTTATGGGTAGGCTCCAGGTAATGGCTGATGAACTGCTTTACAATACGAATATCCTTCGGATCCTTTTTCAGCATTTCAAACATAGAATCTGCAATGCGGCACAGATCTTCCACTTCAAGACAGATCTCAACCTGGGAAAGCTTTTTAATGGCCTGGCGCATGCCGGCCGTCAGGTTTCGTCCCGCTTTAATAGTATCCTCCATATCCTGCCTGGTCAGCCCTTCAACAACTATGGTCTCCTTATTCCGTCTTCCGGAGTATATTAAAATAACGATAAGCCATCCAAGAACACCCCCGATCAATGCAAAGGGGAGTGCCAGTTGAAAAATTAACTGAAGCAGCGCAAACACCAAAGCACCTGCAAGGATGGAAATAATCCTGCCTGTTCCTGTTACATTCAACAATTTCACCACCATCACTTATAATCATGATACATCTATTATTTTACACGTTTTTAATGCCGGGGTAAAGGGCAATCAGATGGCCTGGGGAATGGCTCTTTCCGTAACAGGATCCACCCTTGCCGTATCCACTAACATTCTATTCCTCAGGCATTGAAAGTTTTCGCTGTTTTTTATCAAAAAATTCCCTTGCAGCACTAAAAAACGCTTCCTGTATTCTTTTTTCCAACCGCCCAGACGGCATTCCAGCAATTCCCTGCTGTCCGGAGTTTGTACCCGGCTGTTTTCCAAAAATTCGGGAAACACCGTATTCTTAAGAGAACATGCATAATCCAGGGCGATAAAAGAATCCAGCGTAAACCTGTCCATGCCCATAATTCCGGAGGCAAATTCCCGAAACAGCTCAAACAACTTTGCCGCAGACAGGGGTTGAAACAGCAGGCCCTTTTGCTTAAAGAACGATGCAGCCGACTGGTACATGGCAAAAGGATCGGAAAAATACCCAAGAAGATATTCCAATGTCAAAGTTAAACGCCCTGAATTATATGCCCGGTCTAAAATCTCTTCAACACCTTTCAGAACCAGTATATCTTCGGCGCTCAAATACCGGTTTTCAATGACTTCATAAGGAGGATAATGCCGGAACTTGTATGCGTGCTTTTCGGCCTCCCGCCGGATGCCGTGAATGAGCTTTAAAAAGCCCAGCTGAAGATTATGCGCCTTGATCTCATAAATCCTGTTAAAGGAGTGTCTGAAGGATTCCAAGCTCTCATAGGGCAGACCGGCGATCAGATCTGTATGCACATGGATATTTCCCTGCTTCATAAGAAATTTTAAATTCTTCACCGCAGCTTCCACATCCATCACTCTAGAAACTTCTTTTAAGGCTTCGGCATTCACAGACTGGATCCCGGCTTCGACCTGAACAAGCCCGGCGGGCATGGAAGCAAGCGCCTCTAATTGCAGAGGGGTTAGCCTGTCGGGATTAATCTCAAAATGAAACGTTACTTTCCGGCCGGAAAATTTTCTGATAAAGCTCCAGATTTCCAGCGAGCGGGCCTCATGCACATTAAAGGAGCGATCCACAAATTTAATGACCCGGGCTCCAAAACGGACCAGCTTTTCTATATCCGATTTTATGCTCTCCAGGGGAAACAGAATCATGCCCCTGCTCTCCGAAGACAAACAATAGGAGCATTTGTAAGGACAGCCCCTGGAAGACTCGATATAGGCAATGCGATCCTTGATGCGTTCCAGATATTCAGGAACGAAAGGGGAAAAATAGCAAGAGTCTTCTAAGGTGATCTCCCCGCTTTCGAATCTCCTTTGTGCTGATTCAAGACCCGACTGCTCGAGGTTTTCTAATAAAACCGGCAGGATTCCTTCGCCTTCCCATTTTATAACAAATTCTGCCCCGGCCGCTTTAAAATCTGCTTCCGAGCCTTCATAGCTCACTTCCGGACCGCCCGCTATCACGACGCACTGGGGTCTGGCTTTTTTCAGGTCGCTGATCAGGTTCAAAACCTGGCCGCGATTCCAGATATAGCACGAAAATGCTGCAACGTCAGGCTTTTCATCCATAATGGAAGCCCACACCCTCTGGGTTGAGTCGTTAATGGAATATTGCATGACCTTTGCAGGGATTCCCCTGTTTTGACAGGCAGCCTTCAAATACCATACAGCCAAACCCTCATGCTCATATTTTGCGTTTATGGACACCAATATAATTTTCATAAGTACCTCTCTATATACTCATACGCTGTCTATTTTACCTTGTTTTCATAAGGGGTGGATATAAAAAAGATTAAATTCTCATTAGAAGGTGACAATAGGTTGGGAAACCATGTCAATCATATTCAAAGGAGGAATAAAAGTCAAATGTACAGATGGAAGCGTCTTTTTAACCCGGAGATTTTTCAGGGAGCAAACCGCCGCAGAAATTATTTTGAGGGCTGGTATTTTAAATGTGTAAGCCAAAACCGGAAGAACATCATGGCCTTTATTCCGGGAGTATCCTACGGCTGTTCCGAAGAGGACAGCCATGCGTTTATTCAGGTTATTGACGGCTCCCGGAACCGGTCGGGTTACTTCTCCTTCCCCCTCTCGGATTTTAAATATGCCCAAGACAAACTGGAGCTTCATTTTGGCAAGAACAGCTTTTCCAGAAGCGGGCTTACTGTTTCACTGAAAAATAAGGACATGTCGTACGAGGGCTGTCTGAATTTTGAAAGTTCTTCATCCTTTCCCAAATCTCCGCTGAATCCGGGCATTATGGGTCCTTTTGGATTCCTGCCGTTCATGGAATGCTATCATGGGGTAGTACATGTAAATCACCGGCTGTCCGGAGTGATTGATATTGATCATCAGCCTCAGGATTTTTCAAATGGCTCAGGTTATATTGAAAAAGATTGGGGAACCTCCTTTCCCCAGTCCTGGATATGGATCCAATGCAATCACTTTGAAGATACGGAAGGTTCATTTATGCTGAGCTATGCACATATTCCTTTTCTAGGGAGAAGCTTTAAAGGACTCATTTCATTTTTTAGCGTCAACGGGCAGTTTTACCGATTTTCCACCTATCAGGGCTCCCGCCTGACCGATTTAGTCTTAAAGGATGACACCCTTTCGGCTCTTGTTGAGGGAAAACAGCATAATTTGAGGCTGACTGTCGAAATTCAGCCGGGCAGCCGGCTGAAGGCGCCCAGAAATGGCGCAATGATCCATGCGTTGACGGAGAGCATGAATTCCAGCCTGGAAATAAGTATCACCAAAAAAAACGGTGATATTCTCTATAGCGGACAAGGTACCGTTGTGGGAGTAGAAATAGCAGGAGACCTCTCCAAACTCATTAGCGTTTAAAATTCCTTTGCCCTATTCTGGTAGCCGGGAATTCATAGTATAATAAAAAAGTCTTGAAAAATTTGGGCATTGAAAACAGCGGAGGAATGGATATGCATATAACTGAAACGTCTTTCGGGTACCTGCCTGACGGGAGACAGGTTTCCCTGTACACTCTGGTAAACCGTACCGGAATGAAAGCAGAAATCATCAATTACGGCGGCATTATCGTTTCCCTTACGGCGCCGGATCGGCAAGAACGCATGTCCGACGTGCTTTTAGGGTTTGACAGCCTGGAAGGCTATATAGAGCATCCCTGGTTTGGCTCTCTTATAGGAAGGCACGCCAACAGGATAGAAGGGGCCGAGATCACCATTAACGGAGTCTGCTATAAGCTGACGCAAAATGAAGGAAACCATCAGCTTCACGGCGGCGAAGGCGGTTTTCACCAAAAGCTCTGGGACTCCCGCATCCTCTCGGACGGGGATGGGCAAAGACTTGAGCTCAGCTGCTTTTCTCCCGACGGTGAAGAGGGTTATCCGGGGAATCTGGAAACCCGTGTCATCTACAGCCTGACCAATGAGAATCTCCTTCAAATACAATATTTTGCCGTGGCCGACCAGGATACGGTTGTAAACTTAACAAACCATGCATATTTTAATTTATCGGGCTGCCAGGGAGAAAATATCCTCTCACACAGCCTTGAGCTGAACGCCGGTTTTTATACACCTGTCAATTCCGATTTAATCCCAACAGGTGAAATTCTTCGCGTCCAAAATACGCCTTTTGATTTTCTTAAACCAAACGCCCTGGGCGACGGACTTGCCGGCTGCGGCCAGAATGAGCAATTGGGTATTGGATCAGGCTATGACCACAACTTTGTTTTGAACATTTCAGAAGGGCTGCTTGGTGAGGCGGCCCGGGTTTACGATCCGGCCTCGGGGCGGCTGATGAAGGTTTATACTACCTGTCCGGGCCTGCAGCTTTATACGGGCAATTATCTGGACGAAACCATGACCGGCAAAGGCGGCGTTGCCATGGCGAAGTGGCAGGGTCTCTGTCTGGAAACCCAGTATTTTCCCAATTCTATGAAATACCCGCATTTTCCCTCTCCATTATTGAAAGCGGGCATGACCTACCACCATACAACCATCTACCAGTTTACCGCTCAATAAATACAGCAAAATCGCTTCCCTTTCCCTCTTCACTCATCACACGGACCGATCCGCCATACAGCTGTGCAATATGCTTTACAATGGAAAGGCCCAGACCTGTGCCGCCCATTGCTCGCGAGCGGCCTTTATCGACCCGGTAAAAACGCTCAAAGATCCGGTCTGTGTGATCAAGGGGGATCCCGATACCGGTATCCTTCACATGGATTTCAACCTGGCTGCCCGCCTGCTCCGCCGTTACAGTGACAGTCCCGCCGGGCTTATTGTATTTAATGCCATTATCTACGAGATTGAGCAGCAGCTGTTTCATTCTGTGGCGATTGGCCTTAAGAATGAGATGGGGATCTATCTGAAGATGGAGGGTCACCCCTTTTTCCGAAGCGGCATTATTCAGCATGGACTCGATTTCCTGCGCCAGGGGAAGCAATGCAAAAGGCTGCCTGTCATTTTCCTCTTTCATGCTTTCAATCTCCGACAGCTCCAGGATGTCATCAATCAAAATGCGCAGCCGGTCGGCTTCAATCTCAATAATATCCAAAAATTTAGACGCCACCTTGGCATCATTAATGGCTCCGTCCTTCAGCGTTTCCACAAACCCATGGATGGATGTCAGCGGGGTTTTAAGCTCATGGGTGACATTGGAAACAAATTCCGAACGCATTTCCTCCAGCTTTCGAATCTGCGTAATATCATGTATATACACCAAAGCTCCTATATTGGCCTCTTTCTTGTCCATTGGATAAACGGGCGACGCGTGGAGCGACAGAATCCGCTTGCCGCCCTGGTACAGATTAATCTGATCATTGATCACTTTATTGCCCGCAATGGTTTTTAAAAGAATATTATTAAGCTGCCGGTTCCGTATGACCTGAACCAGCGGCACGCCCATCTGAACAGAGGCTCCGCTCAGGCCAAAAAGCTTGCAGGCAATGGGATTGATCATCAGAATATGCATGGTATTGTCCACTGCAATCAGGCCGGCATCCATACTATTGATGATGGTATCCACACGGGCGTTCCTCTCCTTCAGCTCCCGGATGATCTCCTCTATATCCCTGGTCATCGCGCCTAAGGTATACGAAAGCTCGCCCACCTCATCTTCGCGGCGGCCTTTCTTCAAATTTTCCTTGCGGGGCCTTCCATATTTTTTAACAAGCAGCGCAAGAGGCTTTATGGCGTAGTTGGAAAGCTTGATGGCAAGCAGGGATGAGATGGCCATAGCCACAATAATCGCTACGATTTCATAAAGAATAATGGTATTTCGTATATTAATGATGTAATCCAGAGAGGCGGAAATGCGCAATATGGCCGATTGACTTTTAGAATAACTGGCCAGATAGATCAGATTCAACCCGGTTGTCTCACTCTTTCTGATATCGGCTCCGATACCTTCGGCAAGAGCTTCCTTTACTTCAGGCCGTTCTGAATGATTGCCCATCGTTAAGGATTGGCCGTAAGAATCCGCCAGTACATCGCCTGCCGGATCAATTAGTGTAATACGTCTTTTGGCTCCCGCTTTTGTATTGGGATCAAAGCTGCTCATCACGGCCTCGGAGATGTCGGCCAGGTATTTGTCGCCAATGTCATCCAGCTTCATATCCTTCATCATGTAGCTGATCAAAACGGCTTCATGCTGAAGGCTGCTTTTTACTTCATTGATATACATATCATAGGCATACCGATATGTGGTGTACGAAATCAGAGCCGATACAATGACGGCCAGCACCAGATAAAGCGCTACAATGCGGCGTCTCATATTGTTTTGCCTCCATCCTCCGATGCAAATTTTCTCGCAACCTGCTCGGCCACCCGTATGCCGTCAACGGCCGCACTGACTATGCCGCCGGCATAGCCTGCGCCCTCGCCGGCAGGAAAGAGTCCCCCCATTGAAACAGACTGGAACAGATCATTACGCATCATCCTCACCGGAGAGGAGGTCCTTGTTTCAATGGCTGTCAGCAGAGCATCCGGATGCATAAACCCCTTGAGCTTTCTTTCAAAGGCGGGCAGGGATTGTTTGATGCCCGAAACCACATAAGAAGGCAAAATATCTGAAAGAGATGTAAAAACCGTTTCTCCCGTATAGCTTGGTTTGACGGTTCCGGGTTTCCGGCTGGGCACATCATTGAGAAAATCTGATAATTTTTGGACGGGCGCCCCTTTGCCTTCTGTTTTCTTGTAACAGCTCCGTTCCAGCCGCCTTTGATATTCCATTCCCGCCAGCGGGTGGACGCCTCCAAAATCAGAAGGGGAAACCGACACCACATAAGCGCTGTTGGCATTGATTCCGTTCCTGGCATGATAGCTCATGCCATTGGTGACAATGCTGTTCTCTTCCGATGCGGCGGCAACTACGATGCCCCCGGGGCACATACAGAAGCTGTAGGCCGTTCTCTCGCCAAGATGCTCATAGAGCTGATAATCGGCGGCGCCCAGCTTAAAATGCCGGACTTTCCCGTACTGTGCCTCATTGATCCACTCCTGCAGATGTTCTATCCGCACGCCCACCGAAAAAGGCTTCTGCTGCATTTGGATACCCTGCCTGCAAAGACCTGCAAAGGTATCCCTTGCACTATGGCCAATGGCCAAAACCACTGCCGGAGTATCAATTTCCCTTCCATCTGAAAGTTTTACCCCGCGGACCCTGTCGTTTTTAACAAGAAGAGAATCCATGCGCGTTGAAAAAAGGAATTCAGCCCCTTTATCCGTCAGCTTTTTCCGCAGCGCAACCATAATGTTTTTCAGTACATCGGTACCGATATGGGGCCTGGCTTTATACAGAATCTCTTCCGGTGCACCGCAGGCATGAAATATCTCCAGCACCCTGGTACACCTCGGATCATTGATGCGTGTAGTCAGCTTGCCGTCGGAAAAGGTGCCCGCACCCCCTTCGCCGAACTGAACATTGGACTCGGGATTCAGTATTCCCTTAGTCCAAAAGGCTTTGACACTTTGGGTGCGCTTTTCAATCTCCTCGCCGCGCTCCACTATAATGGGCAGAAAGCCTCGCTCAGCCAGTTCAAAAGCACAAAAAAGCCCGCATGGCCCCGCCCCTATGATAACAGGCCGGGTTGTGGGGGCTGCGGCCGGAACAGAAGGAACCTGCAGCGGCTGAAACAACTGAATATTTTTTGCTGTTCGGATATGACCGTCTATAGACGCCAAAACAGAATAAACACAAGCCAGCTCATTCTTCTTCCTGGCGTCAATAGATTCCCTGACGATTCTAAGGTCCCTGATATCGCGCTCTGAAATGCCCATATGCTTTGATGAAGCCATTCTGATAAGCTTCCATTCATTTTCAGGCGTCATATCGGACAGGGGAATGATTATATTTCTTACCAGATATTGCATGCCAATCTTCCTATGGTTGTCTTCCGCCTTCACCAGCTGAAGTGCTTTGATCCTCGGGCGCTTCATTAATGATAACCTTGACGTTATAATCCCCCACCAGGGTTGCATCGCCCGGAAGATCCACTGAGAGTGAAACCTGGTGTTCTCCCTTTCCAAGTCCTCCCACATCGACGGAAAGCCGGATATCGTCCTTAGTAATGGTGTTGATGAATTCCGCTCTGCCGCTGATGGTCAGCTTAATCCATTCATCGGCGACCCGGTATTCCTTGTTTCCCGACGTATCGCTTTCGTAAATAAATATCTGGCTGGAGGGCACCTCAATTTCACGTGTGGCGAACTTTTCCAGGACCACTTCCGCTATGAGCTGATCGGTGTCCGCCTTCAATGCGGTTAAACCCTCAGGCAGCTTGAAATTGAGAGGCGTTTTAAAAGTCTCGGATTTATTGCTGATGTCAATGGGATCTGCGTCTATTTTTGCCAAACCATCCAATAAAGTCCTGGTGCCTAAAACCCGGATTTTTGGTATGGAATAGCGTACTTCCTTCAGATAGTAGCCCGGCGCGGGGGATCCTTTCGTCGCAGCCGTGACAGGAACCGATTTTGCCAGATCAAAGGTAACAATGATGGGAACCTTGCCTTCAAACTGCTTCAGGGGCTGACCGTCCGCATCCAATACGATCCCTTTCATCATAATTTCCCTGCTGTCCTTAATATCATTCAAATTGATCTGTGCAACGACCTTGCTGACCTTCGACATACTGCTTTCCTTTTCTTCCAGGATGACAGTGCTGGGTTCAAATTTAAGATTGACCAGCTCGTAGCCTGCAGGGAGGCTTCCCGTATACGCGACACTGACCGGGTACTGCCTTCCCACAACCCTTTCAATATTCAAGTTTAAGGCTGAAGGATTATAGGCGAAAATCACAATATCCTGATCGCCAAGGTATTGGGGAGGATTTATGGCAACCCGCCTGGAACCTGATTCGGTAATCCCCGATAAATCAATGGAGACTTCGAAATCATTGCCCGTAACGCTCATGATTCTATCTCTCCGGCCTTTTATTTTCACATCAATGCTAAGGGGAAGCTGGGTTCCTACGATCTGAAGATTATTGGCCTCCAGAATCTCTGCATTGTTTGATAATGGCACTGCCAGGGTTCTCTCATCGTAAGGGTTGTCCCGATCCAGGACCAGGAACCAGATAAGAATGGCAAAAAACACCGAAACAACTTTTATGACCGAATCTCTTTCAAACAGGTTATTAAGCATCTTCATTCTTCTTCACCTTTCTAAAAGTAAAAAGTTTTCGGTCATTTTCACTTTCCAGCAGGAATTTTGACAATGCTTTACGCAGCATATCCGGGGTAAGACTTCTGGTTAACCCGCCGTTATGCGCATAGGAAATCTTGCCCGATTCTTCGGATACAACCACCGCTATGGCATCGGATACCTCGGTGATGCCGAGGGCGGCCCGATGGCGCGTTCCAAGCTCCCGGCTCAGGCCTGCGTTCTGGGTCAGGGGCAGGTAGCAAGCCGCAGCTTTGATCGTATTATTGCTGATAATAACAGCTCCGTCATGGAGCGGAGTTTTCGGCGTGAAAATATTTCCCAGCAGCTCGCTGGATACCAGTGCATTGATCTGGGTGCCGGTATTGATAATATCACCAATCTTTGTTTCTCTCTCGATAATGATAAGCGCACCGATATAGTCCTTTGAAAAAGCTGCACAAGCCTGGACAATCGATTCGATAGTGGCAATTATTCTAAGCCGCTCCTCACTGTCTTTCCGAATCATGAAATCTTTAAATCCGCTTGAGCCAAGCTTTTCAAGCGCTCTTCGCAGTTCAGGCTGAAACAGTACAATCAAACCGAAGCCAAAAATCTGCAACGCGCCCTGGAGAAGAAATGCGATGGTTTTCAGCCCCATCATCTGGGAGAGCTTTGAAAATACCAGAATAAAAAGGAGGCCTTTCACAAGCTGAATGGCCCGGGTTTCCCGAACCAGCTGAATCACCTTAAAAACAACATAGGAAACTACGGATATCTCAATCAGCATCCTGATGATATCCAGAGGCCCGGTCAGCCCCAAAAAACTCATAATATAACCGAAAATACTCCCTATTCTTCCGTTTCCAGGCACTCTACAAGCTCCTTAATGTACAAGTATAAAGCAAAACAAGTCATCTGCTTCCACAGAATAAATTATATCCCCTTGCAGCTGCTTTTTGTAGTAGTAATTTATTCCCATTAAGTTCTGTGTGGGTTCAAAACGCACAAACCTTATGAATACTCAACCCTCATACTAAAATAAATACAACATTCTTATGATAACACGGGGAATCAGATAAATCTATAGCCCACCCCTCTGACCGTTTCTATATATTCAGGCTTGCTGTCATCCTCTTCAATTTTTTGCCGCAGATACCGTATGTGTACATCCACCGTTCTGGTTTCCCCAAAATAATCAAATCCCCAGACCTTTTCAAGAAGGGTATCCCGGGATAAAACCTTGCCGTGGTTCTGCATTAAAATTTTAAGCAGCTCATATTCTTTCAGCGTCAATTCCAGCTTATCCTTGCCCTTATAGACCTCATGACGTTCAAAATCCATGGTGATATCGCCAATGGCAATGGTTTCGGAAATTGGTTCGCCGGGAATATTGGTGCGCCTGAAGAGTGCTTTCACTCTGGCTGTGAATTCTCTTGTGGAAAAGGGTTTCGTTATGTAGTCGTCAGCACCGAGCTCCAACCCCAATACCCTGTCAAATTCCTCGCTTTTGGCAGTCAGCATGATAACAGGCAGATTTTTCAATTTTGCACTTTGCCGGATTCTTCTCAATATTTCAGTGCCGTCAATTCCCGGAAGCATAATATCCAGGATAAACATATCGGGAATCATTGAATCACAGGCATCAAGCATTTCTTCCCCGCTTGAAAAAACACTTACTTCATAGCCTGCGGCCTCCAGATTATACTGAACAAGCTGCTGAATATGGGGCTCGTCTTCCACAAGGATTATTTTCTGTTTCACTGGCATGCCTCCCTAATCCTTTTCTTCCGTATCCTGCTCCAGCTCCTCTCTGATGTCGGGATGCTGCAAATGCCGGTGCTTTCCCGTCTCATTGTATACCACCCATTCACCGATATTGGTTGCGTGATCGGCAATCCGTTCCAAATATTTTACAATGAACATTATATCAATCAGCTGCTCTATGGATTCATTCCCGGCCCTGATCTGCATGGCGATATCCATGGTCAGTTCATTAAACAGATTGTCTACAAAGTCGTCATCGCTGCAGACTTTCTGAGCTGTTTCCACATCTCCGTTAATAAAAGCATCTATGCTGCGCCCAACCATGCTTCTGGCTTTCTCGGCCATACAGAAAATTTGAGGGTTCAGCTTTATAGGCTTTGGGGCGAGTCTTATGATCAAATCTGAAATATCCGCCGACTGGTCAGCGATTCTTTCTAAATCGGTAATCATTTTCAGCGCGGACCCTATCAACCGCAAATCCTTTGCCAGAGGCTGCTGCAAGGCAAAAAGAGTCATGCATTGTTTTTCAATTTTATTTTCAACATTATCAATCTCATCATCGTGGGCGACAATCTCTCCGGCCAATTCCACATCCATTTCCCGAAGCGCGAAAATAGTCTTGTCAAGCGCTTCCTCTACCATGCCCCCCAGCCTGCTGATCTCTTCCGTCAACTCCTGCAAGCTTCTTTCAAGTGAATATCTCATTCTATACGCCTCCATTCCGGATATACCTCATTTCTCCTCTTAATACCAAGAAACTACCCAGACCTGCTTTCTTTATTTTTACCTTGCAAAGCCGTACTTAAAACACCATCAGCCAAATCTTCCGGTAATATATCTCTCTGTCCGTTCATCCTCGGGCTTGCTGAAGATCTTTTCAGTGGTATTATACTCCACCAGGTCACCCAGAAGGAAAAAAGCGGTCCGGTCGGAAATTCGCCCGGCCTGCTGCATATTATGAGTGACCATGATGATGGTATACTTTTGTTTGAGCTTCACACACAGGTCCTCAATTTTAGAATTGGATATTGGATCCAATGCGGAGGTAGGCTCATCCATCAGAATGATGTCGGGCTCGGTAGCAAGGGTGCGGGCAATACAAAGCCGCTGCTGCTGTCCTCCTGAGATTCCCAGGGCACTTTTATGCAGCCGGTCTGAGACTTCCTCCCATAATGCCGCCGATTTCAGGCTTTTTTCAACGATTTCATCAAGGGCTGCCTTCTTCTTGACCCCATGTATTTTAGGGCCGTAAGCCACATTGTCATAAATGGACATGGGAAATGGATTGGGCTTTTGGAAAACCATGCCTACTCGCTTTCTAAGCTCCACCACATCCACATTGGTCAAAATTTCCTGGCCGTCCAGAGTGATGCTTCCTGTAATCTTAACATTCTCTATAAGGTCGTTCAGCCGGTTCAAAGTTTTCAAAAAAGTGGATTTTCCGCATCCGGAAGGTCCGATAAGGGCTGTGATCTCGCCCTCGTAAATATTCATATTAATATTGTTCAAGGCCTTAAAATCCCCATAATAGAGATTCAGGTCCCTTATTTTTATTTTCGTTTTTCTTGGTTTTGTGTTCATACTATTTTTCAACCCCATTTATTTCTTCTAAACATGATGAATTCAACCGATCCCTTTTTCCTTCACCAGCCGCCTGCCAATTCTGTTTGCAGCAAAATTCAAAAGTGCGATGATGATCATCAGCATCGTCGCAGTGGCAAAAGCGCTTTGAAAGTCCGCTTCCTCAAGAGCCACAACATACAGGTGCACCGACAGAGTTCGGACGCTGCTGGTCAGAAGTTGTTCCACAGCCGGAATTTTGGGAACCGATCCAACGGTATACATCACCGCTGCCGATTCTCCGATGACCCGCCCCATACCCAGAATAACAGCTGTAAGGATTCCAGGTATGGCACTGGGCAATATTACCTTATAAATGGTCTGGAGCCTTGATGCCCCTAATGCGAGACTGCCTTCGCGGTAACCGGGGTTTACCGATAAAAGAGCTTCTTCCGTCGTTCTCACAATGGTGGGCAGAATCATGATGCTTAAGGTAAGAGCGCCCGAAGCGACAGAAAAGCCCAGCTTCAGCGTACCCTTAAAAAAGATGTACCCAAACAAACCATAAATAATGGATGGAATACCGGCCAGGCTCTCCGTCGCAAAACGGATGATGCGGACCAGAACCCCCTGTTTGGCATACTCCGTCAAAAAAATGGCGGCAGATACACCAATGGGCACTGAAATAATCAGTGTCGCCGCAATCAGGAGCAGCGTTCCGACGATCATAGGCAGTATCCCTGTTTTGCCCCGGTATAGGTTGTACTCGCTTGTAATAAACTCCCAATTAAGTCCTGAGATCCCTCTGAAAATTATGTAACTCACCATCCAAAGCAGGAATCCCACTGTAATCAGGGAGAAAGTCCATATTAATATTTGTAAAAACGTATCCTTCATTTTTCTTTTTCTGCTCAATGGTTTCCCCCCTTATTTGCTCGCAGATTTGCTGGCAATCAGATTCAAAACCAGGTTCAGTAAAACAATAAAGACGAACAAAACAACGCCTATTCCAAATAGCGCCGACTGATGAAAGGGACCTGCATAGGACATATCCTTGGCAATGGCGGCGGTCATGGGACTTACCGTACTCAACAATGATTTGGGCATATTGGGCAAATTTCCGCAGACCATAATCACTGCCATGGTTTCACCGAGTGCCCTGCCCATGCCCAGTATGACGGAAGACACGATGCCCGATCTCGCGGCCGGAATCATCACCTTAAATATCGTTTCCATTTTTGATGCGCCAAGGGCAAGAGAGCCTTCCTTATACTCTCTCGGCACCGCTCTTAGGGAGGTTTCTGTAATATTGACAATGGTCGGAAGGACCATGATCGAAAGAATAATGATCATGGCAAGAAGACTGGTCCCCGTCGGGCTTCCGAGATGAACACGGATAAAGGGGACAATTACGGTGAGACCGAAAAAGCCGTATACAACCGACGGAATGCCTGCAAGAAGCTCAATGGCCGACTTTAAAATGCCGGCAATCCGTTTTGGCGCGATTTCAGCCAGCATGACAGCCGTAAATATGCCAATGGGCACACCAATTATAATGGCTCCCGCCATGCCGTAAACCGAAGCAAGAATCATGGGAAGTATCCCGTAATGAGGGACCTTATAGGTCGGCGTCCATTCCGTGCCGAAAATGAATTTTGAAATCCCAACCTCCAAAATCGGCGGGACGCCTTCAATAAATATATAAACGCAAATGATAATTACAGAAAAAATCATTAAAAATGCAGAAACAGCAAAGATTAATTCTATTGCTTTTTCATAGCTCAGTCCTGTTTTCTTTTTTGGGGCAAGTGCAGCTTCCATCTCCATCACTCCGTCTTTTATTAAACAGCTAAAGGCAGACCCTTTCAAGGTCCGCCCGAATACCTGTAGTTGCTATTTCTTTACCGGCACTGCTTCCTTTGCAATAATCTCAGCGCCCTCTTCCGAGAATACGAAGTCTATGAATGCCTGTTCAAGCTCATCCGGCTTTCCTTTTGTCACCATGTTGAAAGGGCGCTTTATGGTGTAAATGCCATTTTTGACATTTTCAATAGTTGCGATCAGACCCTCTACAGTGACGTTTTTAACGGTGTTATCAGAATAAGCCAGGGAAATATACCCGATTGCGTTAGGGTTCTGGGCTACAACGGTTTTTACTTCACCGGTCTTGGCCGCTTCCTGGTCAGCCTTCACCTGGTCTGCTACTTCAAAAATGGTTTCAAAGGCTTCTCTGGTACCCGACGCGGCGTCGCGGGCGACAACTACGATGGGAGCATCGTCTCCGCCGGCATCTTGCCAATTGGTGATCTCTTTTTTATAGATCTTTGCGATTTGTTCTTTTGTAAGGTCCTGAACTTTATTGGCGGGATTTACAATGATGGCGATGGCGTCATCTGCCATTTGAAAAACTTCAAGCCCCTGGTTCTTCTCTTCGTCTTTTACCGCTCTGGAAGCTGTTCCGATATTGGCGGTATCTGCTATAGCAGCCTTTATGCCGGCGCTGGAACCATCTCCGATGTATTCAATTTTAACCTTGGGGTTCTTGGCCATGTAAGTATCGATTAATTCCTGAAATATCTTTGCTACAGATGTAGAACCTTCTATCACGAGTTTGCCCGAAAGTTCTTTATCAACCGTACCTTTCGTTGCGGGAGCTGATGATAAGGGACCCGATGTTGAGGGAGCATCGGTATTTTGTCCTCCGCAGGCTGTAATGCCTAATACAAGTGTTGCAGCCAAACCAATGGCAGCAAATTTTTTGCTTATTTTCATTTATTATTTCTCCTTTCATTTCTCTTGTGCCATTTCATATCTTACAGCCATAATATTACTCTGCCATTATTATAAGAAAATCAAGGAGATGTTAAACCTTTGTTAACCGCTTATTTTGCTTAAGAGAACCTCCAGCGAAAGTCTGGCGCCGATAGCGCCCTTTTTATAGCTTGTTTCAGCTTCTGCGCAGCTCTTTAGAAGTTTTCTTAAGTATCCTTCATCCATTTTCCGGGCCTGATTCATCATGATTTTCAGGGCATAGGGATGTTTCCCCTGAAAATAGCTGCCGATATCAGCCTGGGTTGCGCCTTTATTTTGCAGGCATTTAAGCTTTAATATTTCACCGGTCTGCTTGGAAAGCATGGACAAAATCTTTTGTTCAGGCTCTTTAATTTCGAGCATATCTTTTAGAAGTGCAAGGGCTCTGGGGGCATTTTGCTGAGCCACGGCATCCAGCAGGTCAAAAATGACGCTTTTAATGGTGGGTATGGATAAAAGCTTAATATCCTCAAGGGTAATTTCCTTGCGTTCGCCAAGATAGGCATCCAGCTTAATCATCTCATTCTTAAGGGCATACATATCCGGTTCGCTGACAGCCACAAGATGTTGGGCAGCTTCCACCGAAATTGTTTTTCCCATTGTCCGAAAACCCTTGACAACCCACGGAACCAATTCCCTTTCAGTAAGCTGGTTAAACTCCAGGGCCAGTCCGTGCTTTACAATTTGCTTATAGAGCCCCAGCCTTTTGTCGATCTGGTTCTCTATAAAAACAAGACAGGCGGTATCGGGCAGCTCCGGAATGTATTGTTTCAGCACTTCCTGGCTTTTGTTGCCAGCCGCCGTACCATCAGAATCGGATTCCTTTTTGGCTTTGTTAATGAAAAGAGAGGAGTTTTTAACAAGAACCAGCTTTTTATCGGCAAAAACGGGAAAGGTATCACAGGCATCGATCAGCGCATCAATATCCACTCTGTTCTCAAAGATTGAATAATTAAGCCCTTCTTCATCCTTTTCCAAAACAATTTTCTTGATTTCACCAACATAATAGTCAACCAGGAAAGGCTCATTCCCCGAAAAAAGGTAAACCTTTGCCGGTGCTTTATTTTTAATCTGGCTCTTGAGATCGGTAAGCTCAGATCCTCTATCCTTTTTAGCAGCCACTAAAAAACACTCCCTTATTCGTCAGCATTGTCAGGGGCACGATTTTTCTTACAAAAAAACTCCTGATTATTCATCAGGAGTTTATTATACCATTTTTTAAGTTTATTTTGCCCGGGTTCTGATTTCCTCGGTAATTTTTGCTATGAAATCGCCTACCGGCATGGTACCAAGATCGCCGTCCTTTCTGGACCGGACCGCAACTTCTCCCTTTTCCAATTCCTTATCGCCGATTACCAGCATATACGGAATTTTTTCCAGCTGAGCCTCGCGAATCCTATAGCCGATTTTTTCGTTTCTGTTATCAATTTCAACATCCACATCCTGTTCACGAAGCTTCTCTGCAATCTGGTCTGCATATTCGCAGTGCTTATCCAAAAGAGGAAGGATTTTGACCGGAACAGGAGCCAGCCATACCGGGAAAGCTCCGGCGTAATGTTCAAGCAATACGCCAAAAAATCTTTCGATGGACCCGAGAAGCGCTCTGTGGATCATGTAAGGACGCTGCCTGCTGCCATCGGGCGCGACATAGGTCATGTCGAAGCGCTCCGGCTCGTTGAAGTCAAATTGTATCGTGGAGCACTGCCATTCACGGTTTAAGGCATCCTTGATCTTAATATCAATCTTAGGCCCGTAGAAAGCTCCGCCGCCCTCATCCACATCACATTCGAGGCCTTCTGCCAGGACGGCTGCCTTTAATGCCTTCGTGGCTGCGGCCCACATAGCTTCATCCCCGACGAATTTCTCCTTGGGTTTGGTAGACAAATAAATCTTGTAATTGTCAAAGCCGAATTCATGCAGCATATAAAGGCAGAAACGCAATACACGCCGAATCTCATCGGGCATTTGGTCCGGTGCGCAGAACAAATGGGCATCGTCCTGGGTAAAGCCTCTGACTCTTAAAAGGCCGTGAAGAGCACCGCTCTTCTCGTAGCGGTAAACCGTACCCAGCTCGGCCCACCTGCATGGCAGATCACGGTAGGAGTGAAGCCTGCTCTTATAGATCGCAATATGGAAAGGACAGTTCATGGGCTTTGCATAAAAATCCTGACCATCCACATCCATCGGCGCATACATGCTTTCTTTGTAAAAGCCCAGATGCCCGGAAGTCTCCCAAAGCTGACCGCGTCCGATATGGGGGGTGCTCACCAGTTCATACCCATTTTTGATATGCTGCTTCCGCCAGAAATCCTCGATATGCATTCTGACCTTGGCTCCCTTGGGATGCCAGAGGACCAGGCCGGGGCCTACCTCTTCATCAAAGGAAAACAAATCCAGTTCTTTGCCGAGACGCCTATGATCGCGTTTTTCGGCCTCTTCAAGCATCTTTAAATACTCTTCAAGCTGGGAAGTCTTGGGGAAGGAAATGCCGTAAATACGCTGCAGCATTTTATTCTTCTCATTGCCGCGCCAGTAAGCGCCTGCCTGCTGGGTCAGCTTGACGGCCTTCACCTTGCCGGTGGACGGCAGGTGCGGCCCGGCACAGAGATCTGTAAAATCCCCCTGCTTATAGAACGAGAGCTCGGCATCCTCGGGCAGATCCTGAATGAGCTCAAGCTTATAGGGTTCATCCTTCATCAATTCAAGGGCTTTCTCCCTGGAAAGAGTGAAGCGCTCCACAGCCAGATCCTCTTTAATAATTTTTTGCATTTCTTTTTCGATGGCCGCCAGGTCCTCAGGGGTAAAGGTCTTCTCAGAATCAAAATCGTAATAAAACCCGTTATCAATGGCAGGGCCAATGGCAAGCTTCACACCGGGAAAAAGTTTTTTTACGGCCTGGGCCATAATATGGGAGGTGGTATGCCAATAGGTATGCTTTCCTCCCTCACTGTCAAAAGTAAGCAGGTTTAAGCTGCAGTCTTCGTAGAGTGGGGTCATTAAATCCCTGACCTCACCGTTTACTTCACCTGCCAGCGCATTCCGGGCAAGGCCTTCGCTGATATCCTTGGCTATTGCCAGTATGGTGGTGCCGTTCTCATAGGATTTGGCGCTCCCATCTTTCAATGTAATTTGGATCACTGGTATCACTCCTTAATCAAATTTCCTAATTTAGCGGGATATGTAGTTTCTCCCGAATTTCTCAAATAAGGACCCCACCCGTCTACGCAATCAAAGATTGCTGCCGGGTCCCGGGAACCTTGTTGTATTCACAATAAAAAAGCCCTCATCCCAATGCTTGCGCATTCAAGGATGAGAGCTGTTCACTCACATGGTTCCACCCTGATTACAGGCGCTAAAAGCCTGTCACTCATCGGGATTATAACGTCATCAACGTGAAAGCTTACTGCTGTTTCAGCCTTCAAGCTCCGGGGCGGTTCAAATCCTGGATCTGGCGCGGGATGGCTTTCAGCTTTGACCTTCCCTCTCTGGGCGCATCCGGTGGCTTTGCATGTCCCCATCATAGCCGGTGCATTTTTAATAGAATTATCATACAACACTATATTCTTTCTGTCAAACGTTTCTTCGCGGTTCGTAGTTTAGCGCCATGAGTGATGTTTTGTGCGCCCTCAAGAAAATCCGTCCGGGATTTT
>ENA-UOOR01001662-UOOR01001662.1-fermentation-metagenome-genome-assembly--contig:-NODE-1662-length-25381-cov-5.195846_pt1 | contig 25381 bp, 14 predicted proteins | sample MGYA00245780_ERZ724029 | MGnify/ENA primary metagenome ERZ724029 (study PRJEB28704, sample SAMN03018315) | fermentation metagenome | biome: anthropogenic terrestrial biome; feature: soil; material... | reverse complement strand
GTTAAAAGCAACACGGTTCGGGATATTGTATTGCTTTGAGATCGAAAGTAATTCATGCGCCTCACCGGAGTCCTTGCCGGGCGGTTTTTCAAAGATCGCCGGATAACCTTTTTTCATGACTTTCGAGACCACCTCGAAAGTCGCTTCAATTGGAGTAACAATTGAAACAACATCCGGTTTTTCATCATCAAGCATCTTCTCGAAATCGGAATAATACTTCATAAAACCAAATTTCCGGCTGTATTCGGCAGCTTTGCCTCCATCGATATCACAGCAGGCGACAAGAACCGCCTGCGGATTAAAACCGGCATATTTTCTCAGGGATGGTCCGTGTACCCTGGAAGATTGACCGCCGCAGCCGATAAGACAAATTTTAAACATACTATGATTACCCCCTTTTTACAGTATAACAATTCGGACATTAACCCGAAAGTTTATATCTGGATTACATCGCCCTAATTTTCACTCGGCTCATACATGGCTTTTATTGTACGGATAGTCAACCGCCCATATACTCGCCTCTTACAGAAGATGGCTTATTTTCTATAATGTTTTTTGCGAAACATCCCATCTGAAACCTTAAAAGACCTTAGTCAGGGTGACTTGCTCACTCCCAGTTTCTTTACTTGCATAACTTTGAATGAGCAGGGTGTCTCTTGACAATTGCAAAACTTCCTTTGTGGAAAGAAGCATATCCGTTTTCCCGTTAATATCGCTCCCGTCTGCATAATATCCTCCCTTAAAATATAATATCCGTTTTCCGTCAAAGCCTTTTATTTAAACCTCTATCTGACGCTGAGTACAGGAGGTTCCAGCAAACCGGACGGCACAGGCTGTCCGAACAAGTTCCCGTACGGTGAAGTTATCTCTATTTCAATCATATTGCTTCCCTGTCTACATACACCTGTAATATCGAACCTATATGGTTCCCATGGCCTTACACCCGCTTCGTTGCCGTTTACCAAGACACGCGCCACATCGTTTGTGCCGATACTCAGTTCAATGTGGTTAAAGCCGCTGCCTAGAACCACTTCACAGCGGTAAACCGCTTTTCCGGCATAATATGGCCACCCCTGGTCATTCCACGGTAACGGTTTGATTTCTTTACGAAGCGCGACCATTTTGCCGTCCTCTACGGAAAAATCCCCACAAAGGGCTGTAAACGGCAGAGAATAAGGCGCATTGAAAGCAGGCTGCCTTCCTACTGCCACCAGACGGTTTAAGCCTATTTGTACAAGTACAGTGATGTCCGATACATTATTTGCTTCTTCCCAGATGCGTTCCTTTTTGAAATCTGTTATTTTTATGTTGTTTATATACCAGTCCGCAATACAGTCATCTTCGGTTACAAGCTCCAGTCGCCGTATAGCTGTATGGACTTCAAAATCGTAGACTGCGGCAAATTCACTTCCGGGAGCAGGATTGCCGGAGGGCACTGCAGACAGTACAAACCAATTTGGTGCAAGTGTTTCAAAACTCCATCCTTCAGAAAGTATAATATCCTTTGCAGTCGCCATCCCGGAGTATATAAGGCTATCTTGTTCCATTTCTTCTCCGGCTGCTATAATTACACTCTCAAACCCGTCAAGCTCCGTTTCAAAGTCCGTATATCCATCATTTCTATCCATCCGGATCATGCGTATATCACCGGAATCGGTATCCAGCGCTTCAATATTGTAAGGAAGGTTGACTCTGCCCTTAACCGTGCATTTATGCGGTTCATCGTTTGCTATAATAAAGAAATGGCAGTTTCCCGCTTTTCTGTGGCAGGAATTGATGCCATGATACAGCTCCAGTTCCAGGGCAGATGGCTTAACGCCCTCGAAGCAGCTTTTTATAAGCTCCGTAAATATTCCTTTTCCTTTTTTCCATTTACCGTTATCCTCCTCGAACTGATTGGTAACTACAAACCGTACATTATCTTTTCCATGTATTATCTGCGAGAACGGAACCGCATCCTGCGCAAATGCCCGGGATAACGCGGACAATGCCTCGTCTTCATTTAATCCCAGTATCTCCGGTATTTTCAAATCGGTCATGGTATCTCCATTCTTAAACGGGACATCGTTTACCATAACTAATCTTCCGCTGCAGGAAACAAAATCCATAATTACCTTCAGGACACTGCCGGTTGTGTATGTCACGGCAGGCAGTACAAGTACATCATATTTTTGTCCTCGTACTGTGATTTCCCCTTCTTCGGAAACCACGGCTTCCTCTATAAGCTGTTCAAACCCCATCTCAAAGGTTTGATTAAGCGTCATCAGACTGTTCACAACCCCCTGGATTGTAAGTTCATGCTTGCGTAGAGGATATTCGCTGCCCGAATAGTCCCAGTCCCACATTCTGCTCCCGCCAAGCAAAAGCCTTGCTGTAGTCGCCGGATACAGCACCAGAACCCTTGCGCAGGGCTCGGTTTTTGCTGAAAGCCACGATATGCGAGACATGTAACGGTTAAGGTACCGGTAATGCTCAAAAAGAGTATTATTCCAGGAGTGGCTAGGTGGATAACAGCCCGGAGGTAGCTTTCTGAAACCTCTAATCGAGTAATAGGCACCCATATACTGTATGAAGTTAGCACCCAATATCAGCAACCGGTTTACAATACGCTTCATATGCCGCAAGCTGCAATTCCAGCCGCTGCCGGTATAAGCCTCGCACAGTATCCTTTCCTTACCTTGGAAATGCGCCACTGAGGCCGCAAGCTTGCCGGTTATGTTAAAATTGTAATTATCTATGAATTGATATGACAGTGTTGAATCAAATCCGGGCATATGCATATATGAGAGGGAATCATACATATCGCCGAACGACGCAAGGTTCCATAAGAATGATTCTTCACCGAGCAAATGCCCGGTATATATCAGGTTGTTTTTCGCACACCAATCTGAGACGCTCTTCATGAAACTTTCCGTATAAAGCTCGGATATGGTACGCCAGAAATCGCGCCGGGCCGCCATGATTTCATTGCTATCACCATCTGCAAAAAGTAAGGGTAGTATATTTTTAATTTCATAACCGCGACGTTTCACGAATTCGGAAATAAAATCCCTACTCCAGGGCATAAGCCTACTTAACGCATTGGGCCTGTGTATCACACATGCCGTCGCTTCATCGGTAAATACACCTTTCACCGTCCTACCGAACTCTCTACCAATTTCAGCTTTATATCGCTCATGGGTGTACTCAATGAATTTCGCAACTGCCTCGCTGTTGCAAACATCAAGATAGCCCGGTTGGTTCCAGTTGAACTCAGACCACTTTGCAGATGCAAGAACGGTCATGCACCTCTCGGAATAAAAAATCATAAAACGGCAGGATGTTGAACCATTATTGCGCCATATTGCCGTCAAGGACTCTCCTGTGCTTTCCAAGACCACGTCCTCCGTTACATCCGATATTTCACCGTTACGTTCCGTACAGGCAAAGATCACTCTGGTGTCCATGTCCGCATACGGATATTTATTACCATTGTCGGAATCTAAAAAAGCGTCGTTTCCCGCCAGACAAAGGCGTACTCCGCCGCCTGCAGCCATCTCTGCATCCGCCATACGCAGCACAAGGCTGCGCGTCCATGGCTCGTCCCTCAACAGGTATCCTCCGGCAGAACCGCTAGGCCAATTATACTCATCATATATCCAGAACTTCATACCGAGACGTCCGGCTTCATTGACCGCATAACGGATAAGTTGAAAATATCTCTCAGAGAGGTAATCAATCCTAAACCCATACATGGGGTGGATAAAGAACTCCACTATGTCCTGTTCCCGAAACCTTTCCAGTTGGTATGAAATCTCATTCTCACTGATATCATCATTCCAGAACCACATTATACCTGGGTTGTATTCCGGTTGTTCCTCCTTGAATGCTTCCTTGACTTCCGTAAATAAAAGCATTTTTTATACCCCCGTAATCAGAATAAAATGAATTTAAAGCAATAATTATTAGCGTCATATATTAATTTTATTAAGAAGCGGATTCAACCATTTATCCTGCACATATGAGGTATTTCCAGGACTGTTAAATATTGCGATGCCATACCCTGTTTGTCCGTAACATCCCCAGAAACTGCCAAACTCATTGGACATATATATAAGCTCGTCACAATCAGGATTGTTTATATACAAATCAGAATATCTGAATGCCATTCGCATAAGCCTTATGTTATCCCTGAGATTTCCTTCCGGCTGCGCATCATATGCCTTTTCAAACAAGTCATACACTTTGTTTTTATCTACATTGGACGCAAAATAAGCAGCCGAATCTTTACCGTTAGGTACCTGACCTTCAAAGAAATCCTCAACGTACCTTATATACTCTTTTATATATTCCCCTCCTTTGCCGAATATCTTTGTAAATCTCTCCAGCAATTCTTCCATAGATAACGATGTATCATACGACTTCCTGCCGTGTGTGTAAAAGTTGAAAAGGTAATTCCATAGATTATACGCCTCCATTTGTGATCCTGTCCCACAGCAGTACCCTTTACCTTTGAAGTTTTCATAAATTTTAATGATTTCATCTGCCATAGGGCAATATACCTGATTGGACCCGAAGTTGGTCATATAATAATCGTAATATACCATTCCACCTGCAATTTTACTCCATTCCATTGCATTCTTCTCCACGTCCGTACCTATCAGTCCGCTGCCATCCTTCAATCCGAACCGCCGCAAGATATTGCCGGGCCCCCACGTAGACACTTCTACCAGAACTCCCCTGTCTATATCAACATCCAGAGGCGGCTCCCATAAATCGAGGTATACTATCATGTCAATTTTTACATCAGGATATTCCTTATTAACAGCTTTCGCTATCTCATTTACAAAGTAAGCATAGTTGTCCGTCTTAGAATACTTTGAGCACTCGCTGCATACACATTGCAAATCATCGCAGTCATTAGGCCATAGATTTACTATATCGACATACGAATTTTCTTTAAGCCACTTTTTTATATTTTCAGCGATTTGCTCTATACATCCCGGATTTCTCATATCAAATATAAGTTGACCATTCCATTTGGTTTCGGCAAAAAAGCGTGAACCGTCAGGTTGCAGCCTGTAATATTCCGGATGCGTCTCGAAATATTTTTCGGGAAAAACCTCATTGCCACATGGTGGCAAAAAAAACATACCGGAATCATGATGTCCCACTGTCAGGGAAATTCCTCTCTTTTCGATTTCCTCCAGCACTCCGTTTGTTTTTATTGTTTCGTATGAATTCATCATTAAGAGAATCCTGTTTAGCCTGTTCTTTGCCATCCAGTCAATAAAAGATATGGTAAGCCCGTGATTTGCATCGGAATTGGGTTTTATATGACTGAATCCGTAAAATTGTACAATAGCAGTACGGTAAGAAAGGTCAGCTCTGCCTTTTATATATTCTATACTGTCTATTTTTATATCGGAAGCAGACGGTATAAATTCTCCATAGCCTCCGCCAATCTTTCCATAAGCTGTAAAACTACAGCCTAGGTATTTTTCAAGGAACTCATAAACTGCATAAATTGTGCCTCGTTCCCGTTCGTTAGGATTTTTGCTGCTCCCTGCAAGAACTAAGACATTATCTCCGAATGTCTTGATTATCAATCCGTCAGGTCCCGGAACAATCTTATCAAATTCATTTTCCGTTATATAATTTAATGTTGCTTTATTTCTCCCGGGTCCGCCTATTAAAATCATATTGCTGTCAATTTCCGCATTGTCGGATATGATCGGAAGAGTGGCTCCAGATATCTTTAAAATATATTTCTGAATTTCCGATGCAGCAAAAGCCTCTCTTTCTGTAGCCATTTCAGGTATTATTATAGATGCACATACCATCTGCTTCAGTACAATTTTCATATATACTCTCCTTTACTTTCACTTCGTAGTGTACAAAATAGACAGTGAGGGTCAATCCGCCCTCACCGTACCATATAACTGTAAAATTATGATAATTTCGCCTTAGCAACCATGTTCGCTCTATCTAATCCTTAAGTCCACATAATTATGGCTGTAGATAGGTAACTTTTAAATACGGTTTTTGTGAATAGGCGTATTCCCTGCTTTTATATTCCGTATAAAACCCAAGCGGTACATCCTGTACTACCACAAGGCTGGCCGTTTTATCTCTCGATTGTTGCGCTTGCACATATGATGTCACGTCGAATTCTCTCCATGCCCACTGTTCGGTTACATTGGCGCTAGAAAGAGCGAAACCTGCAGCAGCCGGCTTGTTATTCCAGGTAATTCCGGTTTCACTCCATGCATCATCATCGACGCCATATACACTACTGGCCGTGTTGCCACCACTTGCAATGCCATATACACATAATTTTACAGAAGCAACTTCACCGCTGATTGAGCTTAAGTCGAATTTTAAATATGACTGTCTCTTGTTATCCGGATCACCGGTATTTTTAACTACCAGAGCACTTTCGGTTCCATGATTTGAATCCGCATAGGTACCGGATCTCACATACGCGTCCGCTGTGGGACTTATATTTTTAGCGATCATTACTTTCAGAAATGGTTTTTGAGAATAAGAGTATTCCCTGCTTTTAAATTCTGTATAAAACCCAAGCGGTACATCCTGCACCATCACAAGGCTGGCTGTTTTATCTCCCGATTGTTGCGCTTGCACATATGATGTCACGTCGAATTCTCTCCATGCCCACTGTTCGGTTATATTGACGGCAGAAAGAGCGGAACCTGCAGCAGCCGGCTTGTTATTCCAGGTAATTCCGGTTTCACTCCATGTATCATCATAGACACCATATACACTACTGACCGTGCTACCACCACTTGCAATGCCATATACACATAATTTTGCAGAAGCAACTTCACCGCTGATTGAACTTAAGTCGAATTTTAAATATGACTGCCTCTTGTTATCCGGATCACCGGTATTTTTAACTACCAGTGCGTTTTCGATCCCATAATTTGCATCCGCATAGGTACCGGATCTCACATAAGCGTCCGTCTCCGCACTTAACAGTTCCCCGGGATATGCGGCAGTTATCTCTAGGTACGGCCTATATTCCGTAGCTGTCCTAGTGTCAAATCTAGTCAAACAGCAGGGTGAATTCTGCCATAACGAAAGAGATACTACTTTATCATTCGCATATTGCGACTGCACATACGATGTTAAATCAATTTCACTCCATGCCGCCTGGTCGGTTACATGTATCGTAGTGGAAATGGCGCTTGAAGTAGCCGGCTTGTTAGTCCATATAAGTCCGGTTTCTGTCCAGTTGTCATTATCCACAGAATTTAATTTTATATCTGTATCTGTCCCTCCGCTTTCTATCACACCATGTAAATACAGTTTTGCTGACTCAATTGTAATATTCTCGGTGATTGAATTCAAATCAAATTTATAAAATGCCTCTTTGTTAGTACCGTCGCCCGGAGTGCCCGAACAATAAACTTCAGTATACGCCTTTGTTCCATAATTTGAAGCCCAACCTCCGCCATCCCTTACGTATGAATCATCTGCAGGCTGTAATTGTACCACTGTGCGCGGCGGTAATGTCGGCGCAAGGGGGTCATAAGATATAGTAACGGTATGAGTTTTCCCCCTATCCGTTATGGCGGCTTCACCGGTATTCACGTCCAATATGATGGTAGGATACATTTGTACCACCGTCACACCGGGATCAGTAGTCAATACAGAGCATCCCCACCAGCTTAATTCAACCCGTACCATAGACTGGAGGTGTGTCGGGTCGGACACTGAAATTTCAAGCTGGTTGTTCTGGTCCTTTACCATAACCGCCGCTGGATCATATGCCGTTATATACGACACATTGCCCGCGCTCCAGAAATTAGCGCCGATTATCCCGAGTGTATTCTCCTTTACCGCCTGGACAGTTTTGTCGTTCTTTAATATGCTGACATCCGGATTACCGCTATAGTCGCTGACCTCCTGGACGGTTTTATTCGGCAGGGTAATATAGCTGTATGACGCATCCGAAGGATTTACGCCATGGTCAAACCACAAGGTCATATAGTTCGCGACTAATTTCACATGGAAATAATCGAAGCTTGCAGTTATTTCCGGAACTGAGGAATCGTTCCCGTTTTGTGCAAACAGTCCCATACTCAGACAGTAGTTGAAATCATCCGGTCCCGCTATGTCGCTGCTATAAGTGCAAAGCTCTGTCCCCCATGTCTGCCCGTCGCTGCTTGCATACAACAAATAATCGCTACCGCGTTTTTCAATTCTAAAATATACCGTTGATCCGTACGTATCGTTGAACGTATTCTTCGTACACGTGCCGCCGCTTTCTTTTGCCGCTGTTATGTACTGACCCGATGTTGTATAAGCACGGGATATATAAACATAATTATCATCGTCCATATAAAAGATCAGTCCGGCTTCCTGTCCATCAGTTGTCGGTGAAAAGGTGAGTTTCGTGTCGGAATAAAAATCAGCATTGGGTGCAGGAGCCACTATAATATTCTTTGTGCTATTTGTTGAACCCTCAAAAGAGCCCTGCGTAGTTGTAATGGTCAGGGCGTCACCCGTTAAACTGTGGCGGGTGCTATCTTCCCTCTTCCACGTCCAGGCTGCTCCCTGGGTCGTGGTGTTAAATTCATCATTCGCCTTATCGTAATACATAGTGTCTATATCAATCCAGTTGCCTTCTCTTCTCTCTCTCAACCCATTCACAGCTGCACCGCCGGGGAATACATATCCTCCTGTGCCGTCCAGATAAGCCCAGCTTACCCCTGACATTGCCGTCGACCATCCAAGCTCTGAAGAGGTAATGTTTCCATTGACCGTCAGGGAATTATCTCCCTGGGAGTTTAAAAGGCGGTTTCCCACAACTGTCTCAATCGCACTCCCGGTTGTGCTGGTTATACCTGCACCTAGGGATACGACTTCGTCATCGAACATAAACCATGACTTTTTTGCCGCTACGTCCATAAGCGGGTTTGAATGATTATGCTGTTTGAAATCCATCCCTGAGGTACCGTATATGTCATCTAAGGAGACTCCTCCAACCCATGTGTTTTTCAAAAACAAGTATTGGCCCTGACAGTTAGGAACAGAAGTATTGCTATCTACCGTAATACCCGGAAGGCGGTGAGGGTCGACAGTCGGCCAGAAGTTAAATGCATAATCGGAAGGGTTTATATGAAGATAAGTCATCCCATCCGCTGTATACCATCCTTTTAAGCCGTCAACCTGACCTGTCTCAAAGTTTTGAATACGGTTAGAATGCATGGCTATATCAAATGCCCATCCCGTAGTTCTGTGTATGACCCTGTCCTCATTGTAAAACTGGTAATTTCCGGTTACCGCCGGGGCCGGGCTTACTTGAGCATCGTTCAATATCGCCTTCGCTCTTAAATAATACCATCTTTCGCACGCCCTGAAATATGCGTCCTGGTAGTCATTTTGCAGATTATATTTTATTATGCTTTTGAAGGTGTCGATATATGGATTCGAAGGTATTTCCATAAGAAAAAGCATTCCATTAATAACCCTATTCCCGGTTAATGCCTGTTGTCTGCGTGATATCTCACGGCCTCTTAAGGAATCAAAGATCGCTCCTTCAAACATAGCAGGCTCAAAGGTGTCAAAGATCCAATTATAAACATTGCCCTTATCCGGTGAATCATTTTCCCATGTCGATCCGCCCAAAAGCCATAACAATTCGGAAAGGTTCAAAACAAGATCTCTGCCGTAGCCTCCCGCATATGGATAATATAGATGTTGTAAAAATGACCCATCCGTGTAAAAACCATCCATATTACTGCTTGTCATATATTTTAAAACACCATCCAACCCGTCTGATGCTTCCTGGAGCTTAGCCGAATCCTTCACAATTATCGCCCGCAGCCCGACAACTTTACATTTCCATACCCTATTAGCGCCCGCATATCCTTCTTCTACGCTAGGTATATTGGGTGACCAGTTGTTAACAGCATTCATATAGTTAGTTATCTGGGTCGGCGATAATTGATCATAAAGCAGGATAGCTATAATATCTAAACACGTAGGAGCACCAATTTCCTTCATAAACCAACCATTAGGATCATGAAAATTATCCATGGTTTCATTGTAACGGTTGTTGTAAAACCAATCTAACCCTGTTTTAATATCAGCTAGTAACGCTGCATTTCTATAGTAATCCGAACCATATGTAGCCCACCCCATGGCCATAAACTGCAAACGGGTAATAATCGAATACATGTCGTTTGCATTGGTTGCACTGGTATCCATTACATCATCCCAGGTACAATATTCATTCATAAGCGACCACCAGCGATTTACATCAGTATTGACTTTATCAAGCGATAGCTTGATGTATTGATCGTTAGGATCATAGGGGTTGTTGGGATCATAGCCGGTTAGTCTTACTTTATACTTCTCCCTCAGATTGTCATATTCATCCGCAGCATACACTTTCACCGGATTCATCGGTAAAACAATTGCAAAGAGCATTAAAACTACCACTACTTTGCATAAAAATTGTAACCTTTTTTTACCAAACATCTCTCTACACCCTCCCTTTCAATTTTGAACTTCAGGTTTCGTAACCTCTGCTTCAAAATATTCTGTCTTTCCAAGATAAGTTTATATAATCTACCTGATGTGCCTCTCGTAGTTACTCTTTTATAGCGCCTATCATCACCCCCTTGATAAAATACCTCTGGAGGAACGGATAAATAAGAAGTATAGGTATTGTAGCCACAACAATTACAGCATATTTTAAAGTTTCGGAAACATCTGCATAAACTGGATCACTCAGAGCACCCGTCATACTATTTGTTTCATAAAGTAATAAAATTTCTCTTAAAACAAGTTGAAGAGGGTATAGCTTCCTTTCTCTTAAAAAAAGTATTGCGTTAAACCATGCATTCCAATGGCCTACTGAATAATAAAGAATCATAACCGCAATTACCGATTTCGACACAGGCAGTATAATACGGAAAAGTATTGTAAAATCATTTGCTCCATCTATCTTTGCAGATTCCTCCAGGCTATGAGGTATGCTTTCAAAGGATGTTCTCATAATCATCAAATAGAACGTATTTATTGATACGGGAATAATAAGGGACCATATGCTGTCGATCAACCCTACGTTTTTAACTACTAAAAAGTATGGAATGAGACCTCCATTAAAATACATTGTAAACAGGATAAAAAGCGATAACGTTCTTTTGAAACGTAAGCTTTTCCTCGATAAAGCGTATGCGCCGAAGGACGTCAGGAGCAAATTGATTACCCCACCTACTACAACAATAAATATTGTATTTTTATAACCCGTTAAGAGCATCTTGTACTTAAATGCCGTTTCATACCCGGCAAAACTCAAGGATAACGGTTTTAATAATAAACCCCTATGCATGACTAATTCCGTACCATTACTCAAAGAAGCAAATATTACATATAGGACAGGATAAAACATGATTAACGCAATTACTACTAAAAAAAGACTGTTAAATACATCAAAAACAACTTCTGCAGCTTTCTGCCTCATTACAGTTCCTCCTACCATAGACTTGTTTCATTTACCTTTCTGCTGATCCAGTTGGCTGATATAACCAGTATGAAATTTATCATAGAATTAAATAACCCAACTGCCGAACTGAAACTATAGCTGAATTCTAGTATTCCTCTCCTATATACATATGTAGATATTACATCCGCAGTATCGAAAGTCAATGGACTATATAGAAGAAGGATTTTTTCAGTGCCGACACCCATGATATAACCCATTTGTAAAATCAGCATTATTACAACAACAGGTTTAATTCCGGGAATTGTTATATGAAGGACCTGTTTCCACCTACCGGCGCCGTCAATCTTGGATGCCTCATATAATCCAGTGTCAATTGCAGATAATGCTGCAATATATATAATTGTATTCCATCCGACATTTTGCCAGATTTCAGATATAACATAGATGGATTTGAAATATTCAGGCTTTAGTAACAAATTAGTCTGATTTCCACCCAGAAGGCCTATAATATAATTTATAACACCTTCCCTTGCAGTAAATTCTTTTATTATACCGCATACCACTACCAGCGATATGAAATGAGGCATATACGACACTGTTTGTACAACCTTTTTAAATAGTGTGATACGTACCTCATTCAATAAAAGTGCAAGTATTATCGGCGCAGGAAAACCAAAAATCAGTTGATACAAGCTTATCAACAAAGTATTTTTAAAAACTCTCCAGAAATAAAAACCCGTCAAAAAGTCGCTGAAATTCTTTAAACCTACCCATTGACTTCCCAATATACCCTCTGCAGGCGAATAATCCTTAAAAGCTATAATAGCGCCATACATAGGACCATAGTGGAAAATCAGATAATAGGCTAAAACCGGAACAAGCATTAAATATATATATTTATTTTTTCTGATATCTTCAAGTATTCTTAAACCAGGTTTGCCGTATTTTACATCCGGCAAACTTGCAATGGTCCTTTCTATAGCCATACTCATCCTCCGTAACGCAAATCATATTTCACTCAATTGCAATCTCCCTTCCAGGTCTCCCCTCACTTCAAAGAAGAGAATCAGTAATGCTTATAAGCTGAACCTAAGCCACTATCCTTTTCATCTTCATTGAAATGAGAGAGAGATAGAGAAGGAGCAAAAACCTTGCTTATTTAATGTATACTCTGCAACTTTCTAACAAGGCTAGCGTGCATTATATCTGTCAAATGCTTGTTGCTTTAATTGTATTGCTCTTTCAACCCCCAGCGTTTTTAATTGTTCAACAAATTTATCATAACTCGCAAGAGGTTCCACACCCATTACAAATTTGATAAACATCTCACTGTTGCATGTATTTAATTGACTCAGGATCACCGACAGTTCTTTAATTTCATCAGCTGTTGGCACAAGTGCACTAGGAACCGTATGCTTATATGCATCACTATCACCCCATTTATCTACTGCTTCTTTCTGCTGCGGATAAGGTAATAATAGGTACTGGGTTAATCTGTTGTCACCCACGCTAGGCCCGAAATAAGAACCTTTAGTATATTGTGCCAACACTTTTGAAAGATTGAGATCCTGTGGGGGGTTTAACACAAAGTCGGTATACTGCGGCTCCCCATTAACCATCTCATAGGTTTTTCCTTCAATACCAAAGTTATTAAGCAAATTACCCTGTTCAGTGTAATTAAAATCCAACCACGTTGCAGCAATATCAACATTTTTACAATTTGTAGTTATCGCTACACTATTCCATGGATAGTATGGAGTATCAGCCTGCCCCAGAAACGGTTTTTCTCCTTTTTCTAGCACTGGAAATTTCAGACCTACAATATCGAATTTAGGATCTACTGTTTTCATCTCATCAAGATAAACTTTCATGCCTCCTCCGATAAGATAAACAACTGCGCCCGCCTTACCTCCCAAAAAGTTACTTTTTAAAGCTTTAGGATCTGTATTAACTGCAAAATCCTGATCAATAAGTTCTTCCTTATACCATTTGCTAAATGTAGCCAGAAAATCCTTATACCCGGGATTTAGAGGTCCGTATGCTATTTTACCATTGTCTTCAACATAAAAGTCATAAGCGACTTTATATGCACCTAAAAATGCGTTGTAAAGATAAGGTTCGTTCACATCGTTATGCCACAGGAATGAAAGCGGACTCTCTGCATTCTTTTTTTCTTTGAAAGCTTTTAAAACAGTATACCACTCATCCATTGTCTCCGGCGGCTGCATATTTAAGTCTGTTAACCAGTCTTTTCTCATCATAGGACCAAAATTAAATAATGAAGCAGATTGCGCAATGTACGGATATACGTAATAAGTGCCATCATCGGTTTTTACCAGTTTATCTATTTGCTCGTCCGAATTCAACTTATTTTGTAGATTTGGAGAATACTTACCGATGACATCATTCAGAGGAATAATAACTTTATCATTAATCGCTTTTGTAGGTCCGCCGGGATAGAGGGTGGACCAGTCATATTGAACCATATCTGGAAAGTCGCCGGAAGCTACCATGATATTGAACGAATCCGTCCACTGGGCCTGCGCAGGATGAATAAACTTGATTTTAACTCCGGTTTCTTTTTCCATCTCTTGCCCATTTGGCAAATCTGCATAGCTCGATGCAAATTGTGCTGAATTTGCATTTAATTTAACCCAGAAAGTCAGTGTAACATCTGTTTTTATTGGATATACCGGTTGCCCATTTTCAACGGTACCTTTACTGTTGTCTGTACTATTGCCTATACTGTTCTCTGATTCAATACTTTTTACAGGTGTTGATGTACACCCTACCGATGTGATTGTAAAAAGCACTGCTAAAATTAAACTCAGGACTAGTTTATATATACTTTTCATTTTGAAAGCCTCCTCATATTTGTGGTGATTTCATACCATAACAACTGTAAAACTCAAGTATATGGTCTACCATCTACGTTTATCCCTCCTCTCTATTGCAGGCGCGCCCTGCTATTTAATGCTACCATCATTTGTTTCAGATTTAAATCGTTACTTTTTAAAGCGTAGTTATAAATGTACTATTCCTTATTAACTCGTTATATAGTTGCTTGAACAAATACATTTATACTGTCCAGGAGTAATACCTTCATATTTCTTAAAGGTCTTTATGAAAGTATTACTGTCATTGTAGCCTACTTTTTCCGCAACTTTGTATATGCGCTGATCTGAATCCTTCATGAACTGTTTGGCTTTCTCAATCCGTACAATATTTATATAGTCAAGTAAATTCTGTCCTGTTTGTTCTTTGAATAGCCGTGATAGATATGCCGGATTTGAATCGAACCTATCCGCAATAAATGAAATGCTTATATTATAATTGCTATAATTGCTGTTAATATATACAATTATGTTATCAATCAGTTTCCTGTTACAGCCCTTCTTATTTTTCCCCATAAAACTGCACACTTCTTCAATAATACCAGTTAACCGTATCTTCATCTCTTCTATGGTTTTACAGTCTATCAGGCATTGTATCGGGTTCAATCCATCCAGAAATTCTTTTCCCGTATCGGAATCAGTGCTTTCTATTGCTTTCATTACAGTTCCTACAATATCATAACTTAAACATCTGGCTATATTTATAGAAAAATGCCCGTTTTGAAAACTTTTTTCGAATATCGTACCGATAATACTTCCACCTTTATTAAAGTCACCAGCTTTTATTACATTTATCAACTGATACTCTTTCGCAAGCGTATATTCGTAATACATTTGCGTTTTCTTTATACAGTTGTAAAATATAATTTTACCCGTTCCGGTAACCATTTTATACTGCATTGCTTCAATCGCTTCCATATATGCCTCTGTGATTCCTTCACGGCTATGGTGGATATCGCTTACGGAAATGGTAGTTGTAATATAATATTCGCTTAAAACTTTCTTCTGTATCTCCTCTAAAGCTCTTTCCATATCTTCCTTGTTTTCATGATATTCCGTACTGCGGAAATTAACAAGACATGCAAGCATCTCATCAATCTCAACGGTATAGCATATATTTTTTGCACCGATCAATTCTTCGGAAGTATTGCATAAAATATTTTTAACCAGTTCAACCTTTTTTTCATTCCCGATTTCCCCATTATTTTCAAAAAGCTTGCAAAAGTCTTCAATATAAAACAAGATAACAGCAAATTCATTTGACAAAAAGCTGATTTCAAAGCAATCAAGAGCATCTTCAGCTGGTAATCTAGGATAAGCTTTCCCCTTCATTATATTTGCAAGGTAGTTTGACTTAAGAAAACCTCTCTGTTTGTTTAATATTTCAGAAATTTTCTTATTTTCATCAATGGTATCCGATACTATTCTATTGATGAAATGAAACTCATTATATTCCTTATCATATTTAACGCCGACTTTATTTGATAAAATGTGAACTATTTCTTTTACCGGATTGTAGTTCCTTTTAGAAAATATATAAATAAAAATGCCTCCGATGAATAAACAAAGGTATATACTAAATAATGTCAGTTCCCTGATATATTGAGCATTTTCCATTAAGATCTCCATTGGAGTTACTGATACGTACTTCCACCCATATATGCCGGATGTGGCAAATGATACCGCCATATCCTTCCTACCCAGATTGTGATATAAAGCATTATCCGTTTCACTTAAAAAACTGTAACTAAAATCATTTATAAGCTGTTTTGGTCCGACCGATGCTATAATCTGGTTGTTTTTATCAATTATGAATACTGAACCCTGATTTATAGATTCAACTTCTTTCAGATTACTATGAATTAATTCCTGGTCCAGTACTACTATAAGGACGGCAGCAGGTTCCCCGGATTTGTCGATAGGTAGCGACTGAAGATATAAAATAGTATCAATGCTGTTACCGCTCTCATCTTGACCCCTCAGTACAATAAAATCTTTATTATACCTTTCTTTAAGCAATTTATTCCACTTTTCATAACTTATACCCGAATTTTTACATATATCCTCAAAAAGCTGGTTGGTAGTGTAGATTCCTCTCGACTTTAACAATACATCGCTGTCATATAGGTATAAGTAAAAATCCTTTATAACGTCGCCGGTTGTAATATAAGACTTAAAATCCTTTATAACATCGCCGGTTGTAATATAAGACTTAAAATCTTTTATTATTTGAATAAGGCTGTAATGATATGAAGCAGAATCTCTATCGGCTGCATAAATAAGTTTTTTTACCTTTTCATTGAGGACAATATTTGCCTTCAACTTTTCTATAGCCTCCATCCGGACGTCTATTTTCTGCTGTACATGACTAATTGCGGCCTTATCGGATCTAATTGTTTTATCTTTAATAATACGTCCCGTTATAGAATACGCTATACCGCTGATAATAATCGGAATAATCAGAATAAATAAATAAGAAATCAACCATGATAGTAAAATACTGTACTTTTTGAAAAATGTAAATCTAAAAGGCTTTTGCATTTTTATATCATCACCCATCCAATAATATAGCATACGTAAAAATAGCTCACAAACCTTTTCCCACAGATTCTCAGAAACATTATATGCTCTTGCTCCCCGGCAACCTTCGTCGCCCATCTTATCGTAACAGTATATATTTTTAACTATTTACCTCGACTTCTTTATGAAACCTATAATATCTAATTACGGAAAGCCCTAAAGAAGATTCTTCAGTTACCTCGCATAGCCCCTTTTCTCAAGCTGCATGCGTAATTTCTGTATACATCAGATTACAATTTTGTTTCATATTAGTTTTCCCTCCAAAAAAACGCTGCAGAATTGTTGTTCGTACCTTTATCGGTAGACCATGGTGTATCAACTATGCTTTGGAATAAAAGGTGCGTCCGCCGTCGACCAATAAATTGTGCCCGCATATATAGGAAGATTTGTCTGAAGCCAAAAACACAACGGCATTGGCAACATCCTCTGTCTTTCCTGTCCGCTTAACCGGGAGTTTTTTTCCGTATTCCTCGATCATCTCGTCCGTAGGATATCTTTCTCGTAACAGATCGGTATCGATTACCGCCGGCGAAATAATATTGACATTTATTCCTTTCGACAGGTATTCATTCAGCAATTGTTTTGCGAAGCCTTCAAGACCGGCCTTAGAAGCCGGGTAGGCGACCGTACTCCCGCCTCCGTTTATTGTTGTGTTTGTGCTGATAAATATGATCCTGCCTCCATTGTTTTGTAACATATTCGGTATGACGCTTTTGCATGTAAAAAACGCTCCGTCGAGATTAACGGACATCATTTTCCGCCACAGTTCATAGGTCATGTTTCCGAATGGTGAGGCAATCAGTATCCCGGCGCAATATATCAATACGTCGACGGTACCGAACTCCACTATTACTCTATCTACCATTTCACTGACCTGCTCTTGTTCGCTCACGTCAAGCGCATACCCTTTGACCTTTACGTTATATTGTTCAATCTGTTTCACAAGTTCCTCAGCTCTCGCCTTTTCCCCTTCCGATGCATAATATCCGAAGGCAATATTCGCACCAGCCGATGCCAACTGTCTGCAGCATTCAGCACCGATCCCCCTTGAGCCGCCCATGATCAAACATGTCCTGTTATTCATATTTATTTCATAACTCATAACAATTCTTACCCTTTTCATTCATATTTTCTATAAATACATAACAATACCTGCGAATTTATCCCGTATTTCTCATCCGAATACCTGTCCGAGCGTTTTTTCGAATATCTCAACGATCTCGTCGCCTTCAACCTTTGTGACGATCAGCGGAGGCTTAAACTTTAGGATGTGCTTCTTGTACCCACCTGTGCCTAGTATAAGTCCATTAGCCATAGCAGTACTGCGTATTTTCGCGGTCAATTCTTTACTCATCTCCTCTTTTGTATCAGCATCTACCATCTCTGCGCCGATATGCAGACCCACCTGCCGGACGTCGCCTATCTGCGGGTATTTGTCCTGCAGGGCTTTCAATTTATCCCCTATGTATTTCCCCATTTCGACGGTATTTAAAAGTAGATTGTCGCGTTCCACTATATCGATCTGCTTTAACGCCGATATCTGGGAAACGGAGTTGTTTGCAAAGGTATGTAGTTCTTCGCCCGCCATACCAAAGCCATTCAGGCGGTCATGTATGATGATGGCTGCAATGGGCATGCCGCCACCAAGTCCTTTCCCTAGTGCGATGATATCCGGTTCCACACCGTAATAATTTGCTGCAAACCAGTCGCCGATGCGGATATACGTCTGGATCTCATCAAATATCATCAATGCCCCTAATTCATCGCAAAGTGCGCGCATTTTCTCTAGGTATTTTTTAGGTGCGGGGATCTGCCCACCACTGGCCTGCACAGGCTCCAGTATTATACCGGCCAGGGGTCCTGAAACGCCTTTTTCTATCATCAGCCTGGAAAAATCTACGCATTCGCAGTTACAGCATTCCGCTTTCTTCCCGAAGTAGCAGCGAAAGCAATAGGGATTTGGGAGACGTACGAAGTTCGTATTTACATCCGGAAGGAAGTTCAATTGCCCCGTAAAATCGCCTGCCGCTTTTGTGGAAATCCAGGAAGCGCCCGATGCGGTTAATGTGGAGCCATGGTAAGCGTCCCAAAGGCAACAGAATTTTTTTGCTTTCGGTACGTTTTTCAGCGCAATCTTCATTGCTGCCTCGATAGCCGCGCCTCCGCCGACGGTAAACGAAACACGGTTTAAGTTTTTCGGCGCCAGTGACGCCAGCTTGTGCGCAAGCGCATATCGTTGTTTGGTATTAAAGCCCTGATGAATATGGGACATCGTCTCCATATGTTCATATATGGCTTCCCGTATCTCCTGGTTTCCAAATCCCAGGTACATCGCCCAGCTTTGCGACGTGCAGTCGATATAGCTCTTTCCGTCAATATCCGTAAGCCTGACCCCCTTGCCCGAAACGATGCACGGTCCCGGCGTCCCTCCTCCTACCATAAGGTTTTCTGCATACACACTGATTTCCTCGCTTGTCAAATTCTTGATCTTCTGAACCAGACTGTCCATATTTATCCTCCTTAAATTTAAATTGATACGATATGAAGATATTGGCCGTACTGTTCCTGCCATTGATCTGTGTGGAAAGACAAAATTTCCGATGTCTCGAACGAACGTGCCGCCAAATCGGTCGCTTCCTCTACCCTGATTTCTCCCAAGGAGATGAGCTGGCATAGTATATTGCCTATAGCCGTTGCTTCCGAAGGCCCAGCTATGACCGTTTTACCGCAGATATCGGCCGTCAGGGTATTCAGCACAGTATTCTTCGTACCCCCGCCTACGATCGATATACAATCGAAGCTCCTGTCTCCCAGCAACTCCATAGCATCCTTTAACTGCCTGTATTTCATGGCTAGGCTTAAAAGTACGCACAGGTAGAAATCCTCTTTCCTGCCGGGTACCTTCTGACCCGTTTTCTTTAAAAACCCGGTTATTTTCTCCTCCATCCGTCCCGGCGCCGCGAATTCCGGCGCATCCACATCGATATAACCCCTGTACACGCTTTCCATTGCCGCAGCGTTGAGTCTCTCATAATCCGGAGCCTCACCCCATTCGGAGAACAGTTCCTCTACGATCCAAAAGCCGGTAATATTCCGGATGAGGAACATTTCGTGGTCGAAGCCGACCTCATTGAACAGTTTCTGCCGCATCACTCCGGGCGAACTTATGGGCTCGGGAATCGCATGCCCGTATAGCGACCATGTCCCGCTGCTGAGAAGCAGCGCATCATTCTTCCTCCCCGGTGCAAATGCAAGCGCGCTCATGGTGTCATGCGCGGCAACGGAGACTATATGAAGTTTACCGATGTTCATCTGCTCCGCAGCATTCTTGCCTATTTCGCCTATTATATCGTGCGTTCCGACAAAACTCGGAAAAATTTCACGAAGTCCGGCTGTATTCAGAACCTTTCGGCTCCATTCCCTCCGGCCAATGTCATAAAGGCCCGAGAGGCCCGCAGTTGTTATGTTGCATACCTTTTCACCTGTCAACAGATAGTTTATGAGGTCCGGTACGAAGAGAAACGTATCCGCCGCCTCGTAACAAGCCCTTTCCCGCTTCTTCATCCCAACGAGTTGAAAGAGCGATAAGCTACTGCCGGGAAGCAAGCCCGTAATGTCGTAGTATTCCTCCCGCGTCATCAAGCACAGCAGTTCCTTCTCCAAGCCTATCCAACGTGGATCGCGGTACGTGTGAACGTTTCCCAGCAGATTTCCCTGGCTGTCCAGCAGCCCGAAGTCCTGCGCCCAGCCGTCGATACCGGCAGAAGAAAGTTTCCCCCCCGTCTCCCGCCATGCCTTTTGGATGCATGTTTTTGTCTTGTTGAAAAGATGCAGTATGTCCCAGAAGCTGCTTTCATTGACCAGGATCATCGCATTTTTAAAGCGGTGCACCTCGGAAAGCGTCAGCTTCTCGCCGTCGAAACTCCCGATTATGCCACGTCCGTTACTTGCGCCTAGGTCTACTGCAAGTGTATGTATCGCTTTCATCAGCATAACTCCTTCAAACCTACCGTATAAAGGCAATCAGCCTCTCCAGGTTTCCGTGCGCTATCATATATCTTGTGTTCACGTCCATATCCCCGAATACGATCTGCGACATAGCCGCGTCCGGTGCGTTATATAGACCATACGTGCCGAATACAAGCTTTTCCGGATGCATTCCGGCTAGGATATCGATCTCCTTAAACAGGACTAAATTGTGTGTCTCTATATAGAAATTCGGGTATTTTTTGAAAAGCGGGATATAAAACCGGTTGTGGTATAAAAGCTTCATGTCGTTACCTTCCAGTATGACCGGCATATCCGGGTATTCTGAGCAAAGGGATTCTATTGCGTCCCAAGACGCCTCCGCATGCCAGATCATAAGCGGTATGTGCCGACTGTTCAGATGCGCAAAGACATCCCCCATGGAGCTTTTTTTCAGCGGATGCCTGTTTTGCCTGGAGAAAACACGCACCATGACAAAACCCGCCGCGACCATTTCATCGATATAGGCCACGATATTTTCTCCGGTAATCGTATGGTCGGCCGTCAGCACCATCGCACCGTAAAGATTATCTTTGCCGGCAATCAGCTTTTTGAGTGCTTCGTTGCCTGTTTTGGTATCGTACCGGTTGCTCTCCGCGGTGGTCAATATCGCTTTTTCTATGAAATTTTCTTTCAGGGAATTGTAAAAGCCTTCAAAGCTGTCGTATTTTACAAAGCTCCGTGAATTTGCAGAATCCCACCAGAGATTGCAGTCAAAAAAATGAAGATCCCTTTTTGCTTTCCTGTATACGTCGACTTTTCCTTTCATACTTTCCACCATCTTTATGCCTCCCTCCCGACTCCGATGCCAAAAAGACGGCTGGCATTGCCGCAAAGTATCTTTTCCTTATCCTCCTCCGAAATACCGGAACCCATGACGACTCCCAGCATGATGCGCGGATCCATCATCGGATAGTCGCTCCCGAAGAGCACCTTCTCTGCGCCTGCATTTAAAATAAGCGTCTCAACAAAGCCGTCTATGTAGATGTCTCCCGCTACGTCAAAGCAAACGTTAGGATATTTTCTTCCAAGCTTTATCGCTTCGTTTATGCCCTCGAACCTCCCGCCGGAATGCCCAAGGATAAGCGTTACGTCGGGAAATTCCGAAACGTATTTTTCGAAATGTGAAGGCACAGAGAACTTCTGTACAGGGTTCGTCAGGGATTCTGTCCAGGTATGGCTTAGAATTACGAGTTTCTTCGCCCGCGCGTATTCATACACAGGCCTGTATTTTTCATCATCTGCAAAATGCCCGTGCCAGGACGGATGGATCTTAATGCCGCGGAATATATCGCGGTTGGCGTATTTTTCCATCAGGCTCAGACTTTTTTCCGCTTCATGCGGATTATAGACATAATACGAGAGAATCCTGCCTTTGGACGCCTCATAAGCTTCAATGTCCATCAGGTAGCCTTTTTCCATGTCTCCGTAATCCAGACTGTATAAACTGCTGCTGATGGCATACCCAATATCCAGGCTTTCCATCATATTTATCAGAGCGGTATAGGTGGCATCATAGTTGTAAAAACCGCTTAAGTAGCCCAGATGTAAATGGCTGTCTATAATCATTTCTGTTCCTCCGAATATGTAAAAGTAAATTGCATTATTACTATGTATGTACACAAATAAAGGTTCGCCGCGTATTGTGAATTAATAATTCATATATTTATTGTGCATGTCAAGCATGCGGTCGCATGACCCTTCTGAAATCAGTTCTCTTAACAGCCTCTGAACGATCATCGTCTCACCGGTCTCACGAGCCTCTGCAAATTCCTTGTTTTCCATAAGCTTTTTTGCAAGGTCTTTAAACCAGTAAATACGTTTCACACTTTCGTCAAGCGCCTGTACGCTGTTGACACGCGAAGGCCATATGTCTATGATGTACCATCCGTTGTAGTTGATCCTCTCCAGAGAATAGAAAAACTCCAGCGTCTCCCAGAAATGTACACTGCCTACAATGAGATCGTCGTCCCAGCTGCGATAATTGTCATTTACATGGATGTCAAAAAGCCTTCTGAAGAGGTGGGCAAATTCCACGGCTTCCGCCGGGTCTTCGCCTGCAAAAAACGAATGACCAAGATCCACGACTACGCCCAAATTCGGTCTTCCGATTCTCTCGCAGATCGAGACCGCCGTCCCAACCGTATTGATATACTGATGTGTCCTGGGCTCCTTCATCTTGTATTCTATTACAAGCTTTACATCTCCCCGATACTCCGAACACTCGGCAAGAGCATCCAACATCCAATCCCACTTTACTGTATAGTCGTCCTCAAAAGGATAGTCATAGCCGTCATGTGCCATCCATAAAAGTACATCATAGCCATTAAGCTCTGCGCAGCAATCCATTGCATCCTTTACAGCCTGGATATACTTTTTCCTGATCATGGGATCCCTGCTTGTAAACGTGCCTACCTTCTGCTCGGCCAGTTGATACGTATTCGGACAGACAGTACCGACCAATAAATTATGTTCTTCAACTTTAGCTTTGAAAGCCGCCAGCTCTTTTCCTGTGCAAGTGAAAGTATTCACGCCTGTGATTCCCTTGATCTTTGCAAATTCGTCTAGCATCTGCATAGTTGTCAGCCCCTTTCGGTAGCCCTTCGTCACAAATCTGTCCTCGCACGAGGAGAATGCCGCTCCCGCGGCCTGAATTTTCAACAAATCCGTCACCTCTTTCGAAACACTTGATATTCTTGACCTTCGAACAGGAACATGAGCTTTATATCCGTTTACCTATCTTGGGAGGGTCGTTTACATTATTATCCTTATATATAGGGGAATATTGCACCGTTAAAATGGTTTTGTTAATATAAAACCTTTCTTTGATAAATTAATTATTTTAAATAACTGCTTATTGTATTTAATTATGTATTTCTATTTTATTCTGTATTTATTTTATATTTATATTTATTGTTTGTCAACTTTAAAATAGGTTTAAACTTAGTTAGTTTTGTTTAAGTCTTCATTGAATCCATTTATTATAAACTAAAATTGTATAATATTTATTATTGTTAAAATTAACTGTATTCTATTATACAACATCGATTTTAACCCCAAGTTCCCGGATTCTCATTATTTCAGCTTTAGGAGCGCTTTTATCTGTAATAATCAAATCAACCGCAGTAAGCGGTGAAACTGGAACAAACCGCATCTTACCAATTTTACTTCCATCAGCCAGCAATATTTTTTTCATCGAAGATTCCAACATGGTCAGATTCATACCACGTTCATAGGGTTCATCTATAGTTAAGCCACCCACGGCGCTAACGCCATTAGTTGTAAAGAATAACATGTCGCAGTTATAGGTCTTAAGCTGCGCTTCAGCAATATCTCCGAATGTGGATTGGTTGTCTAGTCTGTAGTATCCGCCTACCAATATCACGCGGGCATCAAGATTTGTGCTTACTTCATGTGCGATTTTAAATGAATTCGTAACAATATTGATATTGTTTATTCCTTTGATCATGCGAGACAAAACAAGAACAGAACTGCTTGTATACAGCATCACTGAAGAATTATCGGGAATCAATTTGGCCGCATATTTGGCAATTCGTTTTTTTTCTTCATAATTCTCGATTTTATCTTCACTGGAAAGTACGGCGGCCTTGCGGATTTCAGCATATCCGAAATTCTTGATGATATACCCTTGCTTTTCCAGCACAGCAAGGTCATTACCGATAGTTACATTGGATTTGTTGAAAAGCTCTTTCAGTTCACTGACTCTTATTTTTTTCTTATCTTCGATTATGCGCAAAATATTTTCTCGTCTCTCTTCAACCGTCATAAAACACTACCTCACTTCTACATAATAATAAAATAGCTATATAATTTTAGCTTATATTTCGTATTTTTATCAAATCTAATAAATATTTAGTTCCAAATATATTTATTTTAGCTTAAAATTATTATTACATATTAGTTTATTTTAAGCAATAACAAATATTATACACTTCCTTATTTTTTTCATCTTAAATTGTAAAAACTATTCCACGACCGTACAATGTTGTGCCAAAATAGTTTGCATTAAGAAGTAAATCATATGTAAAGTGATTCGTCATAACCGGGTCTTTGACAGTTGAATAAGAAATGTAATTATTGGAAGCCTTGAAAACAGGGTTTTTTTATTGGAGTTATCTTCACTTCTTTATAGCACCAATAAGAAATATTTACTTGACAATTTGAGCATGTTTGGCGAAATATCCAAAATAAAGGCCAAAAAATAAGCTGTCGAGGATATAATTCCCGACAGCTATAAAAACAGGTTTGATCTTAGTTAGTAAAGCGCTTTATGGGTGTCCATAAGATGATGCAGTTCACCGGAATTTACCTGACGAACCGGAATTTGATTTTTCAAAGCGAGTGCGACAGCGCAGCCTACACCCTCACCGATACTGGTTGTTATGGGCATTACACGAAATGA
>ENA-UOOR01001659-UOOR01001659.1-fermentation-metagenome-genome-assembly--contig:-NODE-1659-length-25406-cov-5.498560_pt1 | contig 25406 bp, 25 predicted proteins | sample MGYA00245780_ERZ724029 | MGnify/ENA primary metagenome ERZ724029 (study PRJEB28704, sample SAMN03018315) | fermentation metagenome | biome: anthropogenic terrestrial biome; feature: soil; material... | reverse complement strand
CTTGCCAAATTAACTGTTCACAATTAGGATATTGCTCAATTTTCCCCTTTGCCCACTTAAAAACCTCTTTATAGTTTTCGTTTTTTAATTTAGTGTCCATTTCATAAACAATATTGTTTATTTCTTCTGCGGTAAGTTCTTCTTCAAAAGACAATAGGGTATCAAGAGTAATATCGAGCAATCTAGCAATAGGAGCTAATAGCATAATATCAGGCTGTGAATTCCCATTTTCCCATTTATTAACTGCTGGTGCTGTGACTCCAAGGCGATTCGCCATTTCTTCCTGAGTTATTTTCTTCTTCTTTCTGTATTCTCGTATTACTTGACCTATCTGCATATAAATAACCTCCTGATTCTGTTTTAATAATCAATGACCTTTGCTGCTTTAATCATATCAAGAATCAACATATCAAACAACTGAATATATGTTAATTATTCCTCAAAAATATTAACTGCTATTCATATTTAAGTTTATTTCTTGTGCAGATAAGCCAATTTATAGAATAATAAATTATAGTGTATAATTGCTCTTATATAATTATAAAATAGAACTAAATATATTTTATGTTTTTCTCCTAAGATTGAGTTTAACATTGGGTTTATTGGATATAAGGTTTAATGAGATAGGAAAAATTATTATATCATTGGAGGGATTTATCAAATGAATAATAAACAAGTAGAAATTATGAAAAATAGTAATGGGTTCGTTGCAGCTTTGGATCAAAGCGGAGGTAGTACTCCAAAGGCACTGATGGGCTACGGAATATCGAATGAAAGATATAAAAACGAAGAAGAAATGTTTGACTTGGTACATGAAATGAGGACCAGAATCATAACTAGCCCGGCATTCAAGTCAGAATATATCTTAGCTGCAATTTTATTTGAACAAACTATGGACCGTAAAATAGAAGGCATGTTGACTGCAGATTATCTATGGAGAAAAAAAGGTATTATTCCCATTCTAAAAGTTGATAAAGGTTTAGCACCTGAAAAAGAAGGAGTCCAACTTATGAAACCCATAACGGACTTAGATCCTTTATTGAACCGGGCTATAGAAAGAAATATATTCGGAACGAAAATGAGGTCAGTCATCAAGGAAGCTAATCAAGAAGGAATAAGAAAAGCTGTTCAACAACAATTTGAATATGGGAGACAAATACTCGAAAAAGGACTGATTCCTATTCTTGAGCCTGAAGTTGATATTCATAGTTCAGATAAAAGTGAATCAGAAAGAATTATGAAGGAAGAAATTTTAAAGAATCTAAATTCATTACCTAAAAATGATTTGATTATGCTAAAACTTTCAATACCAACTGAAGATAATTTCTTTGCTGAATTGATTAATCATCCTCAAGTAATGCGAGTAGTTGCACTTTCTGGAGGGTATACGAGAGAAGATGCCGTAAAAGCTCTTAAGAAAAATCATGGATTAATAGCAAGTTTCTCAAGAGCATTAGTGGAAGGACTAAATGATAAGCAAACTGACGAAGAGTTCAACGATATTTTAGCTAGTTCCATAAAAAAAATTTATGAAGCTTCAATAGTATAATTTGGTGCCACTTGCCCCATCAAAAATAAACCTCTAAACAACTTTAACTTTCATGTTGTTTAGAGGTTTTCATATTAGAATTAATCTTTACTAGATTAAATTGTATATTTAAACTTTTCCGTAATACTAATTACCTTTCCATCTTTTACTTCTATAAAGTATGACAATGTTTGTTCGGAAAGCTTAATATCATTTAATTTCCCTAAATGTTTTAAAAATTCATCTTTTTTAATTGTAGTATAAAGCCTATTACTTTCTGGTTCATTTACAAAATAAAGATCCACATCCGTAAATGTATATATGGTTTCATCAGTTAGCTCAAAAGTTGTTTCTCCATTGTTCTTATCAAGGATAAAATATCCATTTGGAAAATCAGATTCTTTTAATCCCAACTCTTTTACCCTTTCCTGATCATCCCATTCAACTATCTCTGCTTCTTTAAAATGTAGGGTATTATCCTCGATTACAATATTTCCTACGAATCCTTCAGGTTGATTTGTTTTTATATTGTATTCATCACCGTATATATTGTAAAACTCTTTAAAAAGTTTTTTGCTATCAGTTACTTCAGAAACCTTATGTCCAAATGTTGACATAGTCAAACTATCAGAAACCTGCCTATTGATATAGGAAGCGGTGATTCTTACACCATTACTATTTGTACTATATTCGTCATCACTATTTATACCATATTCAATATATTCCAAATTATCAACAAGTGAGAATAAAATCATGGATTGTGGTCTCCAAACATAATCTGAACTAGTTGATATATACTTTGCTATTGTCTCCTCGCTAGCTTGAAAATTAATTCGCAAGCCAAAAGGTTCATCCTTAGTAAACAGTTCTATTCCACTGGGTATTAATTCTTCCGGAAAATCTAAAAGATTAATGATATTGCCAACCTTTGAATTATCACCGATATGTGTTCCTTTTAGCTTATACAATTCATCCATTTTGCCTGTATCCATATCATTTTCTTCTTTATTAACTTTATTTTTGCTTATAAAAATATCCATGCCTTTTTCTGTTTCTATATGTCCATAAAATACAAAGGGATAATTATCTTTCCCACCACTAAACATAATATTATCGGCTATTATATTTTCTTTACCATTATCCAGTTTTATTAATCTATAATAATCATTGCCCTTGTATCTAATAAACAATATTTGATTATTAGGTATACTCATAGGCATGAAGTCACAGTTACTTCCTTCTGTTATCCTTTGTACTTTAGAACTTTCTAAATCATATTCGTAAATACTATATGGCTGGTTTTCCCAGTTGTTATAAATTTGGTTATAATCAATTATAGTGCTAGGATCCATAGCTTCAGCAGCTGAATATAATAATTTTTTCTCGTCCAAAGTAAAGCTAGGAGTCATAGCTACCAAGTCATTACCAGTAACATTGATAATATCATAGGATTTATCTTTATTGATATTTAGTAAGACTACTCTCTTATTTTCAATCATATCTCTACCAGCACCTTCTATTAAACCAATGATATTATGATTTGGATTTATGGTTAAATGATTTTTATCGGCTAGGGTAGTTATATCTGTAGGTTTTGTATATAATTCTTTTAATAATTTATCTTTATCTGCAGTATATAAGGAATTTATATCACTAAATTCTGTATGTGTCTTTTCATTTACATCATATATCCCTACACCAATTCCATCAGAGCTAAGTGAACCAGAAGCTGGTTTTTCCATTATATAAATATATCTTCCATCATCTGAAATATCCCAAACAATAGGATCATAACCTATCATTTCATCTGTGGATTTTCTGCCTTCAACTATTATATTTGTAGAAAATTGTTCCTTATTTTTATCATAATTATTTAGGTTGATTTCTACTATACCATCATTGGAAATAAAATCTCCTTCTTCTGTAGTCCATCTATTATATTTTGTACCATAGACTATATTATTCTTAGAAGACATTATCCCTGTATAGTAATATTCATCTAAATTCTTAGTTTTTTCCCTAGAGACCACATTTAGCAATGTAAATCCTGGTTTATTATAAGAACCATATATTATAGTTTCATCATCTATCCAATCATAGGCTCTATAATAATGATGAATTTCATCATCTATTTTTTCATAGCTTTTATCTTTTACATTATATATATAAAGACTATCTTCCTTAGTATAGGCTATATAATTTCCTGCGCTGGATATTAGGGGGTACTCAAAACTATTACCATCATGAATCTTTGTTTCATCTTTACCATCTAAATAAGAATAATAAAGCCCATCTTCCTTGATATATACTGCTAAGGAATCATTTTGTTTTATAGTATTATCAGGTAAAATACTACAGCCTATTGTAAATCCTGATGACAATATTAAAATTGCTGCAAACAAAGAAATAATCTGTTTCTTTCTCGTTATTTTAACTGAATATATCATATTTTCTAATCTAGTTTTTAATTGTTTGCCATTACTTCCCATAGCTGTTGTAAGGGAAGACTTCTTTAACATGGAGCTATTTATCAAACTTAAAATGGTTCCTCCATAATATTTTCTATCATCAAGATCCATTTCTTCTACTACTTTTTCATCTATGGAATATTCACAGTATTTATCTACTTCTTTTAGCAATATATAAACAAATGGATTGAACCAATGGATTGCATTTATAAAAATGGCAAAGACCTTTATTATAATATCTTTTCTTTTATAATGATTGAGTTCATGTAGGAATATCATCTTCAGTCTTTTATAATCTTCGTCAATTCCTGGGATAAGTACTATAGGATGAAATATGCCTATTAACATCGGAGAACCGACAGTATTACAAGTTCTTAGTTCTACCTTTGCATTCAAATTCAATTCATCTTTACATATATTAAATAGTCTTACAATGTCCTCTTCTTTCACCACCCTACTATCTCTTAAAATGGATGATTTAAACCTTATATAGGGTATAACTTTTAATAGGAGTAAAGCAATTGCACCGATAATCCAAATGTATTTGATTATATCTTTATATTGATTTATATTTAGTTCTATATTTTGAAAATCTTGATTTTCTGTTTGAATCTGATTAACGTCTTTGCTTGTTAGATTATCCTCTATTTTATACTCTGGTGCCTCTTTTTCTACCTTTGTATTATTTTCTATTCCTTTTATCTCTTCTTTCTTATTTATGTTTCCTGGAACTGTTGATTCCCTAATTTCTAAGTCAGAAACATTAGATATTGGGTTTATAGGTAATTTTATAAAATTATCTACTGGTATAATAAAAAAAGTTAAGACTAAAATAAGCATTTTATAATGCCATGATGAATTAAAGTGTTTCTTAGTTATAGGTTTTAAAAGTGTAAACATGAAAAACATAATACTTCCCACAATAGATATGTTAAATACCATATTTAGAACTTTCATACTATAACCCCCTAATCCAGTCTTTTAACTCTTTTAAATCATCCTCATCGATTTTTTTATTATCATATAGTGATGCTACCAGAGATTTTATACTACCACCATACATATCATCAATAAATCCATTAGCTTGATAAGATTTATATTCATCTCTACTAATTTTAGGGGAATAATAATTAACCCTACCCTCTTTTCTTACCTTTAGTACATTTTTATCTACTAAACGTTTTGCTAAGGTAAGTATAGTGGTATGTTTCCAAAAGTTATCTTCTCCAAGCTTTTCAATTATATCTGCTGTAGTAACTTCTTCATCTTCATTCCAAATAATCTTCATTATTTCATATTCTGCGTCTGAAATCTTTATTACTTTCAATTAACTCACTCCTTCAATTCTACATCGTGTAGTATTGATTTTATTTTACACCTTGTAGAATGTGAAGTCAAGGAGATGTTTAAATTATTTCATTAACTGCTCTAAGTCGACTTCTGAAGTTAGCTTTGGGAAAATTGCTTATATAGCAAACTGTCTTTATATTTTCATTTGGATAAAGTTTGTTTTTATTAGATCCAATCAAAATATTCACTCCTTCTAATTTACTTGAAGTACACATAAATAGAATTAATCTGTTACATATCGTAGCAGCATTACGATATTCTTGAGGTGGCTTTCCCAAAGCTTTATATCTATGGAATTCAGCAGTCCCATTGACATTTCTTTAAATCAACATGGGTTTTATCTTTCAGAGGAATACCCTCATTTAGAAGCAAGTCGGCTTGTTCAATCCATCCTGGTACCAGTCTACCGGCGTGGTTAACTACTCTATGACAAGGATAATCCCCATAATATTCTGCCCTGCTGAGAACCTTTCCAACAAGTCTTGCGTTTTTATCTCTACCGATTAGCCTTGCAATTTGTCCGTATGTAGCAACATTACCCCTCGGAATCTCCTCTACAACAGAAAGAATTTCATAAATCAAATCTTCTCCTAAAACTGGTTTCATAGTACCTTTATATCCTCCTTATATCAAATGTTTTCTAAATTAAATCGAATTCCTAAATTTTTTCATTTTTTAACTTCTTTTATTAAGTTTCTTTGATAAGGTCTTCTTTCTTATAATCTTATTTGCCATCATATTGACTTGTCTCTTGTTATTGTTTCTATTAATTTTCTTCATTTATCCAGCGTAAACAAGCCTGTAACGGAGTCTCAGAAACCCCTGCGACAACATCAGGCGAAGTTCCAAACTCAACATTACTTGATCCATCTTCATTTATTCCGTATCCCATCCTATAAAAAAAAACCAATCCCGAATGAGATAACGCCGTCATCATTGGTGTTCCACCATTATATCCATCTCCACCTGTTTGATGTCCCACTAAAGTTGCAAACCCGGTACCTTTTGCAAACTGTGCGAATGCTTCTATTGAAGAAAAAGTTTCCGAATCTATTAAAAGGTAAATTTTCCCTGAAAACACCTTTTTTTTAAAGAGAGGTTGAATACTTATTTCACTTTCAATATAACCACCAAATTGCTGTGCATCCTCAAGATTTAGATTAGGATATCTTTCAAAATCTATTTGTTCAATAACCTCAACACCCAAGTCTTGGTAATAGTTTTTTACCCAGCCATCATTTTTTATAAAGAATTTAGTATGCAATGTCTTAACTTCATCTATATTCGGAGCTACAATATTGTTCATCCAATAAGAATCTCCACTATCATTTGCATGACATCTAATAATCAAATGTCTATATCCTTGCTTTTCAAGTTTGTTAAAGTAATCCAATAAATATTGTGATTCTCTTTTTTCATTTTTTACAGAAGGATAAAACACCTCGAGAAAAGCTGTTTTTTCACCCACATTAGATGTTCTAATATTTGAACCAATGTTCCAAAAGAGAATTTTTTGAAGAATATGTAACGGAAACCCATTCTTCATATATCCATAACTTTCTAATGCCCTCTCATCTTCAAGAGCCTGAAGCTGGTTTGTTAGATTAAAATCCTCCACAACTTCATCCTCTAAGTCTAAAACATATTTAAGCCTGAAAAATGCATTTGCATCAAAAACCATTAGATGTCCAATATAATTCATTTCATTTAATGCCTCGTTAATTATTTGATAGAATACTTTAATGTCAATCTGATTTCTTTCTTCAATCTTCTTTCGATATATTTTTTTGATGTCTTCAACATCAATCCCTAATTTCCTTTCTGCTACACCAAAATATGGATACCTGGTCTCTAATTTCTCCCATAGAAAATCATAATCTTCAAGCGCTTTTTCTTTTGTAAATTCTCTCACTGTCAGTGGTGGATTAAAATACTTATATATTGGTATAAATACATTAATGATAAAAACATAGGCAATGAACATCAAAAAAATTAGTGAAAATATATTCTTTGACTTTGTTTTAATATATGTTCCTTTAAATTTCATACCTATATCACTTCCTTAGGTTTAGTTTATTAAAAATTTTATTTAGTGTCCATACCTATATACTAACATCAGATATCATATTATCAAAAGTAAAAAACTTCTGGTATTTACTTTCTAATTAATATCTCCTCTATAATACTCCCTACTATTTAATTCCCAGAGCTATAGCTATCATCATATTTTTTTCGCTCCTCTCATATAATGGTTTATTTCTACTTAGAAAAAAGGTAGCTGAGTTATCAACTACCTTTCGTAGAGAGAGTCTGTAATATTAAATCTTTCAAACATATAATTCTGCAATATAACTTGGGCCGACATATCTTTTTCTTTTGCTAAATTTCTAATCTTTGCCTTTAAACTCATGGCTTTTCTATCATGGAAGTACCTCCATATTTTCGTTCCTGCTGCCTTATAATTAGTATTTTATGTCGATTACTGATGTATCAAAGTCATAAGATAAATTCTCCATTTTAAACCAAAGATCCGACTCTTGCATAGGTATAGACATTCTTACCCATTCTCCCCTTCGCTCTAATATTATGCCCACTCCATACTGCACTCCTTTTTCGTTACCATCAACGGCATCATAACTCATTGCATCGTTAACAATAGCTTGATTTGCATTATCGATAAAAATTGATTTGTCATAGCTCAGTTTATCTTTTTCAACTGTTCCACGAATACGTGGAATATCCCCAAATGCCTGCACAATTCTACATTCCATATCATTTTCTTCAATCACAATTACCATATCATTTTTATATAGAGAAAAATCTTCATTTTCTAACTCCTGATATATTTGATTGTTATTTTCATCTGTTGTAATCACATATGGTCTTTTTAAAACTGTTTCTTCTGTAATTGTAGCCACCTTTCCTTGATATTCTATAAATTCTTCATCGAGAACTTCCTGCGGATTTGTTACTTTCGGTAGCCCGGAATCTTTATCAGAAGAATTTTGCTTTGTACAGCCCACAATCATGAAGCTCATTAAAGCAACAAAGATAACAGCCAATATAAATCTTTTCATAACATCACCTCTATATAATTATTTTTTAGATTGACTAAAACACATATACCTTCTCTTATTATAAGTATTCTTCAATTGACTCATTTATCATTGAATCCAACCTTACAGCATTATTTAGTATATTCACTTCGTTTTGACATTGAAAAAAATTTAAATCACCAATTATGTATTACATTTTTGCTCCTTATAATATCATGGTTATCTTTATAAATTAGAATTTGTATCTAAACTATCTCTCAATAAAGACACTTACAGTTTCCTTCAGCTCATCACTGAACTCTTCGAGATCTTCAAAGCTAATCGCACCTTCACTTATAAGAGAAATAATGTTATAAATAAATTTTGATCGACTCATTTCTAATTGAACGCCAGCCTTATTCTTATCTTTCTTTATTCTCTTGTCCAGACCCCAAAACTTTTCTGATGGATTAGAGTCTTCACTTAATAGTTCTATATATTCCTTATTGAGCCTATCCATATATGATTCCTGCCAATCAGCAATTTTATTCCTGAAAAGCGTCCAGTCTCTTTTTGTAAATCCCTGCTCTTGCAATGCCTCAAACCTCCCTCTAAATTTCTATTTAGTAAACTTGTGGTATAAGTCTATATTTCGTTTGACTATTATATTTTATATTACTTATTTAATAATTCAAATTCTGCTTTAAAAGCCCTCTTTCTAGAATGTGCCTTTCTGTAATGCTCGATTATAATTGCTCTGCCATTTGTCATTCCATTAGACTCTAATGTTTCCCCCAAAGATGCTATAAGTACTGCTGCTTTATAGTAGCTATTTCTATAACATCCTCCTACAACTCCTTCTGTTCTTTTATCCGTCTCATCTTTTAACCATGATATATATTTTTCATATTGTTCTTCGGTTAAAACTTGTTTTTCCCTCCAGTTTAAAAATAAATCAAGGAAATCTACATCTTCTCCTACAAATTCTAATCTATAAATAATTCCTTCTACAAGTTTCTCTATAGCTTTTGTAGATTTTTTATCTTTATTTAATAATAAAATGAAAAGTGGTATTACTATACCTTTAAATCTTGTAGTCCAACCCAGTGAATATTTTTCTTTTATGTATATATCATATATATAGTCAAATTCCCCGTTAAAAAATCTTATAATGTCTTTATGATTCCTAGAAAGTGTATTTATATTTATTTGTTTATTTATATTATTAAATCCACCTGTATCATCTTCTGATAGCTTTTCCACATGTTTTGCTGCCTTCTTTGTTATATTTTCATAGTTAGATATTTGGAATAATCTTAGATAGTTATTTAATGAGGACTTAGAATAAAATGATGCTTCATAACATTTTTCGGCTATATCATAGTGTTTAAGATTTATTGCAGCTATAGCAGTTAAATCTGCTATCTCTCCTCGGATGATTAAATTCTCAGACAATAAATCAACAGCTTCTAATCCTAATTTCTCACACTCAACATCCTTATTTTGACTTAACAAATCTTCACATGCATATTTAAATAAAATGGGGTGTCTCAAATACTTTGTTCTAGCAATTTCACATAAGTAATCTATGCCCTTATATAAGCATGCTTCTAATAATAATTCTGCTGCCCTATCCCCATCTGTATCTATAAGGAATGATATCCATTCCTCCATGAAAGAGTCTATATCTTTTAGTTCTTCTGGTCCTATACGAAATATATCCTCAATTTTTATATTCTTACTTTTATTCCATATAAGATAACTATACAAGGACTGGAACCTATCTTTCCCTTTTGTGATTTGATAGGTTGCATACATAAGATTCAGGACAACTCTCTCGTAGTTAAAGTTTGTCCATATTTCATCTACAACTTCTTCAAAATCTAATTCATTCCAATCAACAGTATCTCTATCTGATACAATAAATGTCAAATTAAGAAGGAGGTTATTTAGGTTTTGAGATTCTTGATATCGCTTTTGATATAATAAATCTTCTGCCATTTGGAATGCATCGTAGAGGTCTTCTACTATATCAAAAGGGTCATAATAATCATATGCATAGTCACCATCCCAATAATTTTCACCATACTCTTCATAACCACTACATTCAAAATAGATGTCTCCTTCTTCTATCTTTTCACACCAATTTTCTATCTTGTTTTTTTCATAAATAATTGGATCATAATCTGGTTCCTCGCCTAAAGAATTAAGGAGTCCGCTTCTTTCATGTTCTTTTGCTATTCGTGCTTTATTGTATATCCATTTTGTTTTCTCTTCTTCAGACATAATAAATAGTTTTTCTTCAACTACTTTCATAAACTCATTATAGTTCATTATATTTTTCTCCTCTAATATAATAATTATCGGTCAAATCCTCAAAAATATACTTTGGATATCCATATTCGTAAGTAATTGACTTGCCAACATCTCTATTGTCATAGCATATAATATGAAACCCTTGTTTACTTAATTTCTTACAAATTCTTCTTCCCAATGTTCACTGCGTTTTTAGCTCTATTGGTAGGCTGGAACATATCGAACTTCAACTATTACACCATTAAATATGTTAGTTAATAATTTCGCCTTTGTTTTTAGCTAAATTTTCATGCCATTCTCGTCGCTTAGTAGTTGTCAGTTTCGTCCTCTCTATTTCTTCACCAATAATTCTTAAAGGTTCTTGTGAGCGATAAGAACGCGTTAAGTTACCAGGGAATTTTTTGTCAGTAACATTTGGATCGTTTTCAATTTCACCTGTTGGTTCTACTATATAAACGTGTTCGCTTCCTTCTCCTTTAGCTAATGCTGCTGCAAGACCTGCTCCGTTGACATTAGCAGTGAAATAAATATGGTTCATTTTAAGCCCAAGTTTGTAATTCGAATTTCCACCCGCTGTTAGGAAATCACCAACCTGCAAATCTGCCTTTGTCCCATGATAAAATGGACCTTCATCAGAAGGCACACCCTTATATGAATTTGACAAGTCATAATTTCTTTTTGCATTATCAGATTCACCCAACTCCTCATAACATTTGGCAATGTTTAAATATAATATTGAGTATGCACTCTTAACATTATCATCATTTATTTTTAGTGCACACTTTAGAGATGTTTCCATCCATTTTAATTTGTCTGCCATACTCTTTTGTAGACGAGCTACATGATAAGCTGCGATAAATCTTTCATATTCGTCCGTTGCTTCGTGCCATGCTTTATTAAACATCGTGATTGCACCCTCACTGTTTCCACTTTCCTCTAACTGCATCCCACTCATGCAGAGTTTAATAATGACGTTATTTGGATCAAATTTTATACTCATTCATTCTTACCTCAAATTAATTAATTAATTGATTGATTGTTATTATGAGTAAACCAAGAAATTTATCTTCGAGATATTTACCCGCAAGAATACTTTACTTCTCTTCATTGTATCTTTCTTGCCTCAAAAGTTCTGGAATAAAATAGTTAGTTTTCCTTAATCTGGAGACTAAATAATGTTCTTTATGGTCACTTTGTTCTACATTTCTAAATGCTTATGTAAGAATATCTACTTTTCGTTTTGCATTTTCTGTAGCACTAACTAAAAGTTCTTCATTTACCGCAGCCTTATCTTTTACGGAGAACTGAATATTTAGTTTAGGATCTACGGGAGCATTTGCAATAGCAGTAAGCACCTTAGACAGTTGATTCTAAGACATTGTCACAGTCCCCCTATCTTGTTTCCTTTAGAAATCAAATAAAGATGATGCATCAAATAGGATATCGTTAGGCATACACACCTCGTGTTTTCTCGCAAATTCATTTATAAATTCATTTGTTGGTTCCTTATGATTATGATATTCCTTTTCAAGTTCTTTTTTTACTTCTTCACGTTTCGCAACAGCATTTTCCGCATCGGCATAAATAATGCCATAAAATCTGCCATATGAAAAATATATTTCATATGGATCCTCTTTAGAAGAGAATAAACTCACTTCGACCTCTTCATCATATACTTCACTGATTTCCAGATAAGTATTCTTATAATGTCTGGCCCGAAAAATAATCAGTTGCATTTTCCCACTTATTCATATCCACTCACCCCACTTTCCTTTTCTACATAATTTTATCCCAACCTTAATTTTATCTATACCAACTTTTGAAATACCTAAAATCCTATTATTAAATCCACCGTGGCAATCTGAACCTGCTGAAATCATTAAATTATTTTCATTGCAAAACCTCACATAATAATCTGACAGGCAGATAAACTATACATTTAGTCCTCTGCCTTTGACATTTTTTGAAATTTCTTAAACTATGCTAATCTTCCTAATATCTCAACATATGTCCAGCCGCGACTCTTATGTTGTTACAAGTATCCTTAATATGATTAATTAAAGACTACTAATAATTCCGTATTGCCTTTTAAGATTACGGTATTCTTCCAGAAATCCTTTTCTGGCACCAGGACCAAAATTTATTTTATGAGGCATCAATAAACTGTCATATATAATTTTTCCCTCAAAAGGTAATAATACTGTTTCAACTAATAACGGTAAAAAATTCGCCGGAAACATTTCATCAATAGAGCTTATAATTCCTATTACGCCGTATATATTTTTGTCATTTAAAAAAACACTATATTTTTTAAGATGTTTAATCAATATAAACTTATCTGAAATACAATTTTTCCAACTATCTATAATTAATATATCTGATTGCGAAAAATTAAAAGGGTTTGCAGAAATTACTTCTTCTAAGATAGATTTATCAGACCAAAGTTTATTTCTTATAGGAGCTATATCATTTGGATTAATATTATTTGCATGAGAAAGGTCAATTATATTAGGTGCTACCTTGTATTTATCATTAGTATAGTCCAATAAGTTAAACCAAATATTATAAAATCTTCTTGAGTCTTTTTCATTCAAATTCATTTTTATCTTCTCCTTTTGTATATTACGTTTTTATAGTGCATCTACAGATTAATCTATCATAAATTCACCAAGGGAACCACAAAACTTATACAGAATAGTTCTTTTTGCTTTTCTTCTAAGCGCTGATTGATTTCTGAAATCTGATACTCTGTCGTATTGCCGATGACAGTAGTGCATCTCCGATACAGAACTTAACATAGGCAAGCTCAGTTCAGCGATTTTACAACATTTTTAGATATAAATCCAATTGCGTATTGATATATCCAGCAAATAAATTTTCCATTGCGGAAATGTTATGCTTTACATGATATTCATCAAATGCGTTATAATACTGAATCCTATCTATAAACTTAATATCAATAGGTGGATATCCCGCCTTCATTAGTTCCAGATTTACTAAAAGTCTACCTGTTCTTCCATTCCCATCAATAAACGGATGGATTCTTTCAAACTCAATATGAAATCTGGCAAGCTTCGTTACAATATGCTCATCGAGCTCTGCATAACCCTCCAAAAGTTGCTCCATCTTAGGCACAATCAGATATGGCTGAACTGGTTCGTGCTGTGCGCCCATAATACGAACAGGTACTCTGCGATATACACCACGGTCTTCTGTTTTGTCAGCAAGCACAAGATAATGAATCTGTTTTATGATGTGTTCACTGATGGGGACATGATCTCTCACAAGTTCACTTACATAGTTAAATGCCTCCTTGTGCCCAACTGCTTCCATATGGTCTTTTAAAGGTTTCTGATCAATCGTAAGACCTCTTAGTACCAAATCCGTTTCTCTTAAAGTAAGTGTATTACCCTCAATCGCATTTGAATTATAAGTGTATTCCACAACGAACTCTTCATTCAGCCTTGCAACTTCGCCTTCAGTCAAAGGTCTTCTACTATCCAGTTCCTTTTTTTTGCGATCAATTTGTAATAGAATGCTTTCTTTTGATTTATAACGTCCATCCGCGGGTTTATCAGCATCAATAGGAATTTTCCATCCTCGTCCTTCTTGATAGGCTCCGGGAATTTTCCCATCAGAGCAGAGAACTCGTACTCGTCTATCCGAAATACCCCACTTTTCAGCAGCTTGTTTTGCTGTCATAAACATAAATTATCCCTCCAGTTGTCACTTATTATACCCCTTTATCGGAATAATATCAATGTTATCGGAACAATATCCTGCGCCTTAACGGAATAACACGTAGATCAACTGAATGGAACAACAAGAGTTGTATTCCTAGAATTTGCACTATCTTCAGATTTGTCGCAATGAATATCGTATCTTTCCTATTCAATTATATAAATATCTGTATACTTTGAAGACTCATCAAATATTGATTGTGGTATACCCTTTAAATGAAGATCAAAGAATGCAGTAATATATTTTTTCTGCGCTTCAAGAACCTCATTATAATCAATTGAACCAATGCTCCCTTGAATAACCTGTTGAGAAATACCAAGTTTATTATCAATCTGCGGTATTAATACCAAGTAATCTGTAAATGTAAAATGAGCTCCATTTGGTATACTAACGTCAATTTTCCAAGCATTTGTATTCTCCCAGAAGGATGCTCTGTCAATAGCTGATTTGTGAGAATCAACTTCTCCTTCATCATTATAGCCTGCATTCATAAGCATAAACGGTCTATCTAATCCATATTTAGCTACATTAAGTGGATAATCCGGCATATACCCCATAGTACCATCCATATCTATACCTGCATCTACTCTTTCATCTTCATACATAAGCTGTGCTGATGCTGCTCCACCGGCAGAATGTCCAAAGGTACCTATTTTTGATAAATTAATATTGTTTTCTAAACCTATTGGCAATTCTTTATTTTCATAATCAGGATTATTTCCTTCTACTATTGTTGAAAGTTGTTCTATTACATATTTCATATCATCAACTCTAACATCTAAAAGCTTGAGAACTGTTTCTGCACTAAAATTAGGTAATTCTTCTGTAACTACTCTTCCATCTGGAAATTCAATTACAGATGAATCGTAAGTATGATCGATTGTTACTACAATGTATCCCTTACTTGCCAACTCCTCTACTAATGTTGTTCCAAAAACTCTTGGAATATTGGCACCTGGCGAGTACAATATAACTGGCCATCCCTCACTGCTTTCTAACACAGATGCATTAATCCATGAGGATGTTATAATCTCTGAAAGATCAATATATCCTGAATCCAACCCAATAGAAAGTAATATATTTTCATCATAATATTTTGCTGCATTAGTTTTCATATAAACTGCTTTTTGTGCGGATTCCTCTACGGCAGGATAATATATACTAATCATTAAATACCTAGTCTTATTCTTTACCCAAGGATCCTGTCTATTTTGATCCACTAAGTGAATTTCAGTAGTCCCAACCATATACTGTCCACTTGGTTCTGGTAATTGCAACTGTATTTTATTGCCAGTATACTTTTCTGTTGGAGCAGGGGTAACTGTCCGTATTAAAGCTCCGATCAGTACACATAGACATAATACGATTATAATAACTATTCCCCTTAATAGTGGCGTAGATCCTCCATTAACCATTTTTGTTATGGAATTAACCGTAAGAACATAATAGACTGCATATATCATTATAAAAGTTGCCACACATATAATTATCGGAAGAGCTAAATTCAAACCAGCCATTACACTAAAAAGTCTTTTTAGCAAATTTAAAATTACTAAATAGTGAGCTAACTCAACTAATAATGGTAAAGCAAACAGAAATAGATTTTGTTTAAAAATTGATTTATTTATTTCCTTGTTACTAACACCAACTTTCACAAGGATATCATATCTAGATTTATCTGCAGAAGCTTCGGTTAATTGCTTAAAATATATAATACTACCCGTCGCCATAAGAAATATTAATCCAAGAAACCCTAATATAAAGACGTTAAAAGATGCGCCCTCTATACCAAGTCTATATTCAGAGTAGTAGGTTGATAGTTTTGATTCAGGTGTCTTTATTGCTGACAGAGCATGTGATGTTTCATTACTAGTCTTATGATTTTCTACTAGATAACCGATGTAATTTTCAGTTGAACCTTGTTTTTCAATTATATTATAGGTATCATCACTTACTACCATCATTATATCAGGATAGCTCCAATTAATAACCCTCTCTGTAGTCATATCAACGAATTGGAGATTCAAATTATCATTAGGTAATTGTAGTGTTATAGACTGATTCTCATAATCCTCATATTCCTTGTCTGTGTACATTGGTCTAATTGCTATTGCTTCCTTTGAGCTGACTTCAGCAAGTAAAGGTATATCTAATGATGCCGTGATTCGATTATACTCAGTTATAGAAATTATCTTTATTGGATTCTCATCTGCTCTTATCTCCTGGGATGCCCTGATTTCGATTCGATGCCTCCTGCCAAACTTAATAATTCCGCTTCTGAAATGCCGTTTAAGCACTTGACATCTGTAACATCCGGCCTTCCTATGGTTAGTGTACCAGTTTTATCAAAGGCGATTACCTTCACCTCGTCAACAATCTCCAGATAGTTGCCACCCTTGAAGACTGTTCCGTTACGAGCAGCGTTGGCCATTCCTGCGACTACGGTCACGGGTACTGAAATTGCAAGCCCACAGGAGCACGACACCACGAACACGACCAATCCCCGGTATATGAATGGATACCACTCCTGCCCAAAGAACAATGGCGGGATTGTAGCAATCAGAATTCCAAGAATGAACATGATCGGGGTATAGTATTGACTGAACTTTTCGGCAAAGGTCTGATAGGAAGTCTTCTCGGCCTGTGCTTCCTCGACTGAACTGACGACCTTGGAAAGCATCGTCTCGTCCACAGACTTATCGACTTGCACCTCTAATGACCCGTTTTGGTTGATGGTTCCAGCAAAAACACCATCGCCAATCTGCTTCTCTTCCGGGATAGACTCCCCGGTGACCGCTGCCTGATCTACGAAAGAACTACCTTGGATTACTGTCCCATCAACAGGTATTTTTTCTCCTGGTCTGACTATAACAATATTCCCAACCTCTATATCTTCGGTAGACATTATCATTTTCTTGCCATCTTTTTTTACAAGTGCTTCTTTCGGCATCAAGGCTACCAGCGAACTGATCGCCCCTCTTGCCTTGTCAACAGCATAGGATTCGAGCACATCGCCCAGCGAATAGACGAATATCAGTATCGCTGACTCCGACCACATCCCCAGTATCATCGCTCCACCTGCCCCTATGAGCATGAGGAGATGAATGGTGAAGGTAAAGTTCATCAGAGCGCGGAGTGCCTTGCGGGCTGGGTAAAAGACTCCGATGGCTACGGCGAGAACAAATAACCCATTATAGACTAGTGGCGGAGCGCCCATGAGGTACTGGGCGGCGAACCCGATGAGTAATATCATAATATTTAGTACTGATTTAAAAGCTTATCTTATTTAGTTGCTTCAATAATGTAAGAAGAAATATAATCCTCAACATTTCTATCTGGTACCCATGATTTTACTATTTCTCTGCCATTATCTTTTGGAGTTAATTTTATATCCTTAAACCCCGCATCTTCCATCATTTCTTGAATATTATCGACAAATTCAGCTCCAGCTATGCATCCTATCATCATAGATAAATCCTCCTTAATTTCTATAGGCAATTCTGCTGTTGCAACTACATCTGATATTGATAGTCTTCCACCAACCTTTAGTACTCTGTATGCATCTTTAAATACTTGCTCTTTATCTAAAGATAAATTAATTACACAGTTAGATATAATTACATCAACTGATTCGTTAGCTACAGGTAGATGCTCTATTCCCCCTAATCTGAATTCAATATTCCTATAGCCATCTTCTTCAGCATTTTTCCTTGCTAAAGAAACCATTTCAGGAGTCATATCAACGCCTATGACTAAGCCATTATCTCCGACCTTCTTACTAGCTAGGAAGCTGTCAAATCCCCCTCCAGATCCAAGATCAAGGACTACTTCTCCTTCGTTTAGATTAGCTAGTGCAATAGGATTGCCACATCCTAATCCCATATTTGAATCTATAGGTGCATTTAATACGTCTTCTAGGGTATAGCCAATTTTAAGTGATGAACCATATACATCAACTGAACCACCATCACAGCTACATCCACCACTACAACATCCACCCGATAAATCTTTTTGTGCAACATCTGAATAATTCTTTCGAATTCTATTTCTCATTTTTTCTTTATCCTTCATACAAATCCCTCCTTAATAAGTAAATTTAAAATATTGAAACTTTCTACTGAAACATCACATCTTTTTTAGCGTTAAGTATGTTCTCATTTTATCTACTTGACCTGAGAAAGCAGGTTTACTTGCTATTAAAGTAATAGGTAATTGATATCCTACATCTAATAATTTTCTTTCTTTTGGATATTTACTCAAATCATCTTTATCTATATCAATAAATTCCATTTCAATTTTATCTTTTACATCTGTATTTTCTAGAAATGTTTTTAGTTCTTCATATATTTCTATAGTCGTTGGATCCTCACCAGGACCACAGCTTGTGCTAGGCCCTCAACCACAAGACTCTGGCACAAGCTGATTTCTATTACCAAACATTTGGACTTTAATTTTTTTCGTCATTTTATTACCTCCATTTTGAAAACACCTAAAGAGAGCACACCTGCTCTCTTAAAGTATTATTTAACTAAATTTCATTATTCTTAACTCTATTAATTAAATCCTCTACCTTTTCCTTAATTAAATCCCTTGTCTCTCTATATCCTTCTATAGGACCACCTGAAGGATCATCAAGACCCCAGTCTTCACTATGACTATTCGGAACAAATGGACAAACTACATTGCAACCCATAGTAATTAGTATATCTATCTCTTGAGGAATATCAGTCAGTAGTTTTGGATATTGACTACTCATATCTATACCTGATTCTTGCATTACCTTAACTGCTAGTGGCTTTACTTCTGGATATTCTTCTGTACCTGCTGAATGAACTTCTAATATATCACTGCCTAGTTCTTTGGCCCATCCTTCTGCCATTTGGGATCGGCAAGAATTGTGAACACATATAAAAGCTACTTTCTTTTTCATTTGTATATCTCCAATTAGTTTTTACTTGGAAACCAATGCTTGGTACTATTGGCTATCTTCACAAGAAATAGCATTAATGGCACTTCAGTCAAAACTCCTACAGTTGTTGCAAGTGCAGCTGGAGAATCCATTCCAAATAATGCAATTGCAACCGCAACTGCTAGCTCAAAGAAGTTTGAAGCACCTATCATACTTGCTGGTGCTGCTATATCGAAAGGTAATTTAAGCCATCTACATGCCCCATATGCTATAAAGAATATTAAAAATGTCTGAATAGTAAGAGGTACAGCTATAAGCAAAATGTGTAAAGGATTATTCAATATTGTTTCACCTTGGAATGAAAATAATAGCACTAGCATTAATAATAACCCTGTAGTTGTTGCACCATCAAATTTAGGTAAAAATTCATTTTCAAAATAATCTAATCCCTTTTTCTTTATTACTTGTACTCTAGTTAATATACCACCTGCTAATGGAATTACTACAAAGAGTATAACTGATAATATCAAGGTATCCCATGGGACTACGACGTTACTAACTCCTAGTAAAAATTTGACTATTGGGATAAATGCCACCAATATAATTAAATTATTAGTTGCTACTTGAACAACTGTATAAGCTGGATTGCCTTTTGTTAATGTACTCCATACAAATACCATTGCTGTACATGGTGCTGCTCCCAGTAGGACTGCTCCTGCTAGATATTCAGTTGCAAGTTCAGGTGTTATGAAATTTTTGAAAACTATAAAAAAGAAAAATGACGATATCGCATACATAGTAAAAGGCTTTATAAGCCAGTTTGTAATCCAAGTTACGTACAAACCTTTAGGATTCTTCCCTACATTTTTTACACTTTGAAAATCCACCTTCATCATCATTGGATAAATCATTATCCAAATGAGTATAGCTGTTGGTATTGAAATATTAGCATATTCAAATCTACCAAAAAATTCAGGTATTGCTGGTAAGTATCTACCAATTAGTACCCCACCTATCATGCTAAGAGCAACCCATATTGTTAAATATTTTTGAAAAAAATTTATTCCCGAGGGTAATCTTTCCTTCGACATATTAATCATCCTTTCAACATCATTTATCTGCCATCCAAACTATAGTTTGGATGGCAGAGTCTATAAAATTATTATAAAAGTTTCTTTAAGCCTTCACCTTTTAATTCTTCTGGAATCCACTTGATTAAGGCTGTATTTCCATCAGATATATCGTTAATCACTTTTATCCATTCAGCTTCATTATCTGCTTTAGCTTTTAATATGCTGTTAGTTGTATCAGTAGCATAATAACTTGAATTTATAATCCACCATTTGCTAAATATTCCTGCTCTATTTAAATCTTCTTGTAATCTCATAGCTTCATAATAAGGAGTTGCTTCTGCTAATGCAATTATCAATACTTCAGTGTATTTATCATCTTTAAGCCTTGGTAATAATTTCTTAGCTGACTCAGGTGTATCTCCTTGGGTACGAGCTATTTCTTTATTATAGTTCACAGTTGATTCTAATAGTAGGATTGTATGTCCAGTTGGTGCTGTATCTATAACCACTATTTCATCTTCAGATCTATCAACTATATCCGCAAAGGCTCTAAATACTGCAACTTCTTGTGTACATGGGCTCCTCAAATCTTCTTCTATATAGTCAATATCATCTTGGGATGCACCTGCTTCTTTTGCCTTGCCTATTACTTCTTCTCTATATTTTTCTAGTTCTTTTTCTTCATCTATATAGCTCATTGTTATATCTTCACTTTCCTCAATAACATATTTTAAATGAGCTGCTGGGTCTGTAGTTGTTAAATAAACCTTTTCTCCTCTTTCTGCTAGTGCAAGAGCTATAGCTGCTGCAATAGTAGTTTTTCCTACCCCACCTTTCCCCATGGTGAATATCACCTTTTTACCTGAGTTATATAGGTCATCTACTACATCCTGTAAACTACCAATATTATCAAGGTTTAAATCTTCTACTTGCTTTGCATCATTCTTAACTTCTTCACTTGTTAAAAATGTTCTAAGTTTATCTATACTTGAAATGTTGTACGGTCTTAAAGGTATTTCATAGGTATCAAGCTTTTTAAGTCCTTCTGGCATATTGCTCATTATTTCGTCCTGCATATTGTAGATTGATGTTGATAGTTCATCATCATGCTCTTTCAGTACTCCATTGATTACTTGAATCTGATTGCTTATTCCTAATTCTTGAAGTTCTATAGAAGTTCTTTCAGCTTCTTTTAATGCTGAATCTACAGGTCTAGATACTAAAATCAAAGTAGTTAATTCCCCATTTGCCAAATTATCTACTGCTTTTCTGTATACGCCTCTCTCCTCGTCTAAACCAGATAGCTGACCTAAACATGAAGCCCCATAAACATTTTCATCTAAGAAATTAGTCCATGCTGAAGGTAGCTGAAGCATTCTTAAAGTATGACCTGTTGGTGCAGTGTCAAAGATAACATGATCATATTTTTCTGCTACCTCATCATTTGCTATAAAATAGGAGAATTCATTAAAAGAAGCAACTTCTGTAGTACAAGTACCAGACAATTGTTCTTCCATGCTCTCAATAACAGCATCGGGTAGTTTACCTCTTTGAGGACCTATAACACTTTCTTTGTAGTCAGCAACTGATGCTTCTGGCTCAAAGTTTGATACCGTAAGGTTTGGAACATCTTTTATCTCTTTTCCCTTATTATCTAGTTCAGTACCAAATACATCTTGTAGATTTGAAGCAGGGTCTGTACTTACAAGCACAACATTTTTACCGCTATCTGCTAAATTAATAGCAAGACTAGATGCTAGAGAAGTCTTTCCAACTCCACCTTTACCTGTGAAAAATAAATATTTAGTTAAATTAATGTCTTTTATATCAAAATTCTTATACATATTTTCCCACCCTTATATCTTTTCATTTTCTTATTTTTTTGCTTTAGCTTTTTTAGTTGCTAATTCGGACATAATATATTCTTCAGGTATTTCAAGGAAATTTACAAATTCTTCATTTGTAGGATACTCAACAGTTTTTACTACTTTCCCATCAACTATTGTAATAGGTAGAACATCTACTCCTTCATCATCTAATAATTTATTTACCTCTGCATTATCAACATAAGCCTTTGGATTTTCTTGTAGATTATGTCTTTCTACCTTAACCCCTTTCTTATCTAATCTATTTAGTAATGTAGATACCCTTAATAGATTTTTATCAACTGAAGGTCCACAAACCCCTGTTGAACAACACATTGCTGGATCAAAGATAACCATTTTTTTCATTACAAACTCCTCCTAAATTTAATTATTAGAAACATTATCTTTACATTTTTTACAAATACAATCTTCTTTTTCACTGGCTATGGATGTGATAAAACTTAAGGCTTCATCTATTCTTTCTTTATTAAGCGTGTATCTCATCCATGCTCCGTCACGCTCTGCATTTACAAGTCCACTATCTGTAAGATTTTTCATATGATAGCTAAGTGTGGATTGTGATATACTTAGGCCTTCTAAAATATCACAAGCACACATTTCTCCACAAGATAGCATATCAATTATCCTTAAACGTGTTTCATCAGATATAGCCTTAAAGACTGGAATATATTCTGCGTATGTCTTAACCATGAAATTACCTCCTTTATATCTATATGTTTCAATGATATTGAATGTTATCGATATTCTAAAATTATTATAACAATGATATCGATAGTTGTCAATATGATTGTTTCCAAATTCTCCATTACAACTGTCTCCTACAATAAAAAAGGATCAGCAATGATGTCATTACCGAGAGCCTTTAAATATTGCTCCATAAAAGAAAGCAAGCCATTATCTCTGTCTGGAGTATAACCAATGCACACTCTCAAATCATCTATAATGATTTGCCTTTGTTCTCGATAGGCTTCAATTTTATTAGTCATTAAATCTACAAAACATCCGCCTATGTTTTCTGCTGTTACCGTCTACTATAAATCAGTGTTTGCCGTGTAACAGCAGATAAAACAATTTATGCAGATAAAAGTTGAATTAAATTTAAATAAATAGGGTAATAGTAATTCTGAATGATTAATGAGGTGATGAAGTGTCTTCAGGTATCAAATTATTTAATAGTATATCAAATATATATGGAGTCTTTTTCAATTTCCAAGTGGCTTACTATGGAAAAAGGGGGCTTCTTACAACTATTATTGAATGGCTAGAGCGTGGCGATTACTTTAATTTTATTAAAGTGGCTAAAGATGAACTGGATTCAGTATTTCTTGATGTTGAAGTAATTGATGTAGATACCAGGGCGGCATGGTATATATGTAAAAAACCCCTCTAAATTCAACAGATCCTTTTTAGGCTGTGTGGTAATTTAGAGGGTTTGGGTTATTTATTTCACTCTGGATTTTAAAACATCGTAACCTAATTTACTGATTGCACTTTCTATTTCTTCGATTGATACCTTATCTTCGTTAAAGTCTAGTTTTACTTTACTTGAGTTAAATGATACTTGTGCTGTATCTTTATCTACACCTTCTAATGATTTTAATGCACCTTCGATCTTTTGCATACATGATGGACATGTTAAAGTTTCTAATTGAATCGTTGCTGATTTCATAATCTAATCTCCTCTCATTCTTACATTTATTAGCTACCTTCTAATATCATATTAACATATTTTTTAATTAAAACTTTGACCTAAATCAAAATTTTATCTTTTATCTTAATTTATACTTTAATAACCTCATACCGTTTAAGATAACTACTAATATACTTGCTTCATGTACTAACATTCCTATGGACATATTCATCCATTCACTAAATAATACACTTGCTAATAGTACTAATACTACTCCTACTGCTATAAGAATATTTTGTATCATGTTTCTTGCTGTTGCTTTTACTAGTCCTAATGCGTGTGGTAAACGGCTAAAATCTGAATTCATCAATACTACATCTGATGTTTCTATGGCTACGTCTGTTCCACTTCCCATTGCGATTCCTATATTTGCTAAGGCTAAGGATGGACTGTCATTTACTCCGTCTCCTACGAATGCTACTATTTGACCTTTTTCTTCTATTAACATTTTTACATATTCAGATTTATGCTCAGGTAACATATTTCCATGGGCCTCAGTCAAACCAAGTTCTTTACTTACTACATCTACTGTTCCTTGGTTGTCTCCTGAAAGCATTACTAGGTTTTTTACTCCTAATTTCTTTAGTCTTTGTAAATCTTCTTTTACTCTTGGACGTATCTGGTCTCTTACTCCCATTAATACCTTTAGCTCTCCATCTACCGATGTTATTACTAATGAATTTCCTGCCCTTTCAAAAGCTTCTATATCTTCTCTTGCTTCTTCACTTAATTCTACATTTTCTTTTTCCATTAAAGCTACATTTCCTACTGCTACTCTGTGGTTATTTACCACTGCTACTATTCCTCCACCCTTTACTACTTCTGTTTCTGTTACTGGTGAAAACTCAGTTTCATTAATTTCTTCTAGGACTGCTTTTGCTAATGGATGGTCTGATTCCCTTTCTATACTTGCTAGGTATACTAGTGTTTCTTCTATATTTTCTCCATAGTAGATTTTTTCTGCAACTGATGGGTTTCCTACTGTTAAGGTACCTGTTTTATCAAATACCATGGTGTCTAATCTAGAAAAGTCTTGGATTACTTCACTACCCTTTAGAAGCACCCCATTTTTTGCTCCATTTCCTATTCCTGCTACATTTGATACTGGTACACCTATTACTAAAGCACCTGGACAACCAAGTACTAAGATTGTGATTGCTAGCTCTACATCTTTTGAGAATAACCATACTATAAATGCTAAAACTAGAACTGCTGGTGTATACCACTTTGAGAATCTATCTATAAATCTTTCTGCTTCTGATTTGGAATCCTGGGCTTCTTCTACTAGTTCTATAATTTTACCAAATGTTGTATCTTCACCTACTCTGTCTGCTACTATTTGTATTGTTCCATTATCTAAGATTGTTCCTGCAAATACATTTGATCCTTCTTCTTTACCTACTGGTATTG
>ENA-UOOR01001658-UOOR01001658.1-fermentation-metagenome-genome-assembly--contig:-NODE-1658-length-25413-cov-7.062347_pt1 | contig 25413 bp, 21 predicted proteins | sample MGYA00245780_ERZ724029 | MGnify/ENA primary metagenome ERZ724029 (study PRJEB28704, sample SAMN03018315) | fermentation metagenome | biome: anthropogenic terrestrial biome; feature: soil; material... | reverse complement strand
ATGAAATTAAAGCTTTTTTAGGAATACCATTATCAAGATGTCTGGTAAGTCTTTCGACAATGTTGACCTTTTTAGAATCCTCGTAAAGCTGATCTGAAATATCAGTTAAAAGGCAGCTATTAGAGGCTAACATGCCGTAAGAAATATCGGCAATAAACTTTCTATCGGGCTTAGGAAGCTCTTTAGAAATTTTATTTGAAAAATTTAAAATTTCTCGTTTCAAAGTGTAAGTATTTGTAGTAAAATTAGACATAAGGGATCCCTTCCTTTTTGTTTAGTGAGTTATTTTTTGCTAATCTAATTTTACTACAAAACGGACAGAGATTCCTTATATTTTTCGCGTTTTTTTAAATCTTGTGATAAGTTAAACTATGTTTTTACTGTCCTGTGGATTGTTTTGCGGAAACTCAAGAATTAAAAAACTGTTGAATATATAGCTCCATAATAATATAATAATAGAATGACAAAAAGTAAAGGTACAGTGAAAGATGCTAAAATTTAAGAAAATTATACAAAATAAAAAGCTATCGTATGTGATTTTTCTATATTAATTATTATATTAGTTATAAGCAGTTTACACATAAATTCATTGCTTAAAAAAGTCAACCATCAGGAAAAACCACCTATTACCAATTTTTATCTTGGTGAAAATGTAACAAGCAGGCACAGTGGTCCAAGGGTTGACAACTATGATATGTTTATAGACGAAGACAAAGATACAGACATATTGACACATAAGGATATAATTAACATTCTCTTAATCGGCAAAGATATTAGCACCGGCGAAGAAAACTCCAGATCTGATTCAATGATTATTGCAACAGTCAATAAAAAAAGCAATTCTATAAAATTGACATCTCTAATGAGAGATATGTACGTGAAGATACCTAACTATACCGATAATAAAATTAATGCATCATATGCTTTTGGAGGGATGGACCTTCTGACTGAAACCGTAGTAGAAAATTTTCATGTAGGAATTGATGGATGTGTAGAAGTAGATTTTGCCGGCTTTGAGAAAATAATAGATAAAATCGGCGGAGTAGATATAGATTTAAATAAAGATGAGGCATATTATCTCAGTAAGCAAAGCGGACTAAATTTAAAGTCTGGAAAAAATACTCTAACAGGAGAAACAGCTTTAAAATATGCCAGAATCAGATATATCGGATATGATGATTATGAACGAACAGAACGACAAAGAAAAGTTTTAGTTTCAGTATTTAACAAGCTAAAGAATTCAAACATAAAAACTTTACTAAATATAGCAGACGACATTTTGCCGCTTGTTACTACCAATTTGACAAGCACACAAATATTAGGACTTGTAACAAATATTATGCTTATGGATGTATCAGATATAGAAACATACCGCATACCCGCAGACGGAGCATTCACTCCTGCTACAATCCGTGATATGGCAGTACTTATTCCTGACCTGCCTAAAAACAGAGAACTACTAAAGGAGTATATAGGATATTAAGTCATCAAAAGTAACATGTTCCATATTTAAATTTTAAAAATCATTGCAACATCCAACATAAGGTGTTACAATATTATACGACAAATATAGACCATTAATTGCGGGGTAATAACGTGAAAAATAAGAATGAAAATAAAGAAAATAAAATTAAGAATACAATTACTATAGATTATGAAAATAAGAAATTATCAGTATTTTACTTTTTACCACTATTATTAATAGCGGGCTTTGTACCATTGATAGTATATGCAAAATACGTAGACCTCTCAGGTACAACTCAAAGCTTATATTGGACAGGCCAACAACATTACCTTGACTTTTTCAGCTATTGGAAATCATGGTGGGTAGTAGCACTAACGACAATTGCACTATTATTTTATATAATTCTATACATACAAAAAAAGCTACCCTTTAAAAACTTAAAGCAATACTATATACCATTAGGAATTTATGCAATATTTGTAATTATATCAACTATGTTTGCAATTGATAAACCAACAGCTCTATGGGGCTTTGTAGATATGTATCAGGGAATGTTTGTACTGTTAAGCTATGTTCTATTAACATTCCTGACAATAAACTTTGTTAACAACAAAAGGGATGTAAATTTGTTTGTTAATGCATTTTTGTTCCTTATGATAGTAGAAGGAATAATAGGAGTTGGACAATACTTTGGGTTTGATTTTTTCAAAACTGAAATAGGTAAATCTCTTATTTTACCTAATAATTTAGTTGTTGAAGATTTATCGTTTTCATTCGGTCCTAAGACAATATATGGAACATTGTTTAATACCAACTTTGTAGGCAGTTTTGCTACGTTGATGTTGCCGTTGTCAGTTGCTTTCCTATTGGGAGCTAAGACTAAAAAACAAAGGATTATTTCCGCTATAGCAGTAGTTTTGATGATATTTGTTTGGATTGGATGTAATTCAAGAGCTGGGTATCTTGGCGTAGCAGTAGCATCAGTTTTTGCTTTGTGGTTGTTTAGGAAGGTTATAAGAAAGCATTGGGTAGGTTTTACTGGAGTAATAATGGCTTTCATATTAATATTGTTTGTTCTTAATAAAACTTCAAATGGAAGGATAATTGCCAGATTAACGACCTTTAATATTAGACAGCAAATAGAATTAATTAAAGAAAGCAACGAAAAAGCATTTAAATTCGAAGATATAGTCTTGGGACAAAATGAATTTTCAATTAAAACTAGTGCGGAGACGCTAAACATTAAAATAGAAGAAGATAAATTGTTTTTCTTGGATGAAGAAAATAAAGAATTAGAAATAACAATAAAGGGTAATGATATTACAATAAACAATAAGAAATATATCGGATATAATATTATAATTGCAAAAAATTACCCAGGAGTTACAGTAAACAGAATAAATAGAATTTTTAATTTTTATTTCTCTAGTAATGGGGTTAAAATATTAAGTTCAGGTGGTAGATTAACAGAGCCAATGGTTGCTGATACATTTAAACAATTAGAAGGATTGGAAAAACTAGGTTCCAATAGAGGATATATATGGGGACGTACATTGCCATTATTAAAAGGATATTTTATAGTCGGTTCAGGACCGGATAATTATCCAATAACGTTCCCACAGGATGATTTTATAGCAAAAGTTAATACGTTTAATGATTCAACTATAGTTGTCGATAAACCTCATAATCTTTATTTGCAAATTGCTACTAACACTGGTGCTTTGTCTCTTTTATCATTATTAGCATTATGGGGCATATATATTATTAGCAGCTTAAAATTATACAGTAAAATAGTATTTGATTCATTGGAAAAATACATGGGAGCATCTACTTTAATAGGTGTTATCGGATATTTATCTGCAGGTATATTTAATGATAGTGTAACGAGTGTAGCACCATTGTTTTGGTTAATACTTGGATTAGGTATTAGTATTAATGTTAGATTAAAAAGCAAGATGTTATAGTTGTTGACAGGGGGAACTTATGTCAAATTTATATAGTAGTATTTATGAATTATTAAATAAATATCGTAAGTATATTCTTATACTTATTGATACTTTTATAATTTTAATTTCGTTTTTATCACCTCATATAATTAGCGGTGTACACCCTGATAAAATTGTGTGGTTTGAAAACACATGGTATATATATACAACTATATATATTGTGACATTTATTGTGATGGGGGTATATAAAAATATTTGGAGATATGCGGGAATACAGGATATCTTTAAATGTCTGCAAGCTAATATTTTAGCAAATTTATTATTTTTAATTTTAACTAAATCTTTAAATATATTTGTCAGATATTATGTATATATAGTAGCATTTTTTGTAACAAGTTTTTGTACTTTGGCAATCAGAATTGTATATAGGGCAATACTTATAATAGGTGATAAAAGTACAAAAAAGCTTAGTCATTACACAAATATAATGATAGTTGGGGCCGGACAGGCAACTGCTGCAATATTACAGGAAATCAACAGAAACAATCCAAATAATTATATGGTAAAATGTATTGTCGACGATGATAAAACAAAAATTGGCAGAACAATAAATTCAGTTCCCATAGTATCATCAACAGACAAAATACCTGCAATGATCAACAAATTTGATATTGATGAAATTATACTTTCAATTCCTTCAATAGATAAAGAAAACAAAAAGCGTATATTAGATATATGTGCTCAATCAAAATGTAAGCTTAAGATATTACCTGAAGTTTATAGCTTATTAACCAATAATAAAAACATAATGGATAAAATAAGGGAAGTTCAAGTTGAAGATTTGCTTGGTAGAGAACCTATAAGCTTAGATTGTACATTAACAAAAAAATATATTCAGGGAAAGACGGTTCTTGTTACCGGCGGAGGCGGATCAATAGGTTCAGAGCTATGTAGGCAAATATCTTCGTATAATCCAAAGAAGTTAATTGTATTAGATATATATGAAAATAATGCCTACGGGATACAGCAAGAATTAATTAGACAATATGGTGATGCACTGGATATAGAAGTTGAAATAACTTCTATCAGGGATAAAAATAAATTAAATCAAATTTTTTCATCTTATGATATTGATATAGTATTTCATGCAGCTGCACACAAGCATGTGCCACTAATGGAAAAAAACCCTGAAGAAGCAATAAAAAACAATGTTATAGGTACTTATAATGTAGTTCAGGCAGCTGATGAGCATAATGTAGAAAAATTTGTTCTAATATCAACTGATAAAGCAGTTAACCCAACTAATGTCATGGGAGCAACCAAAAGAATTGCTGAAATGATTATACAATCATATAACAATCATAGTGAAACAGATTTTGTAGCTGTGCGCTTTGGGAATGTACTTGGTAGTAATGGATCAGTTATACCATTATTCAAAGAACAAATTAAAGAGGGCGGACCTGTAACTGTTACCCACGAAGAAATAACAAGATATTTCATGACTATACCAGAAGCAGTTCAATTAGTTCTTAGAGCATCATCTATGGCTGAAGGCGGAGAAATATTTGTTTTAGATATGGGAGAACCGGTTAAAATTAAGGATTTAGCATATAATTTAATCAAGCTTTCCGGTTTAGAACCTGAAATAGATATAAACATAGAGTATACTGGACTAAGACCTGGTGAAAAACTTTATGAGGAACTACTCATTAGTCAAGATAAAAATCAAATAAAAACGAATATAGAGAAAATATTTATAGAAAGACCTACTAAATTTGACGAAAATGAACTGTTTGAATTAATAAAGGAATTAGAGCAAGCATCATATAACAATGATCTTAATAAAATCATATTTTTGTTAGAGAAAGTAGTACCAACATATAAAAGAACAACTAATGAAAAATGTAAATCATTTAATTGTGCTTAGTAATATTGTCATCTTGAACGTAGCGTAGATCTTAACCAAAAGTCATTCTGAGCAGAAGGCGAAGAATCTCTAAGAAGGGATAAAATAATGAATAATAAAATTTATTTATCTTCACCACATATGAGTGATGAAGGATACGAAATGCAATATGTTAATGAAGCTTTTGAAACTAATTGGATAGCACCATTAGGAGCTAACGTAAATGAATTTGAAAAAGAGTTAGCAGATAAAGTAGGGGTAAAACATGCAGCTGCTTTATCATCAGGAACAGCAGCAATTCATATGGCTTTGAAGTCAGTAGGTGTTGGACAAGGTGATATAGTGTTATGTCCAACTTTGACATTTTCAGCTACTGCAAATCCTATCATCTATCAAAACGCAATACCTGTTTTTATAGACAGTGATTATGAAACTTGGAATATAGATCCCAATGCATTAAAAGCAGCTTTTGAGAAATATGGCGATAGGGTAAAGGCGGTTTTAGTTGTGCATTTATATGGTCTTTCTGCAAATATGGACAAGATTATGGATATATGTGAGAAATTCAATGTACCTATAATAGAAGATGCCGCAGAGTCATTAGGTACGTTTTATAAAGGAAAACATACCGGAACTTTTGGTAAGTTTGGGATATTCTCATTTAATGGTAATAAAATCATCACTACATCAGGTGGTGGTATGTTGGTTTCTGATGATAAAGAAAAAATTGAAAAAGTTAGATTTTGGTCAACTCAATCGAGAGACCAAGCAAGACATTACCAACACAGTGAATTAGGTTTTAATTACCGTATGAGTAATATTGTGGCCGGAATTGGGAGAGGTCAACTTAAAGTGTTAGATCAAAGAATTACTAAAAAGAAATATATATTTGAATACTATAAAAGAGAGCTTGGTTACCTTGAAGGTGTCAATTTTATGCCGATTAACGAATGGAATGAACCTAACTACTGGCTTAGCGTAATTACATTGAGCGGAAAAGTTCGACCGATAGATGTTATGGTTAAGCTTGAAGAAGAGAATATCGAATCGAGACCCCTCTGGAAACCGATGCATATGCAGCCATTTTTTGAGAAGTATGACTATATCGGTGGAGATGTGAGCGAGAAACTTTTTGAAAATGGTGTTTGCTTGCCGAGTGATACTAAGATCACAGACAAAGATCTTGAGAGAATCTGTGGAATTATAAAGGGACTGTGGTAGATGAATGCAAGTATATTTAAGATAACACCGACTAAAGGTGGAATTTATAAAAGATTTATAAAAAGACTGATGGACTTTGTTTTAGCTTTGATATCTATTGTTTTTTTTAGTCCTTTACTTATAATTGTAGCAATACTTGTCAGAGTAAAGCTTGGTAGTCCAATTGTGTTTAAGCAAAAAAGACCGGGGCAGAATGAGAAGATATTTACTATGTATAAGTTTAGAACAATGACAGATGAAATAGACAGTAACGGTAACCTTCTTCCAGATTCGGTGAGACTTACTAAATTTGGTATGATGCTTAGATCTACCTCTTTAGATGAGATGCCGGAACTGTTTAATATTCTGAGAGGTGATATGAGTATAGTAGGTCCAAGACCATTATTGATTCAGTATTTACCACTATATAATGAGCATCAAAAGAGAAGACATGAAGTTAAACCCGGCTTAACTGGACTAGCTCAAGTTAACGGTCGAAATGCTATCAGTTGGGAGGATAAATTCGATTTAGATATTGAATATTTAGATAATATAAGTTTCATTAAAGATTGGAAAATTATATTACTTACTATAAAGAAAGTTTTTGTAAGAGAAGGTATTAACTCAGACACTTCAGTCACTATGGAACCGTTTAAAGGGAGTAAATTTAAATAACATCTTTTTCAAACAGAATATAATTACTTTGGAGAGAAATGCCATGACTATGAAAGATAAATTATTAATTATTGGTGCAAGTGGACATGGAAAAGTTGTTGCTGATATAGCAATAAAAATGAATAAGTGGCGAAGCATAGCATTCTTAGACGATGATGAGTCTATATCGAATTGTTCAGGATTTGAAGTTATTGGTAAGACTGTTGATGCAATTATATTCAAAAATGAAGCTGCCTTTTTTGTAGCAATTGGAAACAATATTACAAGGGAGAAAATTCAAGAGAAGTTAATAGATGAAGGATTAACTGTGGCAAGTTTAATTCATCCAAGCGCTGTCATCGGTAAGGATGTTGAGATTGGATTAGGTACAGTAGTGATGGCTGGTGTAGTTATCAACAGTTCAACTAGAATAGGTAAAGGATGCATTATTAATACAAGTAGCAGCTTGGATCATGATAATATTATTGACGATTATGTCCACATTTCTCCTGGAGTTAAATTGGCTGGAACAGTCAGAGTAGGTAAAGGTAGTTGGATAGGCATAGGAAGTATAATAAGCAATAACGTGAATATCTGCAGTGACTGTAAATTGGGTGCTGGTGCAGTGGTGGTTAAACATATCGCTGAACCAGGGACATATGTAGGTGTTCCAGTGAGAAGAGTAAAGATATAGAATGCTATATTAGTAATGAAAATATAACTAAGGATAATTAGGTAATTATATAATTAGTATTTATAAATACTGCAATAATGAGATGAGAGTTTTCAAACACTGGAGGAATTGATTAAATGTGTGGAATTTTCGGAATTATATCGAAAAATAAAATTAGAAAAAGTCATTTAAATATACTTGCTTTACACAGTCGTCAACGTGGAATTGATTCAAGTGGTTTGGTATACCATAATGGGAACGACTACAAAATAACTCGTGCTGATTACAATGTTATGAGGATTATTGAAAAAGAAAAATGTTATGATTCACATGTAGTTATGGGACATAGCCGCCTAATTACTAATGGGCTATATGATAATCAGCCGGTTGTCCGAGACGGGATATTTGTTATTCATAATGGTATAATTGTTAATGAAGAAGAAATATGGAAAACGCTCAATATGGAACGAAAATTCCAAATTGATACTGAAGTAATCATAGCCATTACAATAAAGCATATAGAAGAAGGTGGCGAATTAAAAGATTTATCTAATAGAATTTTATCAATTTGTCAAGGAACAGTATCTGCTGTTATAGCAATACCTAAATTAGGTAAGGCATTGTTTTTCTCAAATAATGGTAGCTTATATGTTGGTAAAAATGAAGAGGATTTTTATTTTGCTTCTGAATGTTATCCTTTAAAAAAGATTGAGTGCAATGATATCAAACAGATATGGAGAGAAGGATTGTTAATTGATATACCAGAATCTGAAAATATATTTGTTACAGATGATAAAAAAAGGAGAACTAATAATCTTATCCCCACTTTTAAAAATATAGCATCAGAAGAAGCTATGCTTCAGTTTCAGCAACCTAAAATTAAACGTTGCACAAAATGTCTTTTACCTGAAACAATGCCTTTTATTTCGTTTGATTCTGATGGAGTCTGCAATTACTGCCGTAATTACAAACCTCGCAACACGCCAAAGCCTAAAGAGGAGTTGTTCGAGTTAGTTAAACCATATCGACGAAAAAATGAACCTGATTGCATTGTCCCATTTTCAGGTGGTAGGGATAGCTGTTATAGTTTACACTTGATTGTCAATGAATTACAAATGACGCCTATCACTTATACTTATGATTGGGGTATGGTTACTGATATAGGTAGAAGAAATATCAGTAGGATGTGTTCAAAATTAGGAGTAGAAAATATAATAGTAGCTGCAGATATTGAAAAAAAACGACAAAACATTGTTAAAAATTTAAAGGCGTGGTTAAAGTCTCCCCATCTTGGAATGATCAGTATATTAACAGCTGGAGATAAACATTTCTTTAAATATGTTGAAACGGTTAAGAAACAAACAGGCATTGACTTAAATCTATGGGGAGTTAATCCTCTTGAAGTAACTCATTTTAAATCAGGTTTCTTGGGAATAAAACCTGATTTTGAAGAAAAAAGGGTCTACTTGCCCGGTTATTATAATCAATTGAGATATCAATATCTCAGATTTAAGGCGATGTTGAAAAGTCCAAGTTACTTTAATAGTTCATTGTGGGATACACTATCTGGTGAGTATTATCGCAGTATTACTAAGAAAAGAGATTACTTTCATGTTTTTGATTATTGGCAGTGGGATGAACAAATCATAGATGGTACATTAAGTCAGTATGGTTGGGAATTGGCTCCAGATACCAACACTACTTGGCGTATTGGTGACGGTACCGCAGCATTTTATAACTATATATATTATACTGTAGCAGGATTTACAGAGCATGATACTTTTAGAAGCAATCAAATTAGAGAAGGTCAAATAACCCGAGAAGAAGCATTAGAACTAGTAAAAGATGAAAACAGACCACGTTATCAAAATATTCGTTGGTATTTAGATACCCTAAATATGGATTTTTCAGAAGTTATAAACGTGATAAATAATATACCTAAACTATATTCTATTGATGAATAGTTTTATATGGGTTTGTGAAATTGATAATTGATTTGATTTAAGTATAAATAATTTAGAATATTAAATACCTAATGTATAAAGATAGGTAAAGGAGGATTTTGATGGAAAATAAGAAGGTATTATGGTGTATTTCAAAATATGCATCTCCTCCTAAATATGGAGTTGGAGCTCGTTTGTTTTATGTCGCACAAGAATTCAGTAATATGGATTTGGAGGTTATATTGATTAGCTCTGATTCGAATCATCTTGCACAATATCCAACTACAAATAAAACCTATAATTATGAAAAATATAATGATTTATTGCATATGTGGATTAAAACTCATAAGTATTCTCAGAGTGCATCTTTGCATAGATTTATAAGTTGGATAGATTTTGAATGGAAGTTATTTAGATTTAATCGCTCAAATTTAAAAAAGCCAGATGTGGTAATAATTTCCTCCCTATCGTTATTGACAATTATATATGGCATTTATCTTAAGTTAATCTATAAGTGTAAATTAGTATTTGAAATAAGAGATATCCATCCACTTACATTAACAGAAGAGTTTGGTGTTAGTAAGTGGAATCCAGTAGTTGTTTTTCTTGGTTTAATTGAAAAAATTGGTTATAAGAATGCCGACTTAATAGTAGGTACAATGCCTAATTTAAAAGCACATGTTAATAAATTAATAAAAAGTGATAAAGAAATTTTTCATTCTCCATTGGGAATACATGAAATTTGGTCTAATAATTTATTACAAACATCATCTGTTGATTATTTATTTCCAGAAGATGATAAATTTGTTGTAGGATATGCAGGTAGTATGGGCATTTCGAATGCACTTAATGCTTTTGTGGAAGCCATAATAAAAATGTCTCAATACAAGGACATCTTCTTCATTATGGTTGGTGATGGAGATTTAAAGGAAAAATATATAGAAAAATTATCTGGACTAAATAATGTAAGGATAGGGCTTAAAATTCCTCAAAAAGAAATCCCTTACTTTTTAAGTAAATGCGATTTACTATATTTATCAACTCATGATTCGAAAATCTGGGAATACGGGCAATCAATGAATAAAATTATAGATTATATGATGGCAGGAAAACCAGTAGTAGCATCTTATTCAGGATATCAATCAATGTTAAATGAAGCGAATAGTGGTATATTTGTACCTTCTGGAGAAGTTAACGCAATTATTGAAGCTATATTGTCATTCAAAGAAATGAAACGTGACGAAAGAAATCTTTATGGGTCCCGTGGGAAAGCTTGGGTAGAAGAAAATCACAGCTATAAAAATATAGCTATAAAATATTATAATAAGATAATAGACCTTTTTACACAAAACATATGAACATTTGTGATATCCTATGAATATCAATTAGGTATCTTATAATAATTACCGCAATAAATATTATATAAATTATTTAGTAGCAGTTAATAATGATATTATTAACTATAATAGGTGCAAGACCTCAATTTATAAGGCAGCACCATTTTCAAAAGAGTTTAGAAAAATAACGAATAAATTTTAGTTCATACTTGCAATTATCTGTCGAGCAGAAAATATTGACAATTTAGAAAAGTTAGTCACAATTTTCAAGACATTAGAGAATGAAGATAATCCGGTATTGCTACCACTACACCCTCGAACAAGGAAATTAATTGAGAATTTATGGATAAACTTTAAGAATACTGTTATTGCCAATCCTGTTGGATACTTATTAATGCTATATTTAACATACAATGCCTACATAACAGATTCTGAAGGATTACAAAAAGAAGCATATTTTCTTAAAACTCCATGTATTACTTTAAGAGACCAGACCGAATGGGTTGAAACTCTGCAAAATGATTGGAATGTTTTAAGTCATATAGATATAAAAGAAATTTCATTAAAGGTTAAAAATGAATTAACTTGTTTACAATATCAACAACCAAATTCTTTTGGTGACGGTAATGCTACTAAAAGAATATGTGAAACAATTAGTTAACGGAGGTCATATTAATGAATAGCATTAAGGAAAAATTATTGAACAAAACAGCTATGCTTGGTGTCGTAGGATTAGGTTATGTAGGGCTTCCATTAGCTGTTGAAAAAGCAAAAGCAGGATATAAAACTATTGGATTTGATGTACAGATATCTAAAGTTGAAATGGTTAACTCAGGTAAAAATTATATTGGGGACGTTGTTAATGAAGACCTTGAAAATATAGTTAAATCTGGTTTTTTATCTGCTACCACAGACTTTGCTCAAGTTGCATCAGCTGATTGTGTTTGTATTTGCGTTCCAACACCTTTAGATAAGCATCAGCAACCGGATATCAGCTATGTGAAATCATCAGCAGAAAGTATAGTTCCGTATATGCATAAAGATATGCTGATTGTACTTGAATCAACTACTTATCCTGGCACAACCGAAGAACTTCTAAAACCTATTCTTGAAAAATCCGGACTAAAATGTGGAGAAGACTTTTATTTAGCTTTTTCTCCAGAAAGAGTAGATCCGGGTAATTTAATTTATAAAACAAAAAATACACCTAAAGTTGTAGGTGGTATTACACCTGAATGTACAGATGTTGCAGCAGCTCTTTATGAAGCAATTTTGCAAGCTCCAATTCATAGAGTATCATCTCCGGCAGTAGCTGAAATGGAAAAGATTCTTGAAAATACTTATAGAAATATTAATATTGGTCTTGTCAATGAACTTGCTATTCTTAGTAATAAAATGGGTATTAACTTTTGGGAAGTTATTGATGCAGCAAAATCAAAACCTTATGGTTTTCAAGCATTCTACCCGGGACCTGGTCTTGGTGGACACTGCATACCGCTTGATCCATATTATTTATCTTGGAAGGCTAGGGAATATGGTTTCCATACATCAATGATTGAGTCATCGATGATGGTGAATGATAGGATGCCTGAGTATTGCGCTGAAAGAGCGAGTAAGATTTTAAATAGATTTAAGAAGGCAATGAATGGCTCTAAGATCCTTATGTTAGGAGTTGCCTATAAGCAAGATATTGATGATTATAGAGAAAGTCCTGCTATTAGACTTATAGAAGAGTTGGAAAAAGAGGGTGCAGAAGTTGTATACTTCGATCCATTTGTTTATGAATACCGTGAAAAGGACGAAATTAAAAAAGGTGAATCTAAATTAACAGTTGAACTAATTGAGGGTGCTGACCTTGTAATTATCACTACTGCTCATACAAATGTTGATTATGAATTTGTACAAAAACATTCAAAAGTAGTGTTTGATACCAAAAATGCTATGAAAAATATTGAAACAAGAGAAAACATTGAATTGTTATAGGAGGTACTTACATTGAGTTTAAAATATGCTATAATCGGATGTGGAAGAATTTCACCTAATCATATAGCTGCAGCAATAGAGAACAAATTGCAAATAATAGCATTGTGTGATATAGAAGAATCAAAAATGGATGATTCAATTGAAAAGTTTAATCTTCCAATAAATACGAAGAAATATGTTGACTATAGAGAAATGCTTCAAGCTGAAAAACCTGAGTTAGTGGCTATTTGTACTGAAAGTGGAAAACATGGTTATATTGCTTTGGATTGTATTGAGGCTGGAGCTAATTTGATTATAGAAAAACCTATTGCATTATCACTTGAAGAAGCAGATTTAATTATAAAAAAAGCCAACGAAAAGAATATTAAGGTAAGTGCATGTCATCAAAACCGTTTTAATAAATCAGTACAAAAGATTAGAGAAGCAGTTGAAGATAATCGTTTTGGTAAATTAATGTATGGTACTGCACATATCAGGTGGAATAGAGGAGAAGATTACTATAGACAAGCTCCATGGCGAGGTACATGGGAACAAGATGGAGGAGCACTAATGAATCAATGTATTCATAATATTGATCTTCTTAGATGGATGATGGGTGATAAAATTACGGAAGTAATGGGTATGACTGATAACTTGATTCACGGATTTATTGATGCTGAAGACTTAGGAATGGCATTAGTAAAATTTGCAAATGGTAGTTATGGAATTATTGAAGGTACGACAAATATATATCCTAAAAATCTTGAAGAAACTCTATATATTTTTGGTGAAAAAGGAACAGTAAAAGCTGGCGGCAAATCAGTTAACTTGATAGAAGAATGGCAGTTTGAAGATAAATTAGATGACCCGGAAGAAGTAAAAGAGAAGTATCATGAAAATCCCCCAAATGTTTATGGATATGGACATAATCCACTCTATACAGATGTAATTGATGCAATTATTAATGATAGACAACCTTATGTAACCGCAGTTGATGGAAGAAATGCACTTGAGCTTGTTTTAGCTATATATAAATCTGCAGCAGAAGGCAAGAGTGTAAAATTACCACTTAATAAATGTAGTACATTAGATTTTAAGGGAAGGTTCAACAGATGAGTTACTTTGTGCATGAGAGCAGTTATATAGATGATGATGTAACGATAGGTGAAGGAACTAAAGTATGGCATTTCTGCCATATTCATAAAGGTGCTCAGATAGGTGAAAAGTGTTCTTTGGGTCAAAATGTAAATGTATCTAACAATGTTAAGATTGGTAACGGTGTTAAGATCCAAAACAATGTATCTGTGTATGAAGGCGTAGAACTTGAAGATTATGTTTTCTGTGGACCATCTATGGTTTTTACAAATGATTTGACTCCAAGAAGTAAATATCCTAAAGGAACTGCAGGGTATAAAAAAACTTTAGTTAAATATGGAGCTTCTATTGGTGCTAATGCAACTATAGTATGCGGAAACACCATAGGAGAATGGGCTATGATTGCTTCGGGAGCAGTAGTAACAAAAGATGTACCAGCATATGCTCTGATGGCAGGAGTACCTGCAAAACAAATCGGTTGGGTTTGTGAATGTGGTGTTCCATTAAAGGAAAACAATAAATGTAATGAGTGTGGCAGAGAGTATACAATAGAAAATAGTGAACTAATAGAAAAGTAATTTGAGAGGAGTGAAGACTATGGAATTTAGAGATTTAAAAGCTCAATACAATAAATACAAAACTGAGATTGATTCAGCCATTCAGGAAGTTATAAACAACGCAAATTTTATTGGTGGAAAAGAAGTAAATACTCTTGAACAGAGATTAGCTGAATATGTAGGTGTTAAACATTGTATTTCCTGTGCCAACGGAACTGAAGCAATGACATTAATTATGATGGCATGGAATATAAAAGAAGGAGATGCTGTCTTTGTTCCTGATTTTACATTCTTTTCAACGGGAGAAATTGTATCATTTAGAGGTGCTACCCCTATATTTGTTGATGTAGATAAAGATACATTCAATATTGACACAGTTAAACTTGAAAAAACAATAAATAAAGTAAAAGAAGAAGGCAAACTAATTCCAAAGGTTATAATTCCGGTAGATTTATTTGGTCTTCCGGCAGATTATATTGAAATAGATAGAATTGCAAAAAAATATAACCTTAGAGTGCTTGAAGATGCTGCTCAAGGCTTTGGTGGAAGTATAAATGGCAAGAAAGCTTGTAGCTTTGGTGATGCTGCAACGACATCTTTCTTTCCTGCTAAACCATTAGGGTGTTATGGAGATGGTGGAGCTATATTTACTAACGATGCTAATTTAGCAGATCTTTTAAATTCATTCAAAGTTCATGGTAAAGGTGACAATAAATATGATAATGTTAGAATTGGAGTAAATTCAAGGCTCGATTCGATTCAAGCAGCGGTGCTGAATGTAAAACTTACTGCTTTTATAGACCATGAACTTGAAGATGTTAATAGAGTATATAGACTTTATACCGAAAAATTAAAAGGAATAGTTGAAACACCGGTAATACCTGAAGGGTATGCATCAAGTTTTGCTCAATACACTATTAAACTTAAAAATAAAGAAGAAAGAGATATTCTACAAGCTAAATTAAAAGAAAAAAACATTCCAAGCATGATTTACTATACTAAGCCGATGCATAAGCAAGGTGCATTTACTGAATATACCTATGATAATAGTGATTTTGAAGTAACAAATGAGCTTTGTGATATAGTGCTTTCTTTGCCAATGCATCCGTATTTGTCTGAGAAAGATATTATATTAATTTATAATACAATAAAAGAACAATTTATTGAGTTATTATAAGTGTTTTAGTTATTAGCAAAAATAATAAAGTAAGAAATACAATTTGTTTTTTTATGGGGTGAGAGGATGAAAAATGTTCTTATTATTGCATACTATTACTACCCATTTCAAGGTGTTGGTGCAAAAAGAGCCAGCTATTGGGGGCGAAATCTGAGTAAAGTAGCTGATGATATTGAGTGTACAATAATTACTGCTACTAAACAAAATGAAAAAATATGTGATGAAGAAATAATATATATTGAAGCTACTTCTAAGGTATCATTATTAAACTTTTTGATCAAAGATGAAGGGTTAATGTGGTTGGGAAATTTGAAAAAGTATTTTAAGAATATTAAAAAGAATAAAAAATACGATGTAGTAATCATCACTGGGGGTCCATTTTTTCATTTCTCTATAGCTAAATTTTTAAAAAAAATGTTTAATAGTAAAATTATTCTTGATTTTAGAGATCCATTTTCATCTAATCCTAGATATAATAATAATTACTTAATTAAAGTATTTAAAAAGGCATTAGAAATAGGTTTCGTAAAGAGTGCAGATATTGTAATCACTGTAAATAAATCTTGCGAAAGATTGATTTCGGGCAGTCAACGTTATTCCAGTAAGTTCAAAATAATTGAAAACGGATATGATGATGTATTAGTCGATGAAATTAAGAAAATTGGGTGTTTCAAGAAAGAGAATTCAAGTTCATTAAAAATTATATATGCGGGTACATTTTATAATGATGTAAACACTGATAACTTTATTAATGTTATAACACAAAAGGATTTAACGAGTCGAGTTGAATTTATACATGTCGGAAAAGAACGAAAAGGTATTTGTGGTGATAATGTTAAATCTTTAGGGGTTAGATCTTATAAAGAAACGTTGCAACTAATTAGTTCTAGCGATATTTGTTTGATTATTACTGGAGGCAAAGACTTTGAGTCAACTACTAAAATATTTGACTATTTAGCTTTCAATAAAATAATTTTAGTAATCACTGGTGGCGAAATTAAAAGCGGAAATATAAATGAAATTTTAAGAAAAACTCCGAATGTATATTGGGCTTATAACGAGGTATTTGATATTAATAGAATATTAAAAATTATTATTGAAAAAAATTCTAACGATAAAACAGAATATCCTACTTATGAATTTTCTCGATTAAATGGACTTTACAAATTGTTAGAAATAATAAAATTGTTATGTTACTAAAGGGGAATTGTAAATGAACTGTATTATATATATTGTAATTCCTATTATTCTAATTTTAGTTTCAATTATAATGTTTAGTAAAGCTGCTGGAACTGTAAATTTAACAAAATTAAACACAGTATCCTATTTACTATATTCACAATTATTACCTGTTGCTGCAATAGGATCATTATTGGTAGCCAACAATTTAGTCGATATACATTATGTAATAGTTAGAATTAGTGATATTACAAGAATTAAAGGCTTATATTGGGTATTGTATTCACTTATAATGATGCCATTAAGTATGATACTATTAAATACACTACTAAGGGTAAATGTAAAGAAAAGATACGCTGAATATCTTTCTAAAGACGTAGCTTTACAAAAGGGTAAAATTAAAACATTAACATTATGGATCTTTTCATTGATTTCACTATCTACATTTTTGTATATATTAGTGTATTCTCCTAGCTACCCTTTTTTAACTGCCATTATAAGTGGAGATTTATCTGCAGCTAGTTTGGGAAGAATGGAAGTGAGATATAATTTTAGAGGTATTGTTCATATAAAAAATTTGTTTGGTTTTTTTCTAGTTCCAGCATTCTCATATTATATGTATTGCTATTATTATATTGACAGAACAAAAATATCTAAATATCACTTGATTTTTAATTTATTGATAACTTTTTTAATCTTAACTTATGATACTCAAAAGGCCCCATTTGCAATTTTTTTAGTGGGCTTCTTAATAGTTAGATCAATAATTGGAGAAAAACTTAGATTAAGAACTTTATTCTTTTGGGGAGTTGCCTTGATTGGTATAATTTTTGGAGCTTACATTTTTATTTCAGGACATAAATTAGAGCATCTGCTAAGATTTGACAGTGTTATATCATACAGACTATTTGTCGGCCAAATTTCAGGATATTTTTTATCATTAGAATGGTTTCCTGATGTTATTACTGAAAGTACAGCATTAGTCGGTCTTCCAAAGATATTTCAGGATGCTTTTGGTCTTGAAATAAAAGAATCTGCTAGGTTACTAATGGAGTATTTTGATCCTGTAGGTGTAAAAAATGGTACAGCTGGACTAATGAATAGTTACTATTTAGGTGAAGCGTGGGCTAATTACGGTTACTCTGGGCTAATACTTTCACCTATAGTAGTTGGATTTACAATACAAAGCGTACATTTATGGTTATTAAAATCAAAAAAAACCCCTTTAAATATCTCGTTTTATACCACAATTACCACAAGCTGGATGATTACTGGTGGTTTTACAAGTTTTTTGTATTTGAAACAAATATTGTATCCTATTGCTCTTTATATTTTTATTAAAGTTCTAATTGAATTTTTTATTACGATTTCATCAAATGGACGTGTTAAGAAGGTGAATATATGAAAATTTGTTTATTAGCTGATGCAACTAGTATCCATACAATTAAAATTTGTGATTATCTAATTAAAAATAATCACCAGGTTTTTGTAGTTTCTTTACAAAAAGCTAAAATAGATGGTGTAGAAGTCATATGCTTTAACGAAAATAATGTACGAAATAGATCAGATTTATCAAAAATTAGTTATTTTTTTTATGTTTTTAAAATTAAGCAGATAGTAAATGTAATAAAACCAGATATACTTCATGCACATTATGCAAGTAGTTATGGTACAATAGGCAGTTTAATAAATTATCACCCTTATGTTTTGTCAGTTTGGGGTTCTGATGTATATCTATTTCCAAACAAAAGTAAGATTCATAAATATATATTAAGTAAAAATCTATCGAAAGCTGATTGTATTATGTCAACTAGTGAAGCTATGTCTAAGGAAGTAAAAAAATATACAAAAAAAAGAGTGTATATAACACCTTTTGGTGTGGATTTTAGCATTTTTAAGCCTACTACAAAAAAAACAAGTGACGGAATTATAAAAATTGGAATAACGAAAACATTGAATACAATTTATGGTATAGACTATCTAATTAAGGCATTTAGGATTGCGAGTGATGAACTTCGAGGTAGGGATATTAAACTATTAATTGCAGGTGAAGGAGAACACGAAGAAGAATTTAGAAATTTAGTAAAGAGATTAAATCTAGATAGCCAAGTAGAGTTTCTTGGTTTTCTAAACAGACAAGAGATTGTTAGCTTCTATCATATGATTGATATTGCAGTATTTCCTTCCATTTCTGAAAGTTTTGGTGTTTCTGTAATTGAGGCCCAAGCATGCGGGAAACCTGTAATAGTTTCAGATGTTGGAGGGCTTACAGAGGTTACCAATCCTGGAGAAACAAGTATCGTAGTTCAAAGTAGGAATATACAACAATTAGCAGAAGCAATTATTGATCTTTCAATTAATCAGAATGTTAGAGATATAATGGGTAAAAAAGCCTACGAATATGTAAAATCTAAATATGATATAAATAAGAACTTTAAAATAATTGAAGAAATTTATATGAAAATGTTGGAAATAAGGATATGAGAATAGTTGAAAGCTTTATAAAACGCATTTCAAACAGCAAGTTTTATAAGAGTGTTCTCCTGATTGCTGGTGGAACAGCTCTGGCACAATTAAGCAACGCTTTGCTTTCTCCGATAATTACTAGATTATACACACCTGATGAATATGGAATTTTGACAACTTTCATTGCTTTTATGGGCATTTTATCTGTAATTGGCTCTCTTAAATATGAGTTAGCTATACCTATAGAAGAGGATGAAAAAAGAACTATCAATATAATAGTCTTAGCTATTTTGATTTTGATAGTATTTTCCTTACTCATTTTTGTTATTTTGCTTTTTTGGGGTGATACAGTTTTAGGACTTATAGGAGGAACTTCCATTACTCGATATTGGATTTGGCTGCCAGTGGGTGTGTTTCTAACAGGATTATATTCAATATTTTTACAATATGCTTTTAAACTAAGAAACTATAAAGCTATTTCAAGAACAAAAATTACTCAATCTTTGTTTCAAAATATTGCTAAAATTGTGTTAGGAGTAATTAAATTTGGTCCTAACGGATTACTAATTGGAACTATTTTAGGTCAAAGTGCAGGTATCGGATCTTTGGCAATGCCTTTCTTTAAAAATATTCAAACTATGAAAAAAAACATTAGTGAAGATGAAATTAAGTGGTGTGCAAAAAGATATTTGGATTATCCTAAATATTCTGCTCCGAGCCAATTTCTTAATATTGTAGGAGTTCAGTTACCTGTTCTTTTAATTACATTATATTATGGAAGTCAAGTTGTAGGATATTTTGGCTTAGCAAACTCTATAGTAAATATGCCCATGACGCTGATTGGAAGATCAGTTTCAGATGTGTTTTATTCTGAAGCAGCTAACATTGGGAAAAAAAACCCTAGTAAACTAAAACAGTTATCTGATAATTTATTAAAGAGACTATTCATACTTGGTATAATACCACTTGTTATACTTTTAGCTTTTGGGCCAATTCTTTTTACTTTTGTATATGGTGACACATGGTACCAAGCAGGTGTTTTTGCAAGAATACTAGCTTTTTTAGTTTTTTTTAGGTTGGTTTTTACTCCTATTAGTAATCTTTTTTCAATATTTGAGAAACAGAAAATTGCATTTATTCTTGACTTGTTGCGAGTAGTAAGTGTTGTTTTAGTCTTTTATATATCAAGGGTTTTAAAATTAAATGAGTATTTAACAATAACTATATATGTGTTTATTATGAGTATAATATATGTAGCAACTTATTTGAGTGCACAAAAAGTTTTAAACGATGAAATATAGTGAAAAAAATGAAATATTTCATCAAAGATAGATTAATATTATTATATACTACAGTATTGAAATATTTTTTAGACTTAAGCAAATGGAGGAATTGAATGGTAGGTAAAATTTTAAGAGGAATCCATAAATTAGTAGGTTATATACTAGCAGGCATTATTTCACCAATTACAATATTTTTAGGATATTATGCATCTTTAATTGGAAGGTTTTCGGATTTTAGTATCATTTTAAGTCATATACCTTTGTATTTTGGTGAATATGTTCGTTATTTTTACTATAGAGCGCTACTGAAAAAAGTAGGGAAAAATACTATTTTTAAGTTCGGTAGCTATTGTCAATATAGAGAAGCAGAAATAGGTGATAATTGTTTAATTGGTTTCTACAACGCACTAGGTCTAGTTAAAATTGGGAATGATGTTTTAGTGGGAGGTTATGTTAATTTTACATCTGGATTAAAACAACATTCATTTTCTGATCCAACTAAAAAAATTAGGGAGCAACACGGAGAGAGAACAAAAATCTATGTAGGTAATGATTGCTGGTTAGGAAATAATTCGGTTATTTGTGCAAATATTGGAGATAGAGTAGTAGTAGGAGCTGGATCAGTGGTTAATAAAGAACTTTTAGAGTTTGGGGTTTATGCAGGCTCTCCTGCTAAACTAATAAAGAAATTATAAAGCTTTGTGCCTGTGAAATCTTTGAAAAATATAGAAATAGTGATGTTAGTAAGCATTTAAAAATCGATTCAAAATTAGCAAAACAATGTTGTCAAAAGTCCTTACTGAGATGTTTTGATGATGTATCATTAATAGGGGATGTAAATTTTAGTAATGTAAAGAAATGACAGGAGGTGTATAATGGTATTTACCAGTTTGACATTCATATTTCTTTTTCTTCCATTAGTAATTATTTTTTATTTCTTAAAAGAAAATACTACTTATAGAAATTTCATTTTATTTGTTTTCTCTATAATCTTTTATGCGTGGGGAGAACCAGTTTATATTATTATTATGTTCCTTTCAACAATAAATGATTATGTACACGCATTACTTATAGATAAATTCAAACACAGAAATCAAACATCAAAGGCAAAATGGCTCTTACTTTCTTCAATACTAATTAATTTGGGATTGCTGGGTGTTTTCAAGTATGGGAATTTTATTATTTTTAATATTAATAGCTTATTAAATTTGAATTTTAAATTACCTAATTTGACTTTGCCAATTGGAATCAGCTTCTATACATTTCAGACAATGTCTTATACCATAGACGTTTATAGAAATGAGGTGGAGGTGCAGCGTGATTTTCTTTCATTAGGAACCTATGTATCTATGTTTCCTCAATTAATTGCTGGTCCAATTGTTCGATACTCAACTATAGAAAAAGAATTGAAGATGAGAACATCTACCTGGGATAATGTTTCCGAAGGGATTCAGCGATTTATAATCGGATTATCGAAAAAAGTTTTAATAGCCAATCAGATGGCAATTTTAGCGGATACACTGATTGGAAATATACATTATGATAGAGGAATGTTATTAGCGTGGATTGGAATTATTTCTTATTCATTTCAGATATATTATGATTTTTCAGGATATAGCGATATGGCTATAGGATTAGGAAAGATTTTTGGATTCAATTTTTTAGAAAACTTTAATTATCCATATATCTCAAAATCTGTAACAGAGTTTTGGAGAAGATGGCATATTTCTTTAGGTACGTGGTTTAGAGACTATGTATATATTCCTATAGGTGGAAATAGAGTAGGTAAATTAAATTGGCTCCGCAATGTAGTTGTTGTATGGTTTTTAACTGGTTTATGGCATGGAGCCTCATGGAATTTTGTTATGTGGGGCCTTTATTATGGGCTAATATTGGTAATTGAAAAATTTGCACTTATCAATTGGTTAAATAGATTGCCCAAATTGCTTCAAAAGCTTTATACATATTTGGTTGTATTATATGGTTGGGTTTTATTTAGAATAGAATCTGTCACAGAGATTAAAGAATTTACAAAGGCTTTAGTTGGTTATTATGGGAAAGGATTAGTAATAGATTTATATGATTTGAATTTAGGTTACCTTTTACCCTTTGTAATTGTAGCCTTTATCGGAGCAACACCGATACCAACTAGCTTAGTTAAAAGATTCAATTATAAGATGTCTTTTAGGTGGACTGAAGACTTATTACTGATTATGATTTTCATCCTTTCAGTCATGTATTTGGTAAATGATAGCTTTAATCCATTTATTTATTATCGCTTTTAATGAGGAATGCTATGAGAAATAAAATTTTATCAGTATTATTTGTGCTTTTTACTTTTTTTGTAGGTTTTAATATATTGGTTTATAATGAAGGTGATAAGTTCTCAATAACCGAAAATAGAGAGCTTTCACGAATTGAGCCACTATCTATATCAGGATGGATTATTGGTTCATTTCAAGAAAGTGTTGAGGATACATTAGCTGATCATTTTATAGCAAGAGAATATTTTGTTAAAATTCACAATAATATTAATATAACATTTGATAAGTTGATAAAGATGGTCGGAAAAGTAGCGCTTAATCTATCTTTTGATGATAAATTTGAAGTTTCTATGATTAATGAAGATATTAGTCTACTAACGATTAATGGAGAAAAAAGATTAGTCAGAAATGCAAAAGAATATAATCAAGAGACAAATGATTTTATTAAGAGTAAAATTGAACTTTTGAATAGTTATTATAATCAAAATCCTGAGGTGGAATTCTACTCCTACTTTGTCATCTCACCACATCACAGTAGTCTGATATATCCTAAAAATAATTCAGATGTTTTAATTCCATTTATTGAAGAATTAGAATTTCCGGTTAGCTTTTTTAAGATCACATCGTTAGATGATATACAAAAATATTTTTTTGCAACAGACCATCATTGGAATCATGTAGGTTCATATAAAGGATATTACGAAATAGCTAAATTAATGTTAGTAGAAGAAAAGGAAATTTTAATTCCACAAGATTTAATTTATTTTGAAGAAGTTGAGTTTTGGGGTTCGCATTCCAGAAGTATTGCACATTCAGTTGATGTAGAACCAGATGATATATATAAGTATATTTTTAATTTACCTCAGAACTCATTATATATTAATGGAAAGAAGGAAGATAATTATGGGAATTTAGAAGATTATATGACAAAAACCATCGCAGAAAAAGATGAAAAAGGATTTGATCATTATAATCACTTGAATCAAAGTAGAAAAGCTGTAATTAAAATCGATACAGGAAGAAATGATCTTGATAATTTATTAGTGATAAGTGATTCTATGAGCAATCCTATTAGAGAGCTAATTGCATCACATTTTAATGAAAGTGTGTTCATAAATATAGACATCTATAATAGAGAAGTTGGTAAATTTAACATGAATCAATATATTAAAGAAAATGAAGTTGATAATGTGCTTATATTTCTTTCTATAGATAATCTTTTTCCGAATGGAGATATCAAGTATTTGTCTGATTGAGATAGAACTATATTTAATTTGGAGATTAGTTAATTATTATTTTATTGAAAAGTAATGAAGAACTTTATTTACCGAATTTAATTTAAATTCTGTTGAATTTTTCTTCTTTATCCAATCAAAAATATTTATAATAAAGTAAGGAATCTCTTGGGATGGCGACTTATATCCTATTTGGGGGTCTAATAGTCGATATCATACGGCTTACCTTGATATAGTTGATGGTACGGATCAGGTAGTAGATAGAATTTTCTTTCATGGAACAGGACAAGATAAAACTTACATAAATATACAACCAGAAGAAGATAATTTATTTTCTTTAGAGATAAATATAACGGCTTTGGGACAAAAGTATAAATTTGAAAAAGTATCTATTCAGGAATTAAAAGATAGAATTAATAATGAAATACATTTAAAATCATATAATTCACCGGGTCTCAATAATGCAATTGTAGTAGTCGTTTAGATGGATTAGGGAATTGAAATCCCTTAAGTTTGATAAAATATCTATCATTATCTAAATATGGCTTAGATATTTCAAAAGTTGATTTTGGAACAATTGATAAATTAAGTTGGTATCATATTACAAAATTTCTAAGATATTGTTATTAGAGTTAATAAAAAGATAGAGTTAGTATACAAAAATTGAAGTCTGGCTAAATATTCCATTATGTTTTTACCTAAAGGAGTCGTTTAGGAAAGCAGATAAGATAGTTATATTGTAACTTGCTTAGCCTATCAATTGCTAAGATTAATTTTAAGAGGTAAGAATTAAAATGTTAGACACACATAAAAAATATTCCTTACATGAATTAAATAAGGAAATGCAGTTGATGTTGAATCAAAACAACAAGGTTAATCATCTTGAAATGTTTGTTGCAACTACAGAAGATGATAAGCTATCTGTTACCATAAAGCCGGAACTTAATAGTAATCATCAATATCATTGAATATGGCGGCATAAACTGAACATTTGAGCCGCAGTAAATGTACAGTACGGGCGTCAAGATTGGACAATGCCGGCGCAGAGAATGAACACTTGATATAAAAAAG
>ENA-UOOR01001656-UOOR01001656.1-fermentation-metagenome-genome-assembly--contig:-NODE-1656-length-25422-cov-4.931170_pt1 | contig 25422 bp, 21 predicted proteins | sample MGYA00245780_ERZ724029 | MGnify/ENA primary metagenome ERZ724029 (study PRJEB28704, sample SAMN03018315) | fermentation metagenome | biome: anthropogenic terrestrial biome; feature: soil; material... | reverse complement strand
GAGCCTATGAAAAATGTAGGAACAATTTCTCCGCCTTTAAACCCTGCTCCTATTGTTATTGCGGTGAAAATTATTTTCAAAATAAATGCTTCAGGCTTCACATTGCCGTTCATGGCATTTTCGATTATGTTCATTCCTGCACCGTTATAATCTCCTGTGCCTACAAACAGTGTAAGTATTACAATTATCAAGCCTCCCGTAAGGCCTTGAATGTATTGATTTTTAAACTTATGTTCCATATAATGTTCTGTCTTATGCATTGTTACACAGAATATGATGCTTAATGCAGCTGACAGTGCAGCAAGAATGGCTGTGGCTCCAATGGATCGGAATGAAAGCTCCGGTATGTAGCTTAAAGTGTAATGTACCGGTTTTAACCCAAAGTGTAGTGAAACACCATAGGCAACCAGAGATGAAATCAGGCATGGAAAAAGACTTGAATAGTAAATTACACCAATGCTTATAACCTCCATAGCAAATAGTGTTGCAGTCAGAGGTGTACCGAACAAAGCAGAAAAAACTCCGCTCATGCCACAAAGCACTATCAGGTGCATATCCTTTTCATCAAGGTGAAACAATTTGCCGACATAGGACCCAATGCTGCCTCCAAGCTGCAGCGCAGCGCCTTCTCTTCCCGCAGAGCCACCCAATAAGTGAGTTATCACAGTGCTTATGAAAATCAAAGGAGCTAATTTTATTGGAACATTGTCATCTGTACGGATAGAATTTATTATTTGATTGGTGCCCGTAGAATCATTCATATTAAACATTTTATACAGTGCGGCTATAGCAATTCCACCGGCAGGCAGAAGGTATAGAATCCAGCTGTTTAGCAGTCTGAATTCTGTGGCTCTTTCAACACTTATATGAAATATGGTTCCGGTTATTCCTCCTATAAGGCCTGTAATACCTGCAAAAAATATCCATCTGAAAAATGTTATTATATAATTTTTTGCAGAATAATATTTTCTCTTTAATAATTCCAAATTAACACTTCCTGTTCAATTAATATGCCGTTGATAATTGTACCACTTATATCGGCTTTGTCAAATATAATTGTATTAAAAGGATATACTCGAAACCGACGGATTTGATGTAGGAGCGGTCTGTTCATTCATAGGAGAACATTCATTTTCCGGAATACTTGCAAAGGAAATACCGGATAAAGATGACTTAACTCTTGTAGAAGGCTTTGCAAAGCAAATTTCACATAAACTTAAAGACAGAAAAGAACCGGAATTGTTTTTATAAATTTCTAATCATTTTCTAATAATTTCCTAAATCTTAATTAACTTTTAACAGGTATATTAATAACATAGAAAAAATATTTCAGGAGGCGGAAATGAAAGTAACATTGGAGCAAATTGATGAACTGAGAAGCAGAGTCAATGTGAGCTATGAGGAAGCAAAACGTACATTGGAAAAAAACGATGGTGATTTAATTAAGTCAATAATTGAGCTTGAAAATAAAAAGAAGAATAAGAATAGCAGAAACACTAATTTTACAAGCTTTACAAACAGATTGCTGGCATTGAAAATGTCCGTTAAGGACAAAGAAGGAAAGACCATGATGGATATACCCTTGGTGATTGTATTATTTGCATTTTTAATGTCATTCTGGACGGTAATAATATTGTTGGCGTTGGCTGTTTTTACATCCTGCAAGATTAAAATATACAGAGATAAAAATTCAATTAATGTTAGCAATCTGAAGAAAAACATGAAGGAAACAGTTGAAAAAATAAAGGTTAAATCAGAAAAAATCATTGATGTGGACACAGAAGACTTTCCTGAGGATAAAGATGATTCTGAAGAAAGTGAAATAATCATTGAATAAGTTTAATAATAAATATCAGGTCATTGACCTGATATTTATTATTAAGGAAATTTAGAAATTAATCACATAAAAATTGATATTAAGATTAAATAATAGTATAATGGTTAAAAAATGTGAGGCTTTTATGAATAAAAAGAAAATTTTAATAGTTGAAGACGAACAGAAAATAGCCAGGTTTCTGGAGCTTGAATTAAAATATGAGGGATATGATGTAGTTATCGCAAATGACGGAAGGGACGGCTTAGAAAAAGGAAGGCAGGAGGACATTGATTTGATTATCCTTGACCTGATGCTTCCGGGATTAAGCGGAATTGAAGTTTGCAGGAGGCTGAGACAGACTTCGGAGGTTCCCATAATCATGCTTACTGCCAAGGATGATATTTCCGATAAAGTAACAGGACTTGATATAGGGGCAGATGATTATATGACAAAGCCCTTTGCTGTTGAGGAGCTTCTTGCCAGAATCAGGGTTTTGCTTAAAAGAATCAACAGCAATAAGGAAAAATCAGATTCCAAGTCTTTGGAGATAGGTAAATTGAAGCTTTGCAAGAACAATTACAAGGTAGAGTACGATGGAGAAAATGTTGATTTAACAAAAAAAGAATTTGAACTGCTTGAATTTATGATGGTGAATAAAAACATTGTGCTCACCAGAGATAAAATTCTTGATAAGGTTTGGGGTTATGATTATTTTGGAGATACGAATATAATCGACGTGTATATCAGGTATCTGAGAAGCAAAATTGATCAGAAATATAATGTAAATCTAATTGAAACCGTAAGAGGCGTAGGGTATATAATTCGTGAATAAGAGACATATTATCAAATCATTATTAAAGGCATTGCTAAACATATTCTTGTATCCGTTTAAGCTGATTTTCAGACTGATTGGCAGACTGCTAAAGAGGTTTAAATTTTCCATTGCCTTTAAAATTTCAACATCATATTTATTGATTTACATGATAATTATCTTATTGGTTGCATTTACCACGTCGGTGGGATACCTGATATTCGAGTTTGAAAGATACGAAGAAGAAGTTATAATTGATGACGTTGAAGAAGCGGTTCAGGAATTTCCGGATATTTTTATAAAAGAAAATAGAATTAATTCACTCAAAGTGTATGATAGAAATTTAAATCCGGTTTATCCTGTGAATAATAATGACAGGTACTCAGACAATATAATTGTAGTAATAGAAAAATTAATTTATAACAGGGAATATGTATATTCTACAAGTTTTTACCATGATAACTCCCAGTATTACATGAATATCAGCTATGAGGTTAATGGATTAATTGATGATGCATTTAGGATTTTTTTCATGGTTATAGTATCTGGAGCTATCGGACTTTTAATATTCACACCTATTGTATCAAGAACCAGTTATAAAATGATCGGACCTATTAAAAATATGACCGAAATTACAAAAACCATTACAGTGAACAATATCAACACAAGATTGGATATAAAAGGTACCCAGGATGAATTAAAGGAACTTTCTCAGACTTTCAATGAGATGATGGATAGAATAGAAGAAGGTTATAAGACCCAGCAGCAATTTGTTTCAGATGCATCACATGAACTGAGAACGCCCATAGCAGTAATCAAGGGCTATGTTAACATGCTTGACAGATGGGGCAAAAACGACAGGGCAGTATTGGAAGAATCAATTTCAGCTATTAAAAATGAAACGGAAAGCATGCAGGATTTAATAGAGAAGCTTTTGTTCATTGCCAGAAGCGATAAGAGCACATTAGTATTTACAAAAGAGGATTTTAAAATCAGCATAATATTAAAAGAAATAGAAAAAGAAACTAAAATGATTGATATTAAGCACAGGCTGTATTTTTATTTTTATGAAGATGCAACTATTTATGCTGATAAAAACAGAATAAAGCAGGCGATAAGAATACTTATTGACAATGCTATAAAGTTTACGCCTCAGGACGGCTGCATAATGGTATCCGGATTCATCAAGAACGAGTATTATGTCATAAAGGTTGAAGACACCGGAATAGGAATTAAAAAGAAGGATTTGGAGAAAATATTCGAAAGATTGTACAGAGCTGAAGAATCAAGAAGCAAGGGGATAGGAGGACATGGTCTGGGCCTTTCAATTGCTAAAATCATAGTACTGGGTCACAAGGGAAAAATCAAAGTAAAAAGTGTTGCAGGAAAGGGTTCCGAATTTTCCATAATGCTTCCGTACATTTAATTAACTAATTAACTAATTAACTAATTAACTAATTAACTAATCAACAATTAAAAAAACATTAATAATCGACAAATAACAACAAAAGAAGTCAGGGAAAAATCCTTTTCAAAAGTGTATAATGGAGTACATAATATAACAGAAAGGATTTGGGAAAAGTGAATTTAGAATTTATTGAATCCGGACAAGCCTTGACAATCAGGCTTAAGGGAGAACTGGATCACCACAGTGCAGATGAATCAAGAATATTGATTGATGAAAAAATTAATAAAGGAAAGTTTAAAAAACTGATTATAGATTTTAAAAACCTTGACTTTATTGACAGCTCAGGTATAGGCTTTGTAATAGGACGTTACAAGGTAATAAGAAAAAGAAACGGAGTAATTGAAATTATTAATGCTAATGCGAAAGTCAGAAAAATCCTTGACATGAGCGGCATAGGAAAAATAATCGAAATTAAATAGGGGGATAAAATGCAAAATAATTATGTAATATTTAAAATACCAAGCTTATCAGTCAATGAATCTTTTGCCAGGGCAGCGGTGGCTGCATTCTGCTCAATTTTAAATCCTACTATCAGCGAAATCAATGATATAAAGACTGCCGTATCTGAAGCTGTTACAAATGCAGTAATCCACGGCTATGAAAATACAGTGGGAGAAATTGAAATATCTTGCAAAATCAAGGGGCAGATAGTTGAAGTAATAATTGAAGACTTTGGATGCGGAATACTTGACGTGGAGAAAGCAAAGGAACCTTTATACACAACAAAACCGGAGCTGGAACGTTCTGGGATGGGTTTTGCCGTCATGGAATCATATATGGATGAAGTTGTTGTATTATCAGAAAAAGATGTTGGAACAAAAGTTATAATGCGAAAAAAAATCAGTGAAAAATAAAAGATTAAAAAAAAGATAATGTAATTAAACAAGTTGAATTTGCAAACATTATAGTTTGATTTGCTAATAACTCATGAACTCATGAATGATACAAAAAATTAACATTAAATATTAAAAAAGGCACTTATAGTGCTTTTTTTTAGTATTCAAAATTATTTTTTGTAAATACTACTCTTGAGGTGATTTATATGAAAAAAAAGATTTTTATTGTAGTCATATTATTATTAATTAGCTTTTCAGCTATATATTTGGGCAGCAATATGGAAAACAAGTCTTTGAAAAAAATACCAGATAGTGCGGTATTGTTATAGGAGGAAGAATGAAATACGATAAGGACAGTTATAAGCAGGTAGTGGATGAATATACTCCAAAAAATAAAATGCTTAAAAATTGTGTATGGGCATTTATATTTGGAGGAGCTATTTGCTTATTGGGAGAAATAATAAAAAATGTGCTTATGTCCGGGTTCAATATAGCCGAGCAGGATGCGGGACCCATGAGTTCAGTGATTCTTATAGCCTTAAGTGCACTGCTTACAGGACTTGGATGGTATGATAAATTGGGTAAAATAGGCGGTGCGGGGACAGTTGTTCCTATAACAGGTTTTGCCAACTCAGTTGTATCTCCTGCTCTTGAGTATAAAAGAGAGGGATACATACTGGGTACAGCATCCAATATATTTAAACTTGCAGGTCCTGTATTGGTTTTTGGATATTTTTCATCATTCATTGTAGGAGTTTTAAGTCTCCTGTTCAGCTAATAAAATTTAAATAGGAGGATAGCAGGTTGAAAAAAATCGGTAAACAAACATTTAGCATAAAGGATGATGTATTTGTCAGAAGTACATTTACAATTGCAGGCAAGAAAGAAGGGGAAGGTCCTCTCGGAAAAGAATTTGACATGGTTGTAGAAGATGACCTGTGGGGAGAAAAATCCTGGGAGAAATGTGAACTAAAGTTTCAAAAAGAAGCAGTTAAAAATTTAATGGATAAGAACAACTTAATGAAGGAAGACATTGACCTTCTAATATCAGGTGATTTATTAAATCAAATAGCTTCATCATCCTTTGCCGCAAGAGATTTACAGCTACCTTATATCGGGGTATACGGAGCATGTTCTACGATGGCTTTGACCTTGGGTCTGGGGTCGCTTATCATTGACGGAGGCTTTGCCAATAACGTTATATGTGCAACATCAAGTCACTTCTGCAGTGCAGAAAGGCAGTACAGATTACCCCTTGAAATGGGAGGCCAGCGTCATATGTCAGCACAATGGACTGTTACAGGTGCCGGAGCAGTATGGCTGTCTAACAGCGGAAGCGGTCCCAGGATAAAAAATGTTACCTTCGGTAAAATTCAGGATCTGGGAGTAAAAGATGCCAACAACATGGGAGCTGCCATGGCACCTGCGGCATATGATTCATTAAGGCAGCACCTTGAGGATACTGGGATAGATTATGATTTAATAGTCACGGGAGATCTGGGTACTGTGGGTAAATCAATCGTAAATAAAATGTTTAATGAAGATAGCAGCAGTATTGAAAAAAAATATGATGACTGCGGTACAATAATTTACGACATAGATAAACAGGATGTTCATGCAGGAGGAAGTGGGTGCGGATGTTCGGCAACCGTATTCGGAGCATTTTTGTACAAAAAGCTTTTGAACAGGGAAATAAACAGGCTGTTATTCACATCTACAGGAGCACTCCATTCTCCCACATCTACCCTGCAAGGAGAAAGCATACCAGGAATAGCACATTGTATCGGTATTGAAATGTAAGGAGAAAGTATGAATTACTTAATGAGTTTTATAGTAGGGGGAATTATATGTGTGATAGGACAAATAATAATTGACACTTTTAAAAAGAACAATGCTTACTTGCTGGTTCTATTAGTTGTAGCAGGAACATTTCTTGGCTACTTCGGCATATACGATAAAATTATTGAAATAGGATATTCAGGTGCGACGGTACCTCTCCTGGGTTTTGGGCATTCATTGGCGGAAGGCGCAGTTGAAGAAGCAGCATCGAAGGGGTTTATCGGAGCTTTAAGCGGAGGTGTTGTAAAAACAGCTCCGGGAGTAGCGGCGGCACTGCTGTTCGGATACATAGCTGCCGTGATATTTAGTCCAAAAGGAAATAAATAAAAACTAAAAAAAGAAATGGTTCAGAAAACTTCTGAACCATTTCTTTTTTTAGTTTAATTTTCAACAGAATTAATTAAGTCATCCAGAGCGGAGGAACCACTGTCACTACCTCCGCCGTTATTTCCGTTTCCGTTGTTTGTTCCGTTGCTGCCATTACCGCTACCGTTATTATTGTTATTATTGTTATTTCCGTTATCTGTATTTTCAATTATTTCATCAATGTCTTCCCCTGAAGAATCGTCATCACCGTCGTCATCTTTGTCCTTGTCGGGATTTTCTTCACTGTCCTTCCACTGGTCAAAATGCCATTTAGTGTGGTAGGTACATGTCTTTGTAGGAATCTGGAACTGATAGTCAGAAGTTACGAGACCACTGAACGTAAGACTTGCAACAGGTACACCAAGCACACTGACGATTTGACCGCTTTCATCAAATTCTACCTGACCCACATAAATCTGCTTCAGCTCATCTGAAGAGAATGTAACTTTGTCCTCAAGAACCTGCTGATAAAGCTGTTTAGCCTCGTAGTTTCCGGATTTTGATTCAGGGTCATAAGGAATTTTCCTTTTTATAAACACTCTTTCTTCAATCAAATTGCCGGGACAGAACTCAGATTTTAACATATTTGACGAAGTACATACCTCAACTTTAACGTGCGCATCACAAGTTTCCGTCGGCTGAGTTCCCGGAACAAAGTATTCAGTTATAATCTGGCTTCCTCTTTGGTCGTGAGAGCAAAGTTCAGTAGGTAATTTTCCTGACTGGCTGCAAACCTGGACCGGAATCAGATTAGGATTACGCTCAAACTTCGCAGGAGGCAAGCCCTGATGTATAGGAGTCATAATTCCGCTCCACAATCTTGCATTTGCACCGCTGTCAATATTGATTGAAAGCTTCATCTGAACATTATCGTTTCCTACCCATACACCGCCTACATAGTATGGTGTAAATCCTACAAACCAGAAATCTCCGTTTGCCTGTGTTGTACCTGTCTTACCTGCAACTTCGATTCCCATTTCTGCAGGAAGCTTTGCCTTGTAGGAAAGACCAGGATTGACAGTTGTTCTTAAAATATCCTTCATCAGTGAGGCAACCTCAGGGCTGACAACCACATGGGTTTCCGGAACCTTCTCCAGTATAGTTTCACCCTTGGTGTTTACTACCTTTGTGTAAGAAATAGGCTCAATGTATACTCCGTCATTGGCAATGGCTCCATATGCCGCTGTCATGCCCAGTGGAGTAAAGCCCTTAGTCAGTCCGCCCAGTGCAAGAGAAGCCAGATTCACATCGTTGTATGCGGTATTTTCTGCCGGTGAAACAAATGTGTCATTTTCAGGATTATCAAGATCAATTAAACCCAATTTAGCCAATGAATTCATTGAAGCATCTGTTCCTATGGTTTCAAGCATTGTAACCGCATTTGTGTTAATCGACTGTTCGATTGATTTACGTAAGGTCTGTAATCCCCAGTATTTTACTTCTCTGTGCTCATACCAGTTTTTAGGCCATCTGTCGCCATTTTCGTTGTATCTTGGAACATCATCCAGGATGTATGCCGCAGAATATCCCATATCCAGTGCCGGCAGATATACAGATAAAGGCTTTATAGTTGAACCAGGCTGTCTTGTGGCATCCGTAGCACGGTTAAATGTCTTGCTTCCTTCTATATCTCTTCCGCCTATTAATGCCTTTATTTTACCAGTTCTGTAGTCCATAATAACAGTTGCCGACTGAGGCTGTACCGTTCCTTTTTCGTGGAAGAAGAAATGTCCCTCCGGAATTCTCAAAACACCGTCACTGCCAACAACAAACATATCACTGTTATTATCCACATAATTCTTAGGAATCCTGAACGTTCCCTTTGTTCCTTTCTGCTCAAGAACCTCATAATTATTTCCAATGTTTAAGGCGCCTATATTGTGCGAAACAAAGTTCAACTTTTCATCTACGGTATATGCATCTACAATATCAATAGATGAACCGTAAATATCAAATTTTTTGGAGTTTATGACCAGGTTTCCGCTTTCGTCAAAATAATATTCATCAGCATTCAGATAAACATTATTTTGTTCATCCATTATATTTTCTTTTGCATAAAATATAAGCTGACCATTTTCATTCAGTATATTCAACGCAGAATCCAGCATTCCGCTTCCTGAACCATCTGACCATTTGAAATATCTCCAGTCCTGACCGGTAGGCTTGGTTCCCGAAGGTTCCGCACCAAGGAACAATGCAGGAAAATTACTATATGAATCCTCCAGCGACTTCTGCATATTCACATCAATTGTAGTTGTTATTGTCAATCCGCCCTTGTAAAGATAATTTTCTGCTTCCTCATATGTTTTATTCTGGGTTGCCATTAAATCTTCAATAACTTTATCCTTGACATAATCCATTGGAGTGGAAGAAATACCCTCTACCTTGGTCTGACCCGGATTTAAAGCAACACGCATATCCTCTGCCATGGCAGCATCATATTCACTCTGTGTGATATGTCCCAATTCAAGCATTTTGTTTAATATAACATGCTGTCTCTCAATTGCTTTTTCGTTGTAAACACAGGCGTATTGTACAGAGCCAATGTATACATACCCAACTATGTCCTCTTCGGGAGTGTCCTCTAAATCATCTAAATTATACCTGTTAAAGGGCGCATAGTATACCGTACTCTTAGCCGCTCCTGCAAGGAGTGCGCTTTCTGCCAGTGTAAGCTCCTCCACATCCTTTGAAAAATAAGTATGTGCCGCTGTCTGAACACCATATGCACTCTGTCCCAACGGGATGGTATTAAGGTAATTTTCAAGAATTTGATCCTTAGAAAGCTTTTTTTCTACCTTCATCGCAAGATACATTTCCTGAATTTTACGCTCCCAGACCTTGTCTCCGGTCAGGTATAAATTTTTTACAAGCTGCTGGGTTATTGTGCTTGCTCCCTGAGCCGTAGGGTCTCCAACCTTTACATTATGTATTAATGAGCCCATAATACGCTGAATGTCAATTCCAAAATGATCATTAAATCTCTGATCCTCTATGGAAATAAACGCATATTGCAAGTGTTTGGGTATTTGACCTAACTTTACAATTTCCCTGTTTTCATTAGGGTCATGAATCTGCTCAACAATATTTCCGTCTTCATCAACTATTACGGAACTTTCCGAAAGTGATGTAAGTGCGGTGGTAGGATCTATTTCCGGTGCACTTTTGGCAATTCCTATAACCATACCGGCTACATAACCGCCGGCTATTATCACGGCTGCCAATATAACAAGAAGTGCTATTCTCAGCACGACTTTTATTTTTTTCTTTCGCTTTTTTTTCTTCCTGGCAGGCCTTGAGCCGTCGTTCTGACTTTCCTTTATTTCAATATCTTTCTTATTTTCTTTTGACATATTAACCTCCGTTAGTAATGAACTTCAAGTTAATCACAAAACAATCTAACATTGTCAAAGATTTTAAGTTCTTACATATTATATAATAGAAAGGGCGTGAAATCAATAGTTGAAAAAATATAATGGAAGCATCATAAAAATGATTATAATCATATTATTAGTATTTACGTTAATAACATACTACTATATTGAAGTAAATATAAGACCCACATTAGCTTCAATCTGTGAGATTCAGGCAAAGGTCATAGCTACAAAAATAATAAATGAAACGGTGAGAGATGAGCTGAACAAGGAAGCGATTAAAGACCAGATTCTCATACCAAGTTATGACAAGCAGGGAAAAATTAACATGATACGAACTGATGCAATGATTATGAACAATATTTCAAATAATATTGCAAAAAATGTCCAGCAGAAAATTGTTAAATTAGAGCAGCAGAAATTCAGCATACCCCTATTTACCGCACTGGACAGCCAGCTCCTTGCGGGAAAAGGACCAAATCTCAAATTTTCAATTCTGCATCAAGGCAGTGTTCTGGTGGACTTCATTACCGAGTTTGAAGAGTCAGGCATCAACCAGACCAGGTATAAAATATACATAACAGTGGAAGTAGATATGAGAATTATAAGTCCGGTTACCACCAGCAGCACAACAGTAAAAAACAATGTGCTCATAGCCGAAATAGTAATAGTAGGTGAAGTGCCGGAATCCTATATGAATTTTCCTTCATTAAATGACCTGCAGCAGAAATAAACAAATTCCTGTACTATAATTATAAAAGTGTGGTAAAATACAAAAGAAAATAATTTTAATAAATCGGAGGATACATGGAAGAAAATAAAGAAAGATGCCTTTTAATAGCTGTGCAGTTATCGGGCAATGAAGAAGAAAACGACATGGAGGAGCTTGAACAGCTGATTGAAGCTGCAGATGGCGTTGTAATTTCGAGTATCGTCCAAAACAGACAATCAATCGACAACCGTTACTATGTAGGTCAGGGCAAGCTGGATGAAATTGCAAACTATGTTAAGGAACTTGAAATAGACACGGTAGTGTTTAATGATGAACTCAGCGGCTCTCAAATAAGAAATATTGAGGAAGCTGTGGATGCAAAGGTAGTAGACAGAACAAACCTCATTTTGGATATATTTGCAAAGAGGGCTCTGACAAAGGAAGGTAAACTTCAGGTTGAACTTGCACAGCTTAAGTACAGCCTTCCAAGACTCATTGGCTTAAATAAGAACCTTTCAAGGCTTGGAGGAGGAATAGGCACAAGGGGTCCAGGTGAACAAAAGCTTGAGCTTGACAGAAGAAGAATCAAAGAAAAAATAAACGATATACAAACGGAGCTTAATGAGCTGGAAAAAGTAAGAGAAACTAAAAGAAAAAAAAGAATGAAGGATCAGGTTCCGATTATATCCATAGTGGGATATACAAACGCCGGCAAATCCACACTTTTAAATTCACTAATTGAAATTCAGCACACTGAAGAGGAAGCAGAAAATAAAAAGGTATTTGTGGAAGATATGCTTTTTGCAACTCTGGAAACAGAGCTTAGAAGGGTAAGGCTGCCTGGAGGCAGAAGAGCAGTATTTTCAGATACAGTAGGATTTATTAAAAAACTTCCCACTCAAATTGTTGAAGCCTTTAAAGGTACCCTGGAGGAAATTAAGTATGCAGATTTAATTATTCACCTGATTGACATTAATGACGAAAACCTTCAGCAGCATAAGGAAACCACAACAAAGCTGATAGAAAAAATCACAGATAAGGATATACCTGTACTAACAGTCTACAATAAAATAGACAAAATTATTAATGACAAAATATCAACTGTTTCAACAAACGATATTATTTATATATCGGCAAAAAATAAATACAACATAGACTTACTGTTAGAAAAGGCAGACTACAAGATAAACGGAGCAAAACATAAGCATTCCCTTAAAATTTCCAACAAACATTTAAAAGACTATTACTGGCTATATGAAAACAGGTATACTGAAAATGTGGAATTTGACGGTGACGGTGTTAACTTTGATGCTGTGTTGTATGACAATGAAACGGAACAGTTCAGAGACTATATAACAGGTGGAAATAATGAGTAATTATAAATCTGTTCATAAATGCGGAAGAGACGAAATAGTTATAAACAAATCCAGATTTATCGGAACAGCAGCTCCCGTTGAAAACGAAGAACAGGCAATTGAATTTATTGATGGAATAAGAAAAGAATTCAAGGATTCAAGCCATAATTGCTATGCTTATGTTATAGGAGAAAATAAAAACATACAGAGATACTCAGATGACGGAGAACCCTCCGGCACAGCAGGTATGCCAATATTAAACGTACTCAGCCAGGAGGGTCTGGTAAATACCGCAGTGGTTGTGACAAGATATTTCGGCGGAGTGCTGCTGGGAACCGGAGGTTTGGCAAGAGCATATGCAAAAGGCTGTAAAATCGCTTTAGAAAACGGAATAATAGTTGATAAAAATTTATATTATGACGTATCATTTAATCTTGATTACACTTTGCTGGGTAAAATGGAGAATGAGCTTTTAAAGAACGGATTTATCGTTAAGGATAAAATTTATTCTGAAAATGTGGGATTTAAATTGATTGTTAAAGAAGATGAAACGGACAAAATAGTTGATCTGATAAACGAAATTTCATCAGGAAGAGCAGATGTAAGCATTGGACAGGCAGCATACTATTCTGTAAAAAACGGAAAAATAATAAAATAAAATTGTTTGTATTATAATAAATGATATGATAAAATATCATGTTATAATATTTGAATTAAGCAAGGAGGAACTATGTCAGGACATTCAAAATGGAAAACCATAAAAAATAAAAAAGGCAAGGCAGATGCACAAAGAGGCAAGGTATTTACCAAGCTGGCAAGATACATTACTGTTGCCGTAAGAGAGGGCGGTCCGGATCCAAACTACAATTCGTCTCTGGCAACGGCAATAGAAAAAGCCAAAGCACAGAACATGCCTAATGACAATATAGATAGAGCAATAAAGACCGGTTTGGCCGCAGCATCAGGCGAAAACTTCGAAACAATTACCTATGAGGGGTACGGTCCGGGCGGAACAGCATTCATGGTTCAATGCCTGACAGATAATAAAAACAGAACAGCAGCAGATGTAAGGCATTATTTTACAAAAAACAGCGGAAACCTTGGAACCACAGGCTGCGTTGGTTATCTCTTCAGCAGAAAAGGAGTCATTTCCATAGAACTAAGCGACAACATTGATGAGGAAGCCCTTATGATGGCTGCATTGGACGTAGGCGCAGAAGACTTTGAAACCCAGGATGACAGCTATGAAATAACCACAGCACCGGAAGACTTTATTGATGTGTTAAACGGTCTTAAAGAAGCAGGCTACACAGATATTAAGGGAGACATAATGTACATCCCAGCAACTTCCGTAAAAGTGGAAGATGAAGAAAGTGTAAAATACCTGGAGAGACTCATAGATGCCCTCGAAGACTGCGACGACGTCCAGGAAGTCTACCACAACTGGGATATGCCTGAAGAAGAGGATGAAGAATAAGTAAAGTCAGAAAAACACCCCAAATTTAATTATTATATATATCAAAAATACTAATAATTTTTGAGGTGTTTTTTATAAAGCTCCTTGACACGTATATTATCAGTTCCGGTACATCCGGGGGATTTAGAGCCGGAAATTGTGAAATCAATACTTAATCAGGCAGGAATAAAATAGTTCTTATCAGTCATTAAGAATCATTTGGAAAACGCATATAAAAAAGGACGCTATTTTTAAGAGTCCTTTTTTAAATGTACACCGTGTTACAAGCCCATAGTGTGCTCTATAAATATTTTTATTCCAATTAGAACCAAGATTGCTCCACCAAGAATTTCAGCCTTCTGTTTAAACATTTCACCGAATTTTTTCCCTAAATTAGAACCTATTATTGAATTAATAAATGTTATTATTCCGATAGACAGTGCCGCGTCCAAAATATCAACATTAATCACAGCAAATCCTATTCCGACTGCCAGAGCATCAATGCTGGTTGCCACAGCTTGCAGCATCAGAGTTTTGAAAGTCAGGTTTTTTTCCACATTCAAACATGCTTCAGGATATTTAAGCTCTTTCACTGCGTCCACTATCATTTTACCGCCTATATAACCCAAAAGAATCAGTGCAATCCAGTGATCAAGAAATGATATTGTGTGGCTGAAAGTTGAACCCACAAGGTAGCCCAATATAGGCATTAATGCCTGAAAAAAGCCAAAAGCCACAGCAGTTGATAAAATTTGCTTCTTCTCAATGTTCCCATAACACATCCCATTAGATATCGATACAGCACAAGCGTCCATAGATAATCCGACGGACGTAAAAAACAGCATAACTGAACCCATTATTTTCTCCTTAGTATCCAAAGCTTAAGGCACGAGATGCCTTAAAAAATTTATTAAATATTTAATTTTAACAGTAAATAGTATATCAAAAAAAATCCATATTATCAAGTCCATAATGTGGACTACGGTGGACTACCCTATGATGCAAGTCATTAAAAAAGATTAAAGTTTAATCATCAAAAACAAAATAATTCTAATTTTATTTCTCTGTCCCACCAGGCTTCAGGGTTGTTGAAACCTGTAAAAAACCCCGTATGTCTCTCTTTTTTTCCTTATCTAATTTCCTGTATAGTTCAATAAGCTCCTTTTCTTCATCAGATAAATAAATTCCCGAATCCTCATTAACCGTTTCCCTTTCCAATACTTCCATAGGTAAAGCCCCTGTAAGAATCCAGTCAATTGATACATTGAACAGTTTCCTGAATGCTATCAGAGCATTGCTGGAAGGAGCAAACTTGTCATTTTCCAATTCACTTAAATTTCCTGTAGAAAGACCCGTTTCATTTTTTACATCCGTCAGTGACAGTTTGTTTAACTTACGTGCATATCGAATTCTTTTCCCTATTGTATCCAAAGTATACCTCCAAGTCTGTAAAATTATCTGAAAAAAGAGAAAGTTAAATTATTATGTTGACATTCTCTGATATCAGATATATTATATTACTGTGATTAAATTTTATTCATTAATTGTACCACAAAAATCCGATAAACGAGAATATTTTTTTGAGGAGGGCCGCATGCAAAAAAGAAAACTTACTCCCTTTGGATTAAAGGTGAAAAACAGATTAGCTGACATGAATATGACCCAGAAAGAACTGGCGAAAAGGCTGGGTACATCAGATGCTTATCTTAGTATGATTTTATACGGAGAACGAGCGGGCACAATATATATTGCGAGCATAAAAAACATATTAGACATAAATTAAGAATATATAAAGTTAAGCATAATTTTCAGAAAATTATTGACATATGTCAAAATAGGTAATATATTAAAAGATGAGTAAATTAGAAAAAAGAGTATAAAATAATCTGAAATTATATTATCAGGAGTAAAAAAATGAGTGAAAATTGTGATTCAAACTGCGGTTCATGCAGTCAGGACTGCGACAGCAGAAAGGCTCCCGTGGATTTTTTAGAAAAGCCCCACGAAATGAGCAGTGTAAAAAAGGTAATAGGAGTTATCAGCGGCAAAGGCGGAGTGGGGAAATCCTTCGTGACTTCCATGCTGGCCGCAGCAATGAAGAGAAGACAGCATAATGTTGCAATATTAGATGCCGATATAACAGGACCATCCATACCCAAGGCCTTTGGAATTAAGGAGAAGGCAAGAGCCAATGAATTTGGCATACTACCGGTAAAAAGCAAGACAGGAATTGATATTATGTCAATAAACCTTCTGCTGGAAAATGATTCGGATCCTGTTATTTGGAGGGGACCGGTAATTGCGGGAACAGTAAAACAATTCTGGACTGAAGTAATATGGCAGGATATTGACTATATGTTTGTTGATATGCCTCCGGGAACAGGAGATGTTCCTCTGACGGTATTTCAGTCAATACCCGTGGATGGAATAATAGTGGTGACATCCCCACAGGAACTGGTTTCCATGATTGTGGAAAAAGCTGTTAAAATGGCAGAAGAAATGAACATTCCTATTGTGGGAATAGTTGAAAACTTATCATATTTTAAATGTCCCGACTGCAATAAAGAATACAAAATATTCGGAGACAGCAATATAGATGAAATTGCAAAGAGACATGGTTTAAACGTAATTGCAAAGTTACCGGTTAATCCTGATGTTGCTGCATCAATTGACAGGGGATTAGTGGAACTATGTGACGACAGCTTATTTGCCGGAATTGCAGAAATCCTTGAAAAAGAAGAATGGAAAAAATATCGGTAAAAAATAACTGTAAGGTGGTGTAACTATGTCAAGACCCAGAAAGTGGAGAAAAGTGTGCTGCCTTCCTGATTCTAATGAATTTGGACCGTTGAATTTAAATATTCAGGAAAAACTGTGCGTAAACATGACCGTTGATGAATACGAATCTATTAGGCTGATTGATTTAGAAGGATTATCTCAGGAAGAATGTGCCGCTCAAATGAATGTGGCTCGCACCACTGTACAAGGAATATACAGTGAAGCGAGAAAGAAGATTGCAGAATCCATAGTAAACGGCAAGGTATTAAGAATTGGAGGCGGCGACTACGAACTCTGCCAGGGAGACAGGGATTGTTGCGGCAGAAGGTGTCAGAGACGCAGATGTATTGTCTCTGACGATACGGAAAATTCATAATTCATATCCCCTGAATAACAAGGCTGAGCATTTATCAATATCTGCTGAAAATATATGCAGAGAACAGGGAAGTAATGGGGATGGCAAGAAGTATTCCCATGCTTCCTATAATTGCTTGCAAAATTTCAAACACTATCATTTCCAAATTAATAAGCTGTAATATATCACTGTGATAAACTATCATTAAAAGAACTACCGATAAAGAGCTTCCTATGTATGCCAGAATCAGTGTATTAGTCATGGTGCCTATTGAATCCTGTCCTATGTTCAATCCCGATTTCAGGAAAATCCTGAAGTCCTTGTTATCAATATTTTCAGCCAGCTCGTTCATGGCAGAAGCAATTGACATTGAAATATCCATAACCGCACCCAACGAACCTATTACTATGCTGCTCCAAAGTATTGCCATTAAGTCTATAGGCTTTTCAGGATTCATCATAAGTAAAAATATGGAGTCCTGGTCAATCAATCCCGTCAGATTAAGCATGCTGCTTATAATATATGATAAAATTCCGGCCGCAGCAAGACCGCCTAAGTTTCCAACTATGGCACAAAGAGTTTTCTTTTGGATTCCGTTAATTATTAATAAACTTGAAAAAATTATAAAAACACATATTATTAATGAAGAAGCATATATATTTTTCCCGTTTAATATAGATGGTATGAAAACCATAAAAATAGATAAACACGTAATAATCAGAGATATAATCGTATTAATCCCCTTTCTTCTGCAAAAAAGAATAAGAAGTATAAAAAATATACCTAAAAGAAGTATCAGCGAATCAGTTCTGTAATATTCTATGAAGGTCCACACAGTTTCCTCAAAATTAGTTCTTGACCCCATTTGCGCTATAAGTATGTCATCACCGATTTCAACTTCCTTTGGGTTAATTTCGATAGCCTCATCAATAAACTGAAATGCTTCTATCTTGTCAGGTTCAAAATTATCACTTTTTATCTGTGCAATAAAGCGTATTGTTTTAAAAGACATGGTATCGTAGCCGTAATCCATACTTTTCTCATTAACTTCATCTATGGCAATTACTTTAGCTCTGTAAGATTTTACGCCGCTATCAATTAACTCAACCTTGTTTGATCTGTAGCCGATTGTAATAAACAAAACCGAAAAAGCCAAAGTCAAAATATAGATTATTATGTTTTTATGGGATTTTAATTTTTCCATATACACCTCTTTTAAAATGTTATTTAGAAAATTTTATCATATGCTGAAAAGATAATCAAATTTTAATTTTTTTAAATTGCTGTTGCATTAAAAAATCCGTTCTGGTATAATCAAAGAAAATAAATAATTTACTGTGACTGGAAGCAGTAAGCTTGCTCATATTTTCAGAGAGCTGTCACCTGGTGCAAGGCGGCAATATGAAGAGCTGAACTCGTCCATGAGTATTTGAGGCGAACAAAGTAGCCTCGGACGGATAACACCGTTATATAACAGAGAGAAGCATATGCTTAATTTGGGTGGTACCGCGGATAATCTTCGTCCCAACAGGGATGGAAGGTTATTTTTTTAATTTGAAATATATGGCAGCAGAGCATTATGTGGACTGTTGCAGAATCGTAAGTACGCAAATATAGGAGGCATTACAATGAAGACGTATAATCCAAGTGCCATTGAAAAGAAATGGCAGGAAATTTGGGAGAAAAACGAAACATTTAAGGCAGATGATAATTCAGACAAAAAGAAATTTTACGGGCTTGTGGAATTTCCATACCCTTCAGGAGTAGGACTGCATGTGGGTCACATTCGCGCATACACATCCCTGGAAGTAATATCAAGGAAAAGAAGACTGGAAGGATATAATGTATTATTCCCCATAGGCTGGGATGCTTTCGGCCTTCCCACAGAAAATTATGCAATACAGACAGGCATACACCCCAGAACAGTTACCGACAAAAACATTAAGGTATTTACCCAGCAGCTTAAAAAGGCAGGCTATTCCTTTGACTGGACAAGAACAGTTGACACAACAGACCCGGAATACTACAAGTGGACCCAGTGGATATTCGTTCAGCTATTCAAACACGGTCTGGCTTTCAAGGATAAAACATACGTTAATTTCTGCAACAGCTGCAAGGTGGTACTTGCCAACGAGGAATCACAAAACGGTGTATGTGACCGCTGCGGAAGCGAAGTAGTACAAATGGAAAAAGATGTATGGTTCCTGAAAATAAGAGAATACGCCGACAAGCTGTTAGAGGGCTTAAATGAAGTTGATTTCTTACCCAGAATCAGACTTGAGCAGGAAAACTGGATAGGTCGTTCCTACGGCGCTGAGGTTGACTTTAAACTCAAGGATACCTCAGATAAGCTGAGGGTATTCACAACAAGACCCGATACCTTGTACGGCGTAACATTTATGGTTATTGCACCCGAGCATCCGTTCCTGAAAAAATATGCTTCAAGAATTGAAAACCTGAATGAAATCAAAGAATACCAGGATCAGTCAAAGAAAAAGACGGAATTTGAAAGAGTACAGTTAGCTAAAAACAAAACCGGAGTTGAAATAAAAGGACTCACCGCCATAAATCCGGTTTCAGGCAAAGAAGTACCTGTATGGGTTGCAGACTATGTTATGATGGGTTACGGTACAGGAGCAATCATGGCAGTTCCGGCTCACGATTCAAGAGACTGGGAATTTGCTAAAAAGTTTAATATACCGATAATTGAAGTTATTAAGGGCGGAAACGTACAGGAAGAAGCATTTACAGACGTGGAAGACGGAATACTGGTAAATTCGGAAATATTAAACGGACTTAGAGTAAAGGAAGCCATTGACAAAATAATCGGATTCTTAAAAGACAAAGGCTTAGGAGAACCAAAGACAAATTACAAGATGAAGGACTGGGCATTTAACAGACAAAGATACTGGGGAGAGCCTATTCCAATAATTCACTGTCCACACTGCGGAATGGTTCCGGTACCCGAAGAAGAGCTGCCTGTTACCCTGCCTGATGTAGAAAACTACCAGCCTACGGAAACAGGAGAATCACCTCTGGCAAATATAACCGAATGGGTTAATGTAAAATGTCCTGTATGTGGCTGTGATGCAAAAAGAGAAACAGATACAATGCCCCAGTGGGCAGGTTCATCCTGGTACTTCCTGAGATACATGGATCCACACAACCATGAGGCACTGGCATCAAAAGAAAAATTAAACTACTGGGGACCCGTTGACTGGTACAACGGAGGTATGGAGCATGTAACAAGACACCTTATATACTCCAGGTTCTGGCACAGATTCCTGTACGATATAGGAGCCGTAACCTTTAAAGAACCCTATGCAAAGCGAACCGCACAAGGGCTGATACTCGGCTCGGACGGCGAGAAGATGTCCAAATCAAGAGGAAATGTGGTTAACCCCAACGAAATAATAGATGAATATGGGGCAGATACTCTGAGAACCTATATTATGTTCATCGGAGACTATGAAAAATATGCAGTATGGAATGACTCCAGCGTTAAGGGCTGCAAAAGGTTTTTAGACAGAGTCTGGAAGCTCCGGGAAATGGTAACAACCGAAGAACAATATTCAGAAAAGCATATGACTCTGATGCATAAAACAATCAAGAAAGTCAGCGAAGATTACGAAGCCATGAAGTATAACACTGCCATAGCTGCAATGATGAGCTTCGTAAACGATATAACCTCAGATAATTACATTACCAGAGGTGAGCTTAAGTCATTTGCAACATTGCTGAACCCTGTTGCACCTCATATAACCGAAGAAATATGGGAAGAAATGAATTTTGGAGGAATGTTAAACCAAGCATACTGGCCTCAATGGGATGAAGAAAAGACAGTGGATGATGTAATTGAACTGCCCGTACAGGTAAGCGGTAAAGTAAGAGGAAAAATCCTGGTGTCTAAGGATGCAGATGTTGAAACTGCAAGAAAATTAGCAGCAGAAGATGAGGCAATAAATAAGTACCTGAATGGAAAAACAACTGTTAAGGAAATATATGTACCCGGTAAAATTTTCAATATTGTTGTCAGATAGAGACAAAAAAGAGGAAGTTGACTATTGTTTACAGATACTGTATATTTATATATAAGATGGCATACTTTTCTAAAGAAAAGGACGCAAAGCATGAAGTCTAAGGGATGAAAATCCTATGATGGTTCGGCCGCTAAGAAATAGCGGCTATTTTTTTTTATTTTTAAAAAATATTTTTAAAATCTAAAACTTTTTGACATGACTCAGACGTCTACATATATATGTACATATATAATATATATATATATATATGGTGCAAACAACTATCAGCAATTAAGAGGATTAATATGGGACACATAGGCAGGACAATCGAAAAATACAGACAAGCTCTAAGTATTAGCCGAAAAGAGCTGGCAGAAGATATTTGTTCGGAAAAGCATATTTACCTGATTGAAAAAGGGGAACGCTCACCTTCAGCCAATATATTAAAGCAGTTAAGCGAAAAACTTGGAGTTAATTTATTTGAATTTTATCAGTATATTGACTGTGAAAACCCTATTGAGGTCAGAGATAAAATCAAAGACTTTTATATGTACAGAGCAAACCTCGATTTTATTACATTGATGAAGGTTTCGGTTGAGGCCTATGATATGTGGGACTTCAGGAACAAACCCTATAGCTTTGAGATCAGGTTAAATGACCTGTACTATATGGCTTTTGAAGATAATAGGTATGAGGAAACGAAGGTTAAATTAAAAAAGCTCCTTAAAGAAGCAGAAATATGGAAATATTCAGAAATGTTTTTAGTTAATGTTCATACCCTTATGACTACACTCTGCCTGATTACCCAGGATTTCACCGAAGCTAAAAACTCTGCTCTGAAGGCATTGAAGATCTTTCAGAGACAGTTCGATGTAGAAAAAAATCTGCCTTTATCTACAACAATGATTGTAAATCTGATGGGTGCATACTATGTAAACGGCGAATATGACGTTGTTATTGACATAGGCAATAAATTTCTAAAGATAAAGCAGGCATTTAATTCCTACGACAGAATTCACTACATATATTTTTTCATGTCCTTTGCCTGTTACACTAAAAATATGCGTGAAGAAGCTTATATATTTTTAAAAAAAGCAATTTATATACTCATGATGGACTTCAGACCCACTGATGTTACGTATGTTGCGATGATAGGCGAATTAGAGGAAATGTTAGAAGACCTGGACAAGGATTCAGAGCTGATACGTGAATTCAGAAAAAAATACAAAATATAAACAGTACAAGCCCTTTGCGCTACTGCAAGAAAGTGTGCATGGTAACGGATCTGCTATTAGAAAAGTTTTCGTTAAAAAATGTTTATTTCTCATAGAATTATTGACTTTATTTTTTAAAGTAACAATTGTTCTATATAATAGTCTGCATATATGTGTTAGCATTGCAATATATATAGTCTGTTGAATGTTAAAATTAATACTATATAAAACAATATATTATTTAAAAAAAATTATTAAAAAATGTTTAAACAAAATAACTAAGGGTATATTTTACTTTGCACTGATGAAAAGTTTCCTGATTAGTGCAATAATATCTGATTTTGTTATTTAACAGCGTATGCTTTTAAATAAAATAATTATTCGAGAGGAGGAAAGAAATGGAGAAAAGAAAAAGAGCAAAAGGAATAAGTATGATTCTCATGCTTATGATGGTCCTTCAGTTGATGATGCCGGTGAATCTTGCTTATGGAGATACAGTTCCGTTAGAAGATACAGTTATATCAGATGACACAAAGATAGAGGAGGTTTATGCTGAAATAGCAACGAAAGCAGCGATACAAGGATTTGGTGAGGAAGAACTTGACGATGAACAATTCGGTGATGAGAGAGTTGATGAAGCTTTGGTAGAAGTTCTGATTAATGGTCAAGGTCCTGGGACTGACGGAAAGTTTTCAGATATTCCAGCGGATGCTAATATCAGCATAGGATTCAAATTCAACTTTAAGGCTCTTGATGAAGAGGAAGAAGGTGAAGAAGGTTATGAATATAATGCAGGAAACTATTTTGAATTTAAGTTGCCAGAGAAAATTCAGATAAATAACATACCTTCAGAAGGTTATCTGCTTAATGATGAAAATGGAGTTCCTTATGTAAAAGTAACTATTGTAGGAGATACTATAAGGTTGACATTTGTTAAAAAGGTTCCTAATGCTAACTTATTTGTGGAATTTAAGCTTGAAGGAAAATTTGTCGATATTGATGAAGAAGACGGAGACACTATAATAATTAATATTGGATTCGGTGCAGATGAAATTGAAATAGGAGTAACCCCACCTATTACTGAGCCGGTTTCGATAGATGTAGAAAAGACTTCTGAGCTGGATTTGGAAAACAAAAGAATTATATGGACTGTTACAGTGACACCTGAAGAAGGAAAGGAAGCAAAAGATGTGGTTGTTACGGATTATTTCAATAATAGTAATAACCAGGTATTTGTTGAGGATAGTTTTAAAGTAACAAATTCAAATGGTGATGTTACAAGCGGTACGCTCGAGGTTAACAATAATAATTTTGTTTATAAATTTAAAGAACCGATAAGCGAGGAGCATACAATTACCTATGAAACAGATGTCTCAGGCTCATTGTTTAGCGAGAACGATACAACAAAATTTATTTCATATAAAAATGTAGTTGAAGCAAAAACTAATGACTTTGATCCAGTAATAAAAACGAGCGAACAAACTATCAACTGGATTTCAAAGTCAGGGGCAGAACAGACCGGGGAACACTCAGGTAAAATTAAGTGGACTGTAACTATAAAAAATGAAGGCGGTCTGCTGACAGGTAAAAATGGACTGCAAATTATTGATACAATAACAGGAAATCATGAATTTGATTCTATTTCACCGGTGCAAATTAAATTTGATACAGGTAAATATATTGATGATGTAGAAAAAGGTGAAGGTAATGAAAAAGGCAAATATAATATATCTGATAGCACTCTGATTTATACTTTCAGTGATACTGATATTTCAGAAGACTTTAAAACAACAACTCTTACGTACTATACCAAACTAAAAGAAGGCGGAGATAATAATAACAAAGAAATATACAGAAACAGCGCAAAGCTTCTTATACCGGGAGAAACAAGTGAATCAAGTGGTCCATCGGATGGGGTAAGTGTTGGTATAAAAGACGGTATTATTGAAAAAAGTGTAAGTGGTTCACACTCATATGAAAAGGGACTGATAATTGACTGGACTGTTTATCTGAATAAAAATAACCAAGGCGGTATATCAAATGTTAAATTTGTTGATATTATCCCTAACGGTCTAAAGTATGTTGAAAATTCATTTACGTATGGTGGTGTAAAATCCGAAGATGAAGATATAGTGATAAAAGAAAATGAAGATGGAACAACTACACTAACTTATGAAGTTAGTGGAGAAATAAGCGGACTGAAAAAAATAACCTATCAAACAAAAGTCAAAGAAGATTTCTTGGATTTAATAACTAATGGTAGTGTTAATTTTAAAAACAATGCAAGTGTTACCGGGGTCGGAATAAATGGAAACCAGGGAGATACTGCGACAACATCGGTATTAAATACGGTTATAACTAAAGAAGTTGATTTAAAAAATGACTATAATTATGATACGCGTGAAATTGGATGGAAGATTACTGTCAATCCAAACGAACTTCCATTAAAGGATGTTAGTATTACTGATATTATACCTGAAGGAATGGAGTTCTTGAGAGATACGTTTTTATTCGATGGTATTGCTTTAAAAGAAGAAGATGAATCAAAGCTTATTGAAGGAACAGCAAATGAAGGGAAGAATAATACATTTACTTTCACTATTGGGGATACATCTGAAGTCCATACAATTACTTTCAAAACAAGGGCTACAGAAGAATTTCTTGCTAAACAGGAAAATCTTAATAAAGCTGGCGGAATAACATTCAAAAACGAAGCACAACTTTTTGTTTCAGAAGAATATAAGGCAAATGCAATTGCGCCTAAAACAATAAATAATGATATTGTCCGTAAAGAAGGAGTAAGAACTGGTTTTGATTTGGTGAAATGGTATGTTCCGATTAATCTGAACAAAATAAATTTAGGTTCAATTGAGTTGTCTGATACTTTGCAACCTGAGCTTTCACTTGATATTGATTCGGTGAAGCTATATGCGCTTAATGTTGGTGAGGACGGAAAGTATAAAGATGGCAGTGAGTATAGATATGTATTGCCAAAAAATAATTTAGCTTCCGACAATAGCAAG
>ENA-UOOR01001655-UOOR01001655.1-fermentation-metagenome-genome-assembly--contig:-NODE-1655-length-25445-cov-14.303781_pt1 | contig 25445 bp, 21 predicted proteins | sample MGYA00245780_ERZ724029 | MGnify/ENA primary metagenome ERZ724029 (study PRJEB28704, sample SAMN03018315) | fermentation metagenome | biome: anthropogenic terrestrial biome; feature: soil... | reverse complement strand
TCATGCACTAATTATAGGGGTTTTCTCAACCTGAGTCAAATGGATAACCATTTAAAAGTATTTGCAAGATGGGCTATTGGTGCGGGGTATACATTAATTGACACGAAACGTAACATAATAAATGACGGCAAATATACAAAAGACTATATTAGAATTTACGGTAATGATTGGTATAGTCCAATAGTTAATTGGAAACCAAGAACAATGCTTGGAGTAAGGGCAAACGGAGAATTTATTCTGGCTGTTATTGAGGGCGGAAGTAACAGCAGCAGTAATAAAGGTGCAAATGCAAAGGAACAGGCACTCATTATGAAGCAACTTGGTGCAGAGCAGGCAGTTAATTTAGACGGCGGCGGGAGTTCAGCATTCTGGAAATCCGGAGAAGGATATAAATATGAAGCCGAAGGAAGACGGATAGGCAGCGTAGTAATGGTGGTAGAATTGAGATAGGTGGTAGTTTATGAGAAAAAATATGATAATCTTAGCCATGGTAATAGTTATGTTATTTCTGGGATGCACTATATCGGGGAATGATACAGTACCCGATAATGATGCATCAACTGAAATTAGTGAAACAACTAATACAGATACAACAGTAAAAAATGATACGACAGGTAAAAATGATGTAACGGATATAGATAATGAAACACCTGAAAATGATGTGGAATCCGGGAATAATTCAATTAATGAAAATGATGAAACACCTAAGATAGTATCAATTGCTTTTGGTATTGAGCATATTGTTGCGGTTTTAAGCAATGGTAAAGTAATTGCATGGGGAGATAATTCCGTAGGTCAATGCGATGTTCCCGCTGAAGCAAACCGTACTATCGCAGTGGCATCAGGCCCATTTCACAATCTTGCATTACAGGAAGAAGGCACAGTAATTGCCTGGGGTGGTGAGTCATTTGATAAATGCAAAGTTCCTCCAGGTTTGAAAGATGTTATTGCTGTGGCAGCAGGAGATTACCATAGTGTAGCTTTGAAAAGTGACGGGACAGTAGTTGCATGGGGTGACTATACATCCGGACAAAGCATAGTCCCGGAAAACATGCCATATATAACTGCAATAGCAACAGGAGCATCTCATACAGTAGCTTTGACAAAAAGCGGTGAAGTGGTTTTCTGGGGTTACAACCCGGACAGTGATCTTGAAGTGCCGCCGCATGTGAAAATGCCATTGAAGCAAATTGCATCACACTATTATCACATTATAGCTGTTCAGGAAGATGGTACGGTTGTAGGGTGGGGAAGACCGGAATTTAGTGAGAATATGCCAAACGGAGATTTGATGGATGTGGTATATATTTCAACTGGAACTGGGTTATCATTAGCCTTGAAGAAAGATGGAACTGTTGGCGTACTGGGGGGAAGTTCATATGAACTAGCTGAATATGCCAAACAACTGAAAGATATTAAATACGTTGCGGTTGGATTTTTCGTAGGAGGTGCTGTAAAAGAAGACGGAACATTATACATATGGGGTAAGAATGTTGAGAAAATATACAAAAATGATAAACTGGACAAATTAATTCTATACGAGGGCAAAGATTGATAATCATCTCATTTATTATTTAATATATTACAGGAGCATTGTTTATAACCTGTCCTTTTTCACCTGTGTTAAAATGCCATTAACCATCTGATTTAAAAAACTGGAAATATATCTTCGCCTTTGAGGGTATTATACCATGTTTTCGAAGAAACACATGGTATAATTGCGTATGTGCTCACGTTTTGTTTGCAAAACGTTACCTGAATAGCCAACCGCAGGTTATCTTTTTCTGCCAACGGCAGAAAATCTCGCACGCACATCAATTCCGCCGTAGGCGTATAATATCCTCGCCTTTGAGGATATTATACCACAATTCATATTTCCCCAAAAAAGGAATGACTAATCAAAGAAATGGCACAATATGATTATACCCCGGAAAAAGCCGCAATCGTGTAACGAATATTTAATTTAACTTTTAATATATATATTCGGAAATATTCAAATTAATAGCGGATAATTAGGCACTATTAAATGAAAAAAGCTTTCCGAAAGAATGGTAAATAAATATTCCCAGAAAGCTTATCCAGGTGTATAATAGTGTTTAATACGTAATTTGCTTGGGTAATGTCACATGGGTATATATTGCATGTTCGCAGCGTAAAGCGTATTTTGCAAGTAAAAACGCATGTTGCACACAAAATGCGTAGGGTAGGTGCTTGTTGGCACCCGCTACGTATTTTACAAGCAAAAATGCGATTTTATGCATAATTCGAAGTAAGCGCTTACTAAATACAGCAGAATTTGCAGAAAACTTGAATGAATGTTGCATGGTTGCTTATTAAGCGCAGTTTTAGTAACTTACTGATGTTTAACATAAATAAAAAACAAGAATATTTATGTTTTGCATCTGAGAGTTCCTATATTGGGGTGTGGGCGAAGCCCACTTTGCCGTGACAGGTAAAGGGCAAATAAAGTGGCAGGTAAAATAATATGAAACAGCTTATATTGGCATCACAATCACCGAGGCGAAAAATGCTGCTGGAACAGGTGGGAATATCATTTTCGGTAATTCCACCGGATGCAGATGAGACAATTATTGATGAAACAATATGCCCTGAAGAATATGCGAGAATTATTTCCGAAAGAAAAGCGGCTGATGTTGCTAAAAAGGTGTCCTTTAAGGTATCCTTTAATGATTATACTTCTCCCGTTGTTCTTGCAGCAGACACAATTGTGGTTATTGACGGGCACATACTTGGAAAACCCGATACTGAGGAAGAGGCTTTTTCCATGCTTAGCAGGATATCCGGGAATTGGCATGAGGTAATGACCGGAGTGACGATTATAGACACCGGGACAGGCAACACACAATCCCATGTGGAAAAGACAAGGGTAAAAATACGGCATCTTGATCAAAACGCCATATTACGGTATATTAATAGCGGTGAACCATTTGATAAGGCAGGAGCTTATGGTGTTCAGGCACTGGGCGCTTTGCTTGTAGAAAAGATTGAAGGAGACTATTTTAACGTAGTCGGGCTCCCCTTATACAAAGTATCGCTTATGCTTGCAAGGACAGGAATAAAAACACTGCTCGAACAAGAAGATATATGTGTTGAATTAGAAGTTCAACAAATATGATTTTACTGCAAAAACGCATACTGTTGAATAAACATAAATTTATAGCATCAGAAAAGCACGTATTTCAGGCATAAAATACCGGAATGGAGGTTTTTATGACTGAAATACGATGATTTTCGAGTTTTTGCAGTGAAATCATATATAGACATGAATTGATGCACTTGCCATTTGTTGTGGGGGATGCTTGAAGGTCGGAAACAATCGTAAGGTTTGGTATTCCGCAAAAATCAGCAGATCCTGCATTTTACTATACAAAAGATTAGAAAGGAAGATTAGAATGTTTATACGAGATATAGGTATAGATCTTGGAACCGCCAATACATTAGTGCATGTAAAAGGAAAAGGCATCCTGATAAGGGAGCCTTCTGTTGTTGCTATTAATAATAATACCGGAGAGCTTTTATCAGTTGGGCTTGAAGCAAAAAATATGATAGGACGAACACCGGGAAATATAACCGCAATACGGCCAATGAAAGATGGAGTCATTGCAGATTTCCAGATTACCCAGGGAATGCTAAAGTATTTCATTCGAAAGGTTGCAGGTAAAAGCCTGATTCTTAAACCACGGGTTATAATTTGTGTTCCTTCAGGAGTTACAGAGGTTGAAAAAAGAGCGGTTATTGACGCAACATTGCAAGCCGGAGCTAAAGAAGCCTATCTTATTGAGGAACCGATGGCGGCAGCTATCGGCGCAAAGCTCCCCGTTGAAGAGCCATATGGCAGCATGGTTGTAGACATAGGCGGAGGCACTAGCGAGGTTGCTATCATATCACTTGGGGGAATTGTTGTAAGCCGCTCTTTGAGGGTTGCCGGTGATGAGCTGGATGATGCGATTGTACATTATGTAAAAAAAGAATATAATTTAATGATAGGAGAACGAACCGCCGAAGATTTAAAAATAAGGCTTGGATCTGCTTATCCAATGCAATCTGAGGTTAAACATAATATAAGCGGGAGAGACCTTGTAACAGGTCTTCCAAAGGATCTTTCCATCAGCTCCGAAGAAATAAGGGAAGCGCTTCAAGAAGCAATAAACTCTATTGTGGATTCCATAAAATACACCCTTGAAAAAACACCACCGGAGCTTGCAGCAGATGTTATGGAAAGAGGAATTATGCTCACGGGTGGGGGAGCTCTTCTTAAAGGTATGGATAAACTTATTCAAGAGGAAACCGGAATTCCGGTAAATATTGCCGAGTTTCCACTAGACTGTGTTGTTCTTGGAACCGGTATGGTTTTAGATGAAATAGAAGTGCTCAAAAATGTATTGGTTTCCTCAAATAAAGGCAGATAAGGGTCTGAGGAAGGGGTCTACCTTTTGCGGAGACTTTTTGAAAACAAAGTATTTATTATATCATTGGTGGTTATCTTATTATTCGTTTTGGCTGCATTAACAGCAAATGAGAACGGCAAGCTTAATGTATTCCGAAATGCATTTTCTGTACCCCTAAATCCACTGCAAAGAGGTATTAAGTCAGTTGGCGACAGTATAAAGGGTACGATTAATTTTTTTAGGGATGCGCGAACTTCCCAGCAAGAAAACGCTGAGCTAAAAAAGAAACTTCAGGAAGCAGAAAGAGATCTTGAAAAGGTATACAGGCTGGAAAAAGAAAATGAGGATTTGAAAAAATTGTTGTCTTTTAAAGATCAATTTATTCAGGAACTGGTGGGTTGCAATGTCACATCAAAGGATGCGGGCAATTGGTTTGAGATATTCACAATTGACAGGGGAAGCAAGGACGGTATTGCGGTAAATGATCCGGTTATAAACGCTAATGGCTTGGTCGGCAGAGTTTCCAGAGTTGATCTGTTATCTTCAAAGGTTGTATCTATTATCGATACAGAAAGCTCTGTTTCGGCAAGGCTCTCAAAATCAAGGGATCTTGTTATACTTAAGGGTGATGCCCAGCTTAGGATGGATGGTCTTTGCCGATTGGATTATATCCCACCCGATGTAGAGGTTTCTGTTGGTGACAAGGTGGAAACATCGGGTATGAGCAGCCTTTATCCTAAGGGTATAATAATCGGAGAAATTATCCAGGTAATAAAAAACGAAGGGCAGTATGATTATTATGCAATAGTAAAGCCTGCTGTGGATTTCCGTAGGCTTGAAGAGATTGCGGTTATAAAAATGATTCAGGAGGTTAGTGAAGAACAATGAAAAGACGGATTTTAGTCTTATCTCTCCTAATATATATAACCTGCCTTATGCAAAGTACCATCCTGGACTACATAGAAATAATGGGTATACGGCCAAATCTTCTTTTGGTCGTAGCAATTTCAATTGCTCTCGCAAGAAAGGACATGGAATCGGCTTTTATGGGGCTTGCTTGCGGTCTTGGCATGGACATTCTTGTGGGAAGAACTCTAGGTTGGTATGCAATGTGCCTGTTTCTGGTTTGCTTTTCCATCGGGCTGATTAATCCGAAGCTATATAAGGAAAATCCCTTGATACCTATATTTTTTGTTTTCTTTTCTTCTATAACTGTGGAAACTCTATATTATTTTATAAACTTTTTTTTGCGGGGGTATCAGGATTTTGCTTTTATGGTCACAAGAATAATTATTCCTGAAAGCATTTACAATTCTGCTATATCACTTATTATATATCCTATTACACTGATTGTTTACAGGAGACTGGATAAATATGATTATGTTCATACCAGGCTGTAAAGGACTGCACCCGCATTGGTGAACTATTCGCATAAGAGCTCATTGAAGGGTTTCAGGTCATAACACCAATGAACACCAATGAAATAAGTAATACACATAACCACCCACCACTTCACATGAATGTCTGACCTGTATCTTTGCATACAAGACTCACGACTTTATGAGCACATCTTAGAGTTTACCTTTGAGCAAGTGCAAAGAGTATTTTGCAAGCAAAACCGCGTGTTATGCACAAAATGCACTACATTAATGCGTAACCGGCTTTCAGGTTACATCCAAAGAGTGAACTCGTTCAGCAAAGCTGAACATCAAGCGTTTTTACTTGTAAAATACGCCTATGGGCTTCAGATGGAGACTCTACTCCACCTGAAGTGTAGAATCGGAACCCGCCACTACGTGTTTTTAGCCCACCGGGCTAAAATACACTTCATTAATAAGTGGCTTTTAAGCCACTTATAGAAGTGGGGGTCTTGGTTTTTTGATGAAACACCCAAGACAGACCCGCGGACTATACTGTGATATCCTCTGAACATTAACAAAGTGAGAAATTGGAATAAAATTGTAACATAAATCAGTAGAATATGATTTATCATATATGCTACAATTAGATTAAAGAGGTGAGCAGATTATATGATTACTGGTGTAAATAACGAAAAAGAAAAGGAAATTTATCAAGACCGTAAAAGGCGGTTTTTAATATTTTTTATCATCATCGTAATATTTTGTGGTGTTTTTTTACGCCAGCTTGTTGATTTACAAATTGTCAATGGTATGGAATACTTAGACACATCAACAAAAAGGAATGTCACCAACGGTGTAATATATGCCAACCGTGGTAATATTTATGATAGATATGGAGTTCCGATTGCAGGCAACCGCATGGGCTACTGTGTTCAGTATGTTGATACAAAGCTATCCGACAAGGAGAAAAATGCAACGATCGCCCGACTTGTAGATTTATTTAGCAAAAATGGTGATAGATACATTTCTAACATGAGAACGATTTTTAGCTATAAAGAGATGGATTTTTTAATTAACAGGGAGGGCTTTGTTAACCGAATCGCCATAAGAGATGAGGATAAGGCTGTTTTGCTAGAGGCGGAGCCTAGAGAAGTTTTTGATTATATGCGTGAGAAAACTTTTAATATAGACGCACAATATACAGATGAAGAAGCTTATCATATCATGGAGCTTAGATATGAAATACTTAATAATATTAATTATGCAACTATATCCGACCCTCTTTTAATAGCAGAAGATGTATCAATCGAAACTATGGTTGCATTAGAGGAAAGAAATGAAGAGTTTTCAGGGTTTACAACATATTCAAAGCCTTTCCGTGAATATTATGACGCATATCTTGTAGCTCATGTTTTGGGTTACATGGGGAACATCGATAAAAATTATGAAAAGTGGTCAAAGGCGTATCCGGAGTTGGGATATAAACCAAACGATAAAGTTGGAGTATCTGGAATTGAGCTTTCGGAAGAGCACTCTTTAAGAGGATTAAATGGGATAGCACGAAAGGAAGTAGATACCGAGGGGCGTCTTACTTCTTACGAAGTTGAAGAATCACCCATACCGGGTCAGGATATATATTTAACCATAGATCTAAATTTGCAAAAAGCCTCTTATGAAGCAATAGAGCGTAATATTGAAATTATTCGGGAGAAGGAGCATAAGAAAAGCTTCCATGATGCCAATGCAGGCGCTGTTGTTGCAATGAATGTGAAGACCGGTGAAATTCTTGCCATGGTCAGTTACCCGTCTTATGATCCCGTGGCTTTTCTTGAAGGCAATAATGCGCAGATTAATTATATATTGAACCATCCGGATAAGATAATTATGAACAGAGCAACCAGCGGTAACTATGCGCCCGGCTCCACATACAAGCCTATAATAGCAATAGCGGGTCTGGAAAGCGGCGTGATTACAGCGACCCAAAAAATAGACTGCCCATACACAAAGACGATAGGCGGCTTGGTATGGAGGAATCCGGAGGGGAATCAGGGCAGAATAAATCTTGAGAGGGCCTTGGAGACATCAAGCAATATGTATTTTTTTCAGGTTGGGTTTACGACCGGAATTGATAATATTGTGAAATGGGCTAAAAACTTTGGTTTTGGCAAAAAAACTGGAATAGAAATAGGAGAGTCTATCGGTGCGCTTGCATCGAGGGAGTATAAGCTGGAGTACATCAAAGAAGGCTGGGTGCCTGCAGACACCTGTAATGCATCCATAGGTCAGTTATACAACGCATTTACGCCTATTCAGCTTGTAAATTATGTATCAACAATAGGAAATGGAGGAAAAATATACCGCCCCCATTTGGTAAGAAAACGAGTGGATGCATCTGGGGAAGTTTATCTAACCGAAATTGAATATCAGCAATCATCAGCAAAAGAATCCACTATTAAAGCAGTCCAGAAAGGAATGGTTGCAGTTGCGAATTCTCAGGATGGAACTGCGGTAGACATATTTAAGGATTTCCGCTCTATTATTGGTGAGGTTGCAGGTAAAACCGGAACTGCGGAAACAGGCTTGGAAGCAACATCATCTTCAAATGCTTTGTTTGTGTGCTATGCCCCGGCAGATGATCCGGAGATAGCAGTTGCTGTTGTGGTAGAAAAGGGTGTTTCGGGAGCATGGTCTGCACCGATTGCAAGAGACGTGTTGATGGCGTATTTTAACATTCAGGAACAATCAAACTAATAGCTTAAGAGAAGTGGCGAAGCCTCCCTTTTTTAAGCTTTATGTAGCAAGCATACAAGGAACAATTATTATCAAACTGTGAGGTTAAAAAAATGGACAAAGAGGAAAAAGGAATTGCATTTAAAGGAACTTCTGAGGCTTTGATTATCATAATACCGGTGGATATGCATTATGATCAGGTTATAATCCAGATGTCTGAAAAGGTAAGAGCAGCGGAAAAGTTTTTCCGTGGTGCAAAGCTAAAAATTGTATACCGCGGTAAGATTTTATCAAAAGACGAAGAAGAGATGCTGGCTAAGGTAATGACAGAAAATAGCGGAGTTATCATTGAGAGCATAAGGCACGAAGAGAACTCCAAGGTCGTTGAAAGAAAAAAACAAGCCAAGCTGTCAGGTATGCCGCTTAGAAAGATATTTTTTAAGGAGCTGGATGAGGGACCTTGCAAGTTTGTTAGAGGTACTATCCGAAGCGGTGTCAGAGTGATGTTTGAGGGAAATGTTGTTGTGTTAGGGGATGCAAACCCGGGTAGCGAAATTGTAGCATCGGGAAATGTTGTGGTAATGGGCGTTTTGCGCGGAATGGTTCATGCCGGTGCCGACGGAAACAGAGAAGCAATTGTTGCTGCTTTAAAGCTTTGCCCAACTCAGCTTAGAATAGGTGATATAATTACAAGGTGCCCGGATACATCGGGAGAAACCAGTCTACAGCCGGAGGTAGCAATGATAAAGGATGATATCATATACGTAGAACCGTTGGGAATTCATCCCTGAGCGCATGATTAAATTTAAATCTGTTTGCCTGTTTTATTGACAAGCAATACAAAAACCGATATAGTTTTAATAGGCTGTTAATGGGCTATAGGTTATGAGACACGGGATTTTTCATAATATGTTGAATTAGTAATTCAACATATTTAAACACAAATTATGCATATGCCATTTGTTTTGGCATAGCCCTAAACAGGTACATGTGCAATATAAATTGAAAAAGTAACAGTTGACAAATATTTTCAAACATAATTAACTTCTTTCTCAATTTATATGATAAAAAGCAAAAGAAAATTGGTTCTATATAAGGCGGAGGAATGGATATGGGTGAGGTTATAGTCATCACTTCCGGTAAGGGAGGCGTGGGCAAAACAACAACAACTGCAAATCTTGGTACAGGGTTGTCTTTAGAAAAGAAAAAAGTTGTGCTCATAGATGCGGATATAGGTCTTAGAAATCTTGACTTGGTGATGGGTCTTGAAAACAGAATTGTTTTCGATCTGGTTAACGTAGTTGAGGGTACCTGCCGTTTAAAACAAGCATTAATAAAAGATAAAAAATTCGAGGGTCTATACTTGCTTCCTGCTGCACAAACAAGGGATAAAAATGCTGTAACTCCTGAGCAAATGATGAAGCTGTGTGACGAACTTCGCGAAGAGTTTGATTACATAATTGTAGATTGCCCCGCAGGTATAGAACAAGGCTTTAAAAACGCAATTGCAGGTGCCGACAGAGCAATTGTTATCACAACCCCTGAGGTTTCTGCAGTCAGAGATGCCGATAGAGTTATCGGAATTCTGGAAGCTAAGGAAATTAGGAATCCACTTTTAGTTGTAAATCGTGTAAGGCAGGATATGGTCAAAAAAGGCGACATGATGTCTATTGACGACATAATTGATATTCTTGCAATTCAAATAATAGGTGTCGTTCCTGATGACGAAAATATTATTATATCAACAAACCGCGGAGAACCTGCGGTGGCTGAAGGAAAATCCTTAGCAGGACAAGCCTATAGAAATATTACAAAGAGAATTTTGGGAGAGGAAATACCGCTAATCGATTTATCCACTCAAGATAAGTTCTTTACTAAGGTTAAAAAGATGCTTGGTTTTAAATCGGCTTAGGGAGGGAGTATATATGTTTGAGCTGTTTAGCAGACTAGGCCGGAAACGCTCGTCAAAGGATGTGGCGAAGGAACGGTTAAAATTAGTTCTTATCCATGATAGGGCTAATGTTTCCCCTCAGTTTCTCGAGATGGTTAAAGGGGAAATAATAAAGGTTATACGTAATTATATGGAGATTGACGAAGAAGCTCTTGACATTCAACTTACAAAAACACAAAGCGAAGAGGGTAAAGGTGTTGTTCCTGCGTTGATAGCCAATATCCCCATAAAAAGCGTAAAAAACTCCGGAAGGTAACGAGGATGTAACTTATCCCGTTGGGTTAAGATATGAATATTGCGTTTATTGCACACGATAATAAAAAAGAATTAATGGAGGCATTTTGTATCGCTTATAAGTACATTTTGAAGGATCATATCTTGTTTGCGACCTCGGGAACAGGCTCACTGCTTTCTGAAGCCACTGGTCTCGAGGTAAACTGTCTTGAGTATGGGCATCTAGGTGAAGAGCAGATTGCAGCAAGGGTTGCCTACAACGAAATGGATTTGGTTATCTTCTTTTTGTCTCCCACAAAGGATGAACACAAGCTCGAAGGTTTTAATACTATTCGGGCATATTGTGATCAGCATAATATTCCTTTCGCAACCAATCTTGCTACTGCTGAAATTCTTATTAACGGTCTACAGCGTGGTGACTTTGCATGGCGTGAGCTTGTGAATCCATCAAGCAGCAAGTAAAAGGCTAAAACCACCATAGCTTTTTCATAAGCGTCATTATAAATTCGAAAGCTCATCTAAAAGCTTTATCTGAGCCCATCTGAATGCTCATAAAAATCGTCATCTACGACCATGCTAGTCTCAGATTTATATTTAGATTTATACTCGGACTTATACTCGGGTTCATACTCAGAATCATATTTAGATTCATTCTCAAAATCGGAATCATACCTGGACTCATACTCAAAATCAGGTTCAAAATCAGGCTCAGACGCATAACCGAATTCGTTTTCAGACTTCAGCTTAGGCTTACGCTCAGGCTCGGGTGAAGGATCTAGTTCACGCTCTGACTCAGATTTAAATTCGTTCTCGTTTTGATAACTTGCTGGATAATCCCGGCATGAGCTGCTTATTTTATCAAGCTTTTTTTCAAAGTCCCTGAAAAGCAGCCATTGCTTTGTTAGATCTCTCTGCATGTTTTCCGTTATGTTTTGAAGCTGAAGTATTCTATTTTCGATTTTTTTAGTAAACGGGTCATCAGTTTTGTTTTCAAAATTTTCAGCGTTCGGAATTAATTTTTTTTTGTCTTTTGCTATATATTCGTTTGGTTGAAAGTTATCTAATACGGTGGCAGTTTTATTTCTATGACTTGGAGTATCCGTGACTTCCGGCGTTTCGTCATTTAACAAAGCCAACCGGTAACCGTGAGAAAAGTCGCCCGGCACCTCACTTGCATAAAAGGTTTTGCGTTCCTTTTTTAAATTAGTACTATAAGTAAAACAGGTTAATTGTCCCCCGCTTTTAAATTGCATAGGAAGCTCGTCTGACCAGCTTTTACCTCCATCACGTGAAAGGCGACGCATTATATCAGAACCGCTAACTCTGTATGAATATAACAAGTCAGATTTATATATAAGTCCGGTATATCCGGATGGAGTCTGGCTTTTGTAAAGGGTTTGTACCGTTTTAATTGATGAAACATTTTTGTATAGAATTTCATATGTAGTATCAAGGTGTGCCTGGAACAGAAGATGTATTTGATTTTCAGAGTCAGAAATAGCAGATGGAAAAAGAATGTCCCCATCCGAACTGTATATTGTCTTTGGAGCATTAAAAATACTGTAGTCATCCTTCATTTGCCTATATATAAGATGCATCCTTGAGCTTCCGGAGGTTGTATAGAAAAGATGACATTTTTCATCATTGTCCAATAATACAATATAGCTTGAATCGGAACCATCTGTATAGTCAATGGCTACGGGTTTTGAAATGACATTGCTTTTTATGCTCTGCATTGAAATTAAATGACGACCACTGTAACGGATCTTGTAAAAAACAAGAACCGTATCCCCTGAAATTAGTAGAGATACATGTTTTTTCCAAGGTGTTGTATCCTTACTGCTTAGTATATGTTTTATTTCAATCTGCCCATGTCTACCATGCCCGTACATGATGCTTCCATCCGTTGACTGGAAAACAAAATGAAAAAAATCATCCTTATCCAAAGTAACAGAAAAATCATTTACTGCCTGCGGGGCAAGAACAAAACCTCTTGACCAAACGTAGCTGTCGCTGAGCATTCTAAGGCACAAACCCCGACCGGATTCATAAAATACATGGTAAGACACCCCAAAACTATTTTTTAAAATTATTTGCTTTTGTTCAGGATTATACATTATATCCCTCCACCGGAAAACCTTGTCCTGTTTTATTATATTTAAAACCCCGGTACTCTTTCTAAGCTACAACCATACTATGAGAAAATCCCGGGAAATATGATTACAGAGAGTTTGATATAAAGGAAAATAAATTAATAAAAGCAATGCTCTTTATTCACCATTTTTGCCCACAATCATATTATGAAATTGAGATACTTTTGACTTTGGGGGAATGTTGTATATGAGAAGAAAAGATCAGGTTGTTGCAGGCCTCATTGATGGTGAGGATATTTGCAAGCTGAGAGAAGCTGTTTGTGTGCAGGTAGATAAAGTATACGATCATTGCAGGGATAAAGATTGTGTAGAAGATGCAGTTGTGGATTTTATTGAAGATGTACAATGCTTAATTGACAAAGCGGTTAAGGTTAAAGTAAAAGATGCTGAAGTGGTAAAGGTTTTATCCGACCTTGATGAAGTTCCTTTTAAGAGGGGATTCTTTACTGTTAATGTACGGTATAAGATAAAAGTTAAGGTTGAATTCTGCTACCGTGATCAGTTTGGTCAGCTTGTTAGCTCTGATCCGAAGGTTGGATTTGTATGGTTTAGCAAGACAGTTATCCTGTTTGGTTCAGAAGGCCAAGTCAAGATCTTCAGCGCCACTGATGCTGAATGCTGCAGCCCTAATACGGATGGAGATGGCTGTGGTGCATTAATGCAGCAAGATAACAAGCCAAATGTAACGGTAGAAGTAGCAGAACCTTTGGTACTAAATGCCAGAATTAAACGCATACGCTGCCATCATGTAAATCCTTGCAGCCTCGGAGAAAATGAAGAGTTTGACGGTTTCGTTGAAGGCAGACCTGGTGCGCCGACCAAACGTGTTGTCGTTACAATTGGGATTTTCTCAATTATAAAACTAACACGACTTGTTCAGCTGCTGATTCCTGCATTTAACTTCTGCTTCCCGACTCAGGAATGCATTGCATCTACCGACGAGAACCCATGTGAACTATTTGAGACAATTGATTTCCCATTTGATCAATTTTTCCCGCCCCAGATATTCGATTTCCCTGTTGAATCAGAAGAGGAAGATGATAAATGCGGCAAGCATGGCAAAAAATAGTTCGCAGAACAATTCTACAAAAAAGAGGGTAGGTTTATGTCCATGTTAATAAGGACATAAAGTGAACCATGGGTAGTTCGGCAAAGGCAGACAGCAAATTTAGCTGTCTGCCTTTGCTGTATTACAAAAACTTTCTCATCTCCTTAGTCAATTAAATATTAAAATGACTATAGCTTGTTAAATGTTGTAATGCAATGTTAGTTGTGGTACAATGGGAACATAAGTTCGGGTAGTGATATTGATTACAAGCGCAAGTAAAGGAGACCTTATGACCGAAGATGAAATTATCCGCCGCCGTATGCATGGGCTGTATTTATCACGCCTGTGCGGCGACCTTATGAAGCTGGCGCATGAGCTGCTCGGTTTACATTGCTGGTTTCACCGCAACGTGGTATTCTCTGCACTCATTCGCGGTGCGGATTTGCAGGGTTGGAAAACGGTTTTGACGAAAACGTGGGTTCACCATGCGTTACACGGGGTGGTCTATGAGGATTTACCAGACTTACTGACACTGCATACCCGCAATGACCCCCTGAGCGATTTTGAAATTGAGGTAATACGCTATATGGAGGACGGTGTGTTCTCCCGCGCTGAATTTCGGCGATTATTTGCGGGGCAGTATGATGATCAGTTTATCGACAGAGCCTTTAGTCCGTGGGGTGGTGTGTTTGTGGGCTTGGCGCAGAGAGGGCTTGTGGCGTTCCGGGACATGACCAGCCGTGATTTTGACCTAATTAGCGCGGAACCAACGCAAACAAAAGACGAAATGCTGCCCATTTTGCTCCGCCGCTATTTTGAAGTCTACGGTCCTGCAACACTCGCTGATGCAGCTTGGTTTTTGGGACTTTGGAAGGACGATGCTAAAAGGCTTACTACACTATCTCTCGATGACCTATGTCACTTTGAGCTTAACAATAAAATATACTACTATTATGCTGACACCGGTAATATGGCAGATATACCTGAAATCACGCTGCTTTCGGGGTTTGACCCGTTGATAGTGTCCTATACTGATCGGAGTGCGGTCATGCCGCTCGAATACAAGAGCAAAGTCATCATGAAATCGGGCATTTGCTTACCGACAATCGCTGTGAACGGGCGCATTGCGGGTATATGGAACATCAAGAAGGGAGAGCCTACCCTTGAGTTTTTCGCTAGGCAGCCGAAGCGCATAATGAGCAAAGCTTCTGAGTTGGTAGACTCCATGAGTTGGCAGGTAAAGCAATATATATAACATGAGAATATGTTTGACTGATTTCGTTTAAACGAATATACTATATATAGTTTATTTTAAGTAAATTTATCGAGGTGTTGTGTATGAATGGCTATATTACGGTTCAAGAAGCTGCTAAGAAATGGGGAATTACTCCGAGACAAGTTCAGATTCTTTGTAAAGGAAACCGTATTGAAGGTGCAACACGTATGAGCCGTATTTGGATTATCCCAGAGAACGCTGAAAAACCGACAAGTGACAAACGAAAGATAGGTAATGATTATGCATGATATTAATAAATTGCAGGTGCTCGTAAATCGTTTTGAAGCTAACCTTTTTCATTACAAGGATAATAAAAATGCTTATAATGAGCAGTCATGTCGTATTGAATATATCGACCCCTTGCTAGCATTACTTGGTTGGGATGTAGCGAATACTAAGGGATTAGCACCACAATATCGTGAGGTCATTACAGAAAATTATTCAACACGATCAGATAGACCGGATTATTCCCTCACTTTGCGTGGGGTCACTAGATTTTTTGTAGAAGCAAAGAAACCTTCTGTTGATATTTCCCGCTCCTCAGATTCAGCGTTACAGGCAAGAAAATATGGTTGGAACGCAAATCACAAAATAGTAATATTAACAAACTTTGAGTATCTGATTATTTTTGATACTACCTGCGTTCCCAAGGAAGGCGATAATTATTCATTTGCCCGATATCGGACATATCACTATTCAGAGTATATTACTAAATTTGATGAGATTTTTTCACTTATATCAAGAGATTCTATATACTCTGGTGCTTTCGATAAATATTTTAATAAACATTTTCCAGGAACCGGGAATCAAAAGCAACAGGTTGACGATTTGTTTCTCTCGCAGATAAACCAATGGCGTGTGTCATTAAGCAATGAGTTGTATTCTAAATATGAAAAATATCACTCGCTGGATGTGTTGAATGATGTTGTTCAAGAATTTATCAATCAGATTGTTTTTTTGCGTATTTGTGAAGATAAGAATCTCCCACTCTATCATAAATTACATGACACCATAGATGATCTGGAACAGATGCAAATAAAACTTGAAGAATTGTTTCGTGCTGCCGACAGAAGATATAATTCGGGAATGTTTTCTGGAGAATCCATTGTTTTTGACTTGAACAGCGAAGTTATAATAGATATGATAAAGGGTTTATATTATCCACAAAGCCCTTATTTATTTAATATTATTGAGCCTAACATGCTTGGTAAGATTTATGAGGTGTTTTTAACCGAGCAATTAATTATTCTTGATGATGGTTCAATTGGATTAGGTAGAAAAAAGGATTGCGTTAATCGTTCTGTCGTTACCACACCAACAGAAATTGTAAAATATATGGTTGAGAAAATGATGTCTCTTTTATGTGCCGATAAAACCCCAAATGAGTTGTTTTCCATCCGAATTGCGGATATTGCCTGCGGATCGGGTGTATACCTTGAGGAAGTGTTTGAGTATTTGCAAACATACTGCGTTAATTGGTATTTAAAAAATGATGTCTCACATTTGATTGAGATCGGACATGGACGGTATAAGCTGCCATTAGAAGAAAAGAAAGAATTACTCTGCTCCTGCATATATGGTATTGATATTGATATCCATGCTGTTGAAGTAGCAAAGTTTTCACTTCTTATCAAACTCATTGAAGATGAAACTGCACCATCTGTTGCTAACACCATGCCTATACTACCGGATTTAAGCTATAATATTTTTCACGGGAATTCGCTAGTTAGCGATGAAGAATTGCGTAATCTTCATGTTCCGGGAGAACAGCTTGTGGATTTAGTACCATTCAATTGGAATGAAATGAACCTTGAGGGATTGTTCGATGCAATTATTGGGAACCCACCCTATGTGAGCACAGAAGGAATGCATACCCTTCTTCCCCCTGTGGAAATTGAAATATATAAAAAGAGGTATACTTCTTCATACAAGCAATTTGATAAGTATTTCATTTTTCTTGAACGAGCAATACAAAAGGTCAAAAGCAAAGGCTACATCAGCTATATTGTACCAAATAAGTTCTTCAAAGTAGGAGCAGGAGAAAAACTCCGACAGTTGATTGCGAACCAGAAATATCTGGTTAGTCTTGATGACTTTGGTGATACTCAGTTATTTGAAGATAAAACCATATACAGTTCGATAATTTTAATGCAGAAGAGTGAACAAGCGGAGTTCCTATATTCTAGTGTCGATTCAGCTAACGCACTTTGGGCAGGTGAAGAAGTCAGTACGATTTCTCTTAACACTGCGACACTGAACAAATTGCCTTGGCGATTAACAACAGATTTTAAGTTTTTATCATTGCTCAAAAAGCTGGATGAAGTTTCTGTTCCGCTTACAAAACATGTTGAAATATATAACGGTATTCAAACTAGTGCAGAAAGACCAAATCCTGTCTATTGGTTTTCTTCGGATAAAATTTGTGGAGAAACAGCAGAAGTATTTCAGATTGAGAAAGAAGGCAAAGAGTATAGCATAGAAAAGGTTATACTAAAGCCTTATTTCAAACCAACTAAGCAAATTGAAAAGGGTTTGAATTCATATAGTATTCTTAGAACAGATAAACTTATTATTTTTCCATATGATCAAAATGGTCACCTTATCCCAATTGGTGTCATGAAAGAACGTTTTTCAGGTACATATAAGTATTTGCAAGATCACTATGATCGATTAGTACCGAAGTGTGTTTCTAACTCAGGCACAAGAGATGTTCCTAATGCTACTCCAGATACATGGTATCAGTATGGAAGGACACAAGCGTTAACAGCTTTCATAAATACTCCTAAACTTATAGTTGGTGTGCTGAGCAAAAGCCCGATGTATGCTTTTGACTCTCAGGATATGTTGATTGCTTCAGGTGGTACTGCGGGGTACTGTGCAGTAAAGCATAAAGAGAATAGTCCGTATGCATTAGAATATATACAAGCATGGCTGTCTAATCCGTACACTGAGCGTATCCTTCAAATTGTTGGTAGCGATTTTGAAGGTGGTTTCATTGCAAGAGGAACATTTGTACTTTCAACACTTCCTTTTGTCGAACTTGATTTTAATGTGCCTGCACAAAAGTATATTTATGATTATGTAGTTACAGCAACACGTGAAATCTACGGAATAAATGAAACATTAAGATCACACAAATCAAAAAGCATAAAAAGTGTTTTGCAAAGAAAAAAGGATAATCTTATTACTGAAATTGAAGCAGCGATTGCTAGAGTATACATGCTTGAGTTCTAAAGAGAGGTAAGAATTAATGCGACTAAAAAAGGATAGCACTGAGCAAAAGTTAAGAGGTGCATACTACACTCCATTGCAACTTGCGAATGCGATGGTGAGGCTTTTTGTCTCCGAAAACATATCCAAAGTATTAGAACCGAGTTGTGGTGATGGGGTCTTTCTTGACAGTCTAGCGGAAAATGGATTGTTGCATAAAATCAAAGAACTTACTGCGATAGAAATCGAAGCCGCAGAAGCTGAAAAGGTAAAAAAACGTTATGCCGCTAGCAAATCTATAACAATTCTTCATGAAGATTTTTTCGATTTTTATAAGCGTTGTTATGGTCGAGAAAAATATGATTTGATATTAGGAAATCCTCCGTACATACGCTATCAGTATCTGACTGAAAATCAGCGTGATATACAGTCTCAGATATTGAGAGATCATGGTATGAAATCCAACAAGCTTATCAATGCCTGGGTTTGCTTTCTAGTAGCGTGCGTTCAAATGCTGGCGGATAACGGGAAGATTGCTTTTGTTATACCAGCGGAGATTCTTCAAGTAGCCTATGCTGAGGATTTACGCCTGTTCCTTTCCAATCAGCTTTCACATATAACTCTCATAACTTTTGAGAAACTTGTTTTTCCGGAAATTGAGCAGGAAGTTCTCGTGTTTATAGGTGAAAAGGGTGGCGAAGAAAATGGTATTCGTATTGTAGAAATGAATGACTTGCGTGGTTTTGACACACTGGACTTGCATAGAAATGGATATCAAAAATTGCATCATGTAAAGGAAAAATGGACCAAGTATTTTTTGTCAGTCGACGAAATTAAATCCATTCAGAATATTCGCGCTGATAACCGATTCGTTAAATTTTCTGATTATGGTCTAATAAATGTCGGTATTACTACAGGTAATAATGATTATTTCTCCATAAATAAGAAGACCGAAGATTTATTTGATCTTCAATCTGTTACATTGCCATTGATAGGCAGAAGTTCGCATGCACACGGAATTTATTTCACTGAATCCGATTGGCAAGCTAACGTCATGGCGAACAAAAAAGCGATGCTTATAAGCTTTCCCGAAATCCCTTTTGAAGATTATCCAGAATTACATAAGAAATATATCAAAAAAGGTGAAAATGCCGAGAAACACAAAGGTTATAAATGTTCCATTCGTGATAGATGGTATAGCGTTCCTTCGATTTGGATACCAGACGCTTTCTTTCTGAGGCGGAACAATCTTTACCCGAAGTTTGTACTCAATAAATGTAGGGCTGTATCCACCGATACTATGCATAGGATGAAGTTCAACGAAGGCGTCGATGCCGAAAATGTATTGCTTTCATATTATAACAGTATTTCTTTTGCTTTCACTGAAATATGTGGTCGTAGTTATGGCGGTGGAGTGCTGGAAATTTTACCAGGTGAAATGGGAAGCATTGTATTACCAAAGGTAGAAGGGATTGACCCTGTGTTTAGAACCAGCCTTCTTGAACGTGTTGACACCATCGTTCGCACAGACGGTAATATCGAACTTGCTCTTGATATGGTTGATAAAGAGCTTTTGGTTGATTGCCTTGGAATTGAACCTTCATTATGTAATATATGCCGACATATATGGAAGAAGCTTCAGCAACGTAGGTTGGGGCGTGGATAATGATATTGTGATTGCACCAGGTTGAAGCGCACTACAACTTTCTGGGAAACAATCATAATATATAATCCGTGTAGAGCGAGGCTGGTTGAATATGCTTCCACAAATTAGAAGGTTTATATGAACATGTGTAAGAGAATCATTTTTCATATTGATGTGAATTCTGCATATTTAAGCTGGGAAGCGATTGAGCAGCTAAATAAAGGCAGCAATATCGACCTGCGTACTATCCCATCTATAGTTGGAGGTGATCCAGCCAAAAGGCATGGTATCGTTTTGGCTAAATCTGTTCCGGCTAAAAAATTCGGTATTATTACAGGCGAACCAGTATTTCAAGCACTAAAAAAGTGCCCAAATCTTACAATTGTTCCACCAAGTCACGGTGCTTACACCAAACAATCAAGGGCTATGACCGACCTTTTACTTTCCTACACACCTGACCTTGAGAAATTCAGTATTGATGAATGTTTTATTGATATTTCGAAGTTAAAGCTCTTGTATGGAGATGACTACATGAGCCTTGCGTATGAAATGAAAGACAGAATTCATAATGAACTGGGCTTTACAGTAAACATAGGTATTTCTGAAAATAAAATTCTTGCAAAAATGGCTTCGGACTTTAAAAAGCCGGATATGGTGCATACACTGTTTCCAAACGAAATAAGGGATAAAATGTGGCCACTTCCGGTGCGAGAGCTTTTTATGGTCGGTAAAGCTGCAGCAGCTAAATTTGAGCGTATGAGTATCAAAACCATAGGTGATCTTGCTAATACAAAGCCTGAGGTTTTAGAGCAGCTGTTTAAAAAATATGGGCGAATGATATGGGAATATGCCAATGGAATAGACGATTCTCCGGTGCAATCAAAGGAAGTAGACCAAAAGGATATAAGTAATGAAACCACTACAGGCTTTGATATTACAGATAAGGAAACAGCCAGGCTCTTTATTCTGTCCCTCAGCGAAACCGTGGGTATGCGTCTTAGAAAAGCCGGGATGTATGCGGGCGTTATATCTGTTAATATTAAAAATAGTAACTTTGAGTCATATTCAAAACAAAAAAAGATAGACAATGCAACCCAGGATACAAATATAATTTTCTCCACAGCAGCGGAGCTTTTTGATAAGGTATGGAAAAGAGAACCAATACGCTTAATAGGTGTTGCCACATCACAATTACAGAAGAACCCCGTGGAGCAGTTTAGCATGTTTGATCCTAAAGGAGAAATCCAAGAAGACAAAACAAAGCTTAATCAAAGCATTGATAAAATTCGGGAGAAATATGGAAATGATTATATTATCAGAGGCTCCCTACTTAACCTAAAAAACAATCGTGACAATGACGATTCTTAAGAAACCATCCCTTTGGTTTAACCTAGTTCTCTTGACTCACTAGAGTTTTGAGCATGTTAATAACTTTTTCATTATACCCCATCTGTCTGTATACAATTATTCCATCTTCATCTACAAGGTACATTGCAGGTCTTAGACTAGCATTAAACGCCCATTTAACGCTTTTGCCATTATCCCGAAGAACCGGAAAATCAATACCTTTTCCCTGCAAGAGATTTTGTGCGTCTACGTCCTCACTTTGATAATTATCATGTAACAGTATTGGTTTAACATGTATGCCTGAATCAGCCAAGTCTCTTTTGAGATCGGATAAGTTTTCAAGTAAATCTATACTGAAGGGGCAATTCACATCCCATAAGACTAACAGATTCTTACTTCTTGAAAAATGTTCATTTAACAGTATGACATTATCCTGCCCCAGCACCTCAAAGTAAGGAACTTTAGTTCCTATGGCAGGCGGAGGACCGGATGTGTTTATTATGTCGGTTTCCATTTCTTTTTTAAAGTGATAGTCAAAACAAACACAAGTTGCAAATATAAGTGTGAGTATTATATAAAAAGCGGTTGTTGTCCATCTTTTTTTGTCTTTATGGCTCTTAATGCTATTTATATCACGCGTTCCTTTCAAAGCTTCAATAGGCGTTATTGATGCTGCTTTGAGAGCTGGGTATAATGTTGCGGTCATGGTGAATACAATAAGTAATATAAAAGCCGATATTACCGCTATAACGCTGGGATTGCCGGGTAGGTAAAGCATCTCTGAAATGACAGGTGTTATAAGGCATCCTGCTATTATCCCCAAAACGCCGGGCGCGATTGCTTTTTTCATTGAATTGAAAAAAACCATGCTTGCTATATTTCTTTTCTTTGCTCCGAAAGACATGAGAAGTCCAATTTCTTTCTTTTTCCCGATAACCCAAATTAGCTGAGTCCCCATTAATCCTATGCCGCAAACAACCATTACAAATAATGCAAAAGAACCTATAAGACTTGCAGCAAAAAGGTCGCCTGAATCTTTATATTTCATTAAAAAATACCCTATAACCGAAGTGCTGAATACAAGAATGACAGCAATAATAAATATTTCAACAAGAATAAATATGTTGTATGTATTTGTTTTCTTTCCTCCTATTACAAATCCGGTCATTTTTAACCCTCCTGCCTTAAGAGTTGAGTTGGTTCAAAGCCTACTGCTTTTTTTGCCGGAACCAATGATGTAACCAATCCTACTACAAAAGAAAGTGATACTCCGACTAGTGCTGTAAGCAAATTAAATGTAGCATAATACTGCCCCAAATATCGATTCAGTGCAAAATGGATAAGGCCTGAAAGAGCAACCCCTATAAAGCCACCCTTAAGACAGCACCAAATAATATTTTTTGATATTTCAAGCATGATATCCTTGCGTGTAGCACCAAGAGCAATTTTTATGCCTATTTGCTTTTTATTATCCATAACACTTGCGGATGCTACCTGGATGATATTCATTCCTGCAGCTAATAGAACCAACAATGATACAGTAAAGATAGCGAGGTACATTTGAATTTGCTCTGAATAGAATCCTTCAATTTCGTGTGCTCCGGAAACAATGGTTAACTTTGCGGAGTCTTTGTTTTCTATTTGGATTCGAGGTAGAAGCTGCTTAATTTTCATAAAAGCAGCTTCGTCAGGCACCTTTGCAGCAAGCATCATTATCATTCTTCCCAACGGCTCCTCCTCTTTGAATAAGTATTTAAAAGCAGAAGCTACAGGGATGAAAATGGCACGATCCAAGTCTATACCCATATACTGATCGGTGCTAGCTAAAGACATTGAAGGCTTAAATGTACCTATAACCCGGAATTCGCTTTCGCCAACCATAACATCGATATTATCGCCACCGCCTAAATATTCAAAAAGGCTTTCAGTTATAACACACACATTTGATTTATTTAAGTCATCCTCACTTGTAATAAACCGTCCACTAACCATATCAATAAGGCCTATCTCAATAAATTCCCCATCCACCATAATCGGCTTAGCATCAAGAATCTCCGTTCCATGGCTTATATCAGCAAAAAGGCGAATCTCAGATAAAACGCTTGTTTTTGCCAAATCTACGGTTTCGTTTTTTATTTTTTTTGCTTGCTCATGTGACATTCCTATGAATCCTAAGCTGTCTTTACTATTATATGGCATGTATATTTTGTAAAAATTCATATATGTTTTCATTGCTGCGTTTTTTATTTTTTCTTGCTCAAATTGAGCTTGACCTATCCCAATGACCAATACAACTGCCATTACGCCCAAAGCAATCCCAAACACAAAAAGTTTATTATAAAAATACCTCATAGTTATATCACCTCTCCGGAAAAACCCAATATATCGCTTATGTTATCGCATGTATCTTCCAGTTTAGTGGTTTCTAAAATTCTTCCGTCGCACATCTGAATAATGTGATCTGCAAATGCTGCAACCCGTGGATCGTGTGTAACAACAATTACAGTCTTTTTCTCTTTTTTACATAATTCTTTTAGTAGCTTTACAATTTCCTGCCCTGTGGTGCTGTCAAGATTGCCGGTTGGTTCATCTGCAAGTATAACATCGGGATTATTTACCAAGGCTCTTGCAATGGCAACTCTTTGCTGTTCTCCACCGGATAGCTCATTTGGCATTTTGTCTGAAAGGTCTTTAACCCCAACAGATTCCATTACCTTATAGCCTTTTGATTTGTACTTATTTTTTGGGATACTACTGTATTTAAGCGGGAGATAAACGTTTTGTAGAGCCGTCATTTCTTCTATTAGATTAAACGATTGAAATACAAAACCGAAGAAATCATTTCTTAACACTGCTTTCTGCTTTATATTCATCGATGAAGTGTCTTGTCCGTTTAGCAAATACATACCTTCAGTCAAGCTATCTAGTAGTCCCACAATATGAAGGAGTGTTGATTTTCCACACCCCGACGGACCCATAATTACAACAAACTCACCATGTTGAAAAGTAGCAGAAAACGATTTTAACGCATGTACTTCTGAATTTTTTTCCCCATATACTTTTGAAACGGATCTTAATTCAATCATCTTTTTCATTCCTTTCGCATAGCTAATGGCACAAAGCACAAGGTATTATGAAAACATTATCAAATTGCTCTTTGCAGAGTACTGGTTACCACATAGCATCTACACGTAACCCATAAAAACTAACCGAATTGTAGAACGTGTGCTTTCTTGTAAATTTTCTACAAAATTATATTTATATTTATGCAATAATCTGTAACAGATTTAGCCACTAAGTCTCGTAATCACGGGATTTTAATTTTTCAAGACATAAATCTATCCACTTTATTTCTCCTTCAGCCTTAATAAGGTTTCGCTCAATAACTAAAACCTGATATACATTGCTTTCTTTTGTTTTCTCCTTGAAATCCATAAGGCTTTTAATAAGCTTAAGGATATAGATTCTGTGTTGTGATAAAATTTCCAAAGCTTTTTTTGTGCTTAAAATATCAAAAAGAGCTACCTTAAAAGCAATATCATCAAAATACAAGTTCCAATTCTTAACTTCATCCAACCATTTATGAAGGTATTCCAAACCTGCATCAGTAATATGATAGACTTTTTTATCAGGCCGGTCACTTTGCTGGACTTCTTCCATGCATACAAGCTTATCTCTCTCAAGCCGTGACAATGTTGTGTAAACCTGACCATAATTCAGTTGCCAATGGCCAGAGACCATTTTTTCAAATGATTCCTTCATCTCATATCCATGCATAGGCTTTTGGGACAATAAAGCAAGAAAAATATACTTAACAGCCATTTATATCCTCCATATATACACAGTATATATATTATACAGCTTTATGTCAAGGGTAAAAAAGGAATAAACTAATAGAGAAGCTATGATGTTCTTTCATAAAAAAAACTAGGAGGGCGTTTTTGTGGTTTTGCTCAAGAACTATTCCCCTAGTTTCATTCTGGTTACTTAAACAGTATTATAGCTGTACTACAGCCATTACCCCTAATTCATTCAATAATCCTGCTGTGTTAGTTTTAGAATTTAAACGAATAGAAGATCC
>ENA-UOOR01001652-UOOR01001652.1-fermentation-metagenome-genome-assembly--contig:-NODE-1652-length-25463-cov-5.445686_pt1 | contig 25463 bp, 22 predicted proteins | sample MGYA00245780_ERZ724029 | MGnify/ENA primary metagenome ERZ724029 (study PRJEB28704, sample SAMN03018315) | fermentation metagenome | biome: anthropogenic terrestrial biome; feature: soil; material... | reverse complement strand
GGATACCATTTGGAAATCCCCGACAGGATGGTGCGTTTCTGCAAGCCGTCGTCCAGCAAAAAGCGGAGAAGCTTATCGGCTTTGGGCACTTTCTCGCATTCGAGGACGGTTCCCACACGGATATCGATCTTTTCGAACACATCAATGAATATTATGCATTCGAATTTACCTTCGACGATTACATTTGTTCAGCCAAGTATGATATGACCGAAGAGGAAACTTTTCTTCCGTACAAAGAGTTTATGGAAGTGCTTAGCCACAAAATGCGGGAAAAACGGAAAAGGAAAATTTGTCGCAGAAGTAGATTGATTTTACTCAAATATCCGCAAAGGCACAATAAGCGCAAAAGTATATGGCTTCTGGCCGAATACGAAACCGTTTGTATTGGCAGAAGGGGTTAAATTCGGCATTTTTTTCATTTCACGGAGGATTGACGATTTTATATACTCGGTAATGTTCCCTTGTACATGAACATTACTTATTACTCCTTGGGTATTTGCTTCAAATGTCACTATAGCCCGCGCATTTATCAATGAATCCCGGGGGATAGACAAACGGTTCCTTAAATCGATTGTCATTTTTTCAAACCCTCCCGGATAGCCTGGCCGTTGTTGAGGGTCTGGGCCTTTTGACCTGTCGGGCATTGTTTCAAACCCATGTGGGGCATTGAAAGATATTCCGGTTTGCGGATCATAACCGATGCCTTCGGCAGTCTCGCCATGCTCATCCGCTTGGAGATCATATGTTACATGCCATTTTTTCCGGGAAGATGCATCCAGATTGCTTGAAAGGGAAATAAACACTTTCTTCTGCTTTAACTTCGGATTTATTTTGATAGCCTGTAAAATATAACACAAGTCATACTTCCCAACGGATTTGTCTATGACTTTCTTTATACGACCGTCCCGATGATATAATGTGATTTCATAGACTGGAATAATGTCATTTACCCAATAACTTTCCGATTGGAGTTTTTCATTCGAATAATACTCTTGAATGTAAATAATACCATTCTCCAAATAATATTCTATAGTATTTTTGACCTTTACTTTTTTGGAATAAAAAATGTCTGTTTGGCAAATAGAAATAGAGCCTCTGACCTCAGACACTTGTGCAGGAAGAATGGATGCTTGAATAATAAGAATGCAAAAAACAGTAACGAGATGTATCTTCATAAAAGATGATGCTTATTTGACTTCGCTTCCCGGCGCCACATTCACCGACGGCTCGATTAAAGAGAGCGACCCATCGGCGTTTTCGGCCGAGAGAATCATCCCTTCGGAGAGCATGCCGCGCAATTTACGGGGCTCGAGGTTCGCGATAAAACAAACTTGTTTTCCGACCAACTCTTGCGGTTGCGGATACCATTTGGAAATCCCCGACAGGATGGTGCGTTTCTGCAAGCCGTCGTCCAACAGGAAGCGGAGCAGTTTATCGGCTTTAGGCACTTTCTCGCATTCGAGGACGGTTCCCACACGGATATCTATTTTTTCGAATACGTCAAAAGGTATATTCTCTTTGACCGGAGTCGCCGTGTGTTGGTGCTCCTCGTTGGTCTTCTTCGTGTCAAGGAGTTTCTGAATTTGTCTCTCAATCGCTTCGTCTTCGATTTTCTCAAAGAGCAGTTCGGGCTTTCTCAGTTCATGCCCGTCGGAAAGAAGATCGAAATCGCCCAGTTGCGACCACGACAAGCCCTCTTTATTCAGCAGATGAGAGAGCTTTTTAGCCGAGAACGGCAGGAAAGGCTCGAACACGATGGCCAGATTGGCCGATATTTGCAAGGATAGATTGAGGATGGTCGCCGTGCGTTCGCGATCGGTCTTTATCGTTTTCCAAGGCTCCGTATCGGCAAGATACTTATTGCCGGCACGCGCCAGATTCATCGCCTCCTTCACCGCATCGCGGAAATGGAAGCGGTCGAGATGGCCTTCCACCCGTTCCTTGATCCCCGCAATGTCTTCGAGCGTTTGGCGGTCGTAGTCGGTGAGTTCGCCGCGCGCCGGCACCTGCCCTTCGAAATGCTTATGGGTGAGCGTCAATGTCCGGTTGATGAAGTTTCCGAAGATGGCGACCAATTCATTGTTGTTGCGGGCCTGGAAATCACGCCACGTAAAGTCGTTATCTTTTGTTTCGGGCGCATTCACCGTCAACACGTAACGCAAGACATCCTGCTTGCCGGGGAAGTCTTGCAGATACTCATGCAACCACACCGCCCAATTGCGGGAGGTCGATATCTTGTCGCCTTCGAGATTCAGGAACTCGTTGGCGGGTACATTCTCCGGAAGGATAAATGACCCTTCGGCTTTCAACATGGCAGGAAATACAATGCAGTGGAAAACGATATTGTCTTTTCCGATAAAGTGGATGAGTTTCGTTTCCGGATCCTTCCACCACTTTTCCCACGTGTCGGGCAATAACTCGCGCGTATTGGAAATATAACCGATGGGAGCGTCGAACCATACATACAGCACTTTACCTTCGGCGCCTTTCACGGGCACGGGAATTCCCCAGTCGAGGTCGCGGCTTACGGCTCGCGGTTGCAGCCCGAGGTCGAGCCACGATTTGCATTGTCCGTAAACATTCGACTTCCATTCGGTATGATCTTCCAATATCCACTTGCGCAGCCATTCCTCATGCTTATCGAGCGGCAAGTACCAATGCTTGGTTTTGCGCATGATGGGAGTGCTTCCGCTGAGAGCCGATTTCGGATGGATGAGTTCGGTAGGGCTAAGCGATGTACCGCAAGACTCGCATTGGTCGCCGTACGCATTGGGGTTTCCGCAATGCGGGCAGGTTCCCGTGATATAACGGTCGGCAAGGAACTGTTCGGCTTCTGGATCGTAAAATTGTTCGCTCTCCTGTTCGATAAATTCACCTTTATCATAGAGAGTCCGGAAAAACTCAGTCGTCGTTTGACGATGGATTTCGGATGTGGTACGCGAATAGATATCGAATGCGATACCGAAGTCCTCAAACGATTTCTTGATGAGCGAATGATAACGGTCTACGATATCCTGCGGGGTAACGCCTTCGCGGCGCGCCCGGATGGTGATAGGCACTCCATGTTCGTCGGAGCCGCCGATAAAAATGACTTCTTCCCCTTTTAAGCGTAAATAACGAGCGTAAATATCCGCCGGAATATATACTCCTGCCATGTGTCCGATATGTATCGGGCCGTTTGCGTAAGGCAATGCCGAGGTGATAAGAGTGCGTTTAAATTGTTTTGCCATGTTTTAATAAAATAACGCGCAAAGATACAAAAATTCTTCGGAACTTCCTCCTGTCTCCGGTCATCAGTCTCCGGTCATCAGTCTCCAGCCACCTTGTCTCCCAGTCCCCTTGTCCCCTTGTCCCCTTGTCTCCTTGTCTCCCGGTCCCCTTGTCTCCCGGTCTCCAGTCTCCGGTCTCCAATCTCTAACTACTGTTGCATATCGATCAGGCGCATGTTCTCACATTTCATAATCTTTCCGGGGAACGTGTGTACGATGGAATAATTATGGGTCGACATCAATACGGCGGTTCCTTTTTCCGAAATCTCCTGCAGGAGATCGACAATCTGGCTGCCCGTATCCGGATCGAGATTGCCCGTCGGTTCGTCGGCCAATATCAAGGGAGGCGAATTGAGCAACGCCCGCGCAATCACTACGCGCTGCTGCTCCCCACCCGACAGTTCGTGCGGCATTTTATACGCTTTCTGTTGCATACCTACCTGCACCAATACTTCATAAATACGATCTTTAATCATCCGCTTGTTGCGCCATCCGGTAGCCCGCAATACAAACTCCAGGTTCTTCTCGACCGAGCGGTCGATCAGCAATTGGAAATCCTGGAAAACAATCCCGATCTTTCTTCTTAAATAAGGGATGTTCTTGCGTTTGATTTTCGAGAGTTGATACTCGAACACCCGGGCATCGCCGTAAGCAATAGGTATTTCGCCGTAGATGCTTTTCAGCAACGTGCTCTTACCCGAACCCACTTTCCCGATGATATACATATAGTCCCCCCGTTTTACCGTGAGGCTGATATTCTGCAGGATGGTGTTCTCGTCGCGGTTAAGCTGTACGTCGGAATAATTTACTAAAGTTTCGTCACCCATTTATTTAATGAATTCTATCGATAAAGGATACTTCCAATAGATGCCGTTATTGGCACGCAATGCCGCCATAATCACAAAGATCAGGTACAGAATCCCGACTAATATAAGAAGAGGAATCCCGACTAATATAAGAAGAGGAATCCCGACGATTGTTATGCTCAGTATCGCGGTGTAAATGAGAAAACTGATGGTAAAGTTGAGGACATTCTTGCCGTGAAGGTCTACCTGCGGGTTGGTTTCTTTGTTGGTAAACCACATAATGACCGGGATAATAAAACCTAAGAGAGGCACAAAAATACCCAGTAATTGTGTAAGGTGCATCAACATTAAATAGGTATTCTCCTGCAATCCGAACAGCGGTTTACCGGCTCCGAAACTGTTGGGATTGGGAGTATCGTTGAGGAGTCGGGCTTTTTCACGTTGGTATTCCTCCTCCGTGATACTTCCTTTTTCTCTTAGCTCGTCAAGAATCTTCAAGTCTTCGTATTTCATAATTTATATCCGTATTTATATCCGTTAATGGAGTTACAAAGATATATTTTTTTTTGGATATTCCTTCTTGCGTATCAAAATAATAGCAAGAACGGTAGCGGTCATCGACCCGATCACATCGGCGGCAAAATCGCCCCACTCGCCGCTTCGTTGAGTGAAGACATAGTGCTGCAACAATTCAATCGCTCCGCCATATAACACGGGGATGAGAAATCCCCAGAAAATCCATTTCCTTTTCGACGGCTTTCCATTATATAACCTGAAATAATCCCATAAACATACGGCCGAAAGCAGAAAAAACATTCCGAAATGAGCCAGTTTATCCCAAGGGATATCGTTCGGCATGTCGGGAATGTCGTCCGAACCTAACAGGCAGGTGCCTACAAAAATAATCAAGCCTACAAACAACGGAAGAAGAATATGACGGCAGTACAATTTCATTGTCCTTTTTGATTTCCTAAAATGATGGCAAAGATAATGATTATTGCTACTCTATAAGGCTATTTAAAAACATATAACGAAAACAAACATAGATTTTGATAAAAAATTCGTTCCTTTGTCCCTTGTTTCATTGCGTACTATACGCTTACTCGTAAAATATTCAATTCAAGTCCAAAATATGAAGAAGTTTCTTTTCCTTATCCTGTTAGTCATTGGTACGGGATCGGCGGTTGTTGCTCAGGCACCTGCGACCCATAAAAACAAACGTTATTTCGATATCAATAAGAATATCGATATTTTCAATTCCGTCATCCGGGAATTGGATATGTTTTATGTAGACAGCCTGAAGGTGGACAGCCTTATGCAAGGGACCATCGTCAATATGCTTTCCCGGCTGGACCCTTACACCGAATATTATTCGGAGGAAAATATGGGCGATTTACGGTTCCTGACTACGGGTGAGTATGCCGGCATCGGCGCCATTATTTCTTATAACAACAACCGCGTCGTTATTAATGAGCCTTATGAAGGGCTTCCGGCTGCCAAGGCGGGACTGAAAGCAGGAGACATCATTCTCGAAATTGATGGCGAAGATATGAGCAAGGCTTCGGTGAAGGACGTCAGCGATAAATTGAAAGGGACGCCCGGAACCACGCTCAACCTGAAGATTCAACGTCCGGGGGAGAAGAAAGAACGCACGTTTAAGATCCTTCGCGAAAAAATAGAGATGGATCCCATAACCTACGCAACCGTAATGGATAACAATATCGGGTACCTGCATTATGGAAGCTTTACCCAAAACAGTTCGGACAATGTGAAGAAGACCGTGCTCGATTTGAAAAACAAAGGGGCACAATCGCTTATTATCGATCTTCGCGGTAACGGGGGCGGTATTTTGGAAGAGGCGGTGAATGTGGTGAACTTTTTCGTTCCGAAGGGAAAAGAAATCGTTTCCACGAAAGGAAAAGTGAAACAATGGGATCGTTCTTACCGGACGCAAAACCAACCTCTCGACGAACTGATTCCCATGGTGGTGCTCATCGATACCGGTTCGGCGTCGGCATCCGAAATCGTGGCAGGTTCCTTGCAGGACTTGGATCGGGCTGTTATTGTCGGAAACCGCTCTTTCGGAAAGGGACTGGTGCAAACATCCCGCGAGTTGCCTTATGGAGGAAATATCAAATTAACGACCTCTAAATACTATATTCCGAGCGGCCGTTGCATCCAAGCGCTCGATTACTCGCACCGCAACCCCGACGGCTCGGTTGCGCGCGTACCCGACAGCCTGACGAATGTGTTCTACACGGAAAGCGGACGTGAGGTACGTGACGGTGGGGGAATTACCCCCGACCTAACCATTCCCCAGAAGTCTTCGGGCACGATTTCGTATTATCTGATTACGGGCAATATCGTTTTCGATTACGTAACGCAGTGGGTGCAAAGCCATCCCACCATCGCTTCGCCCGAAACGTTCAGCTTGCCCGAAAGCGATTACGACGCGTTTAAAGAGTTTGTCAAAACAAAAGACTTTAAATATGATCAGATGAGCGCGCGTTCGTTGCAGCAGCTTAAGGACGTGATGGAGTTCGAAGGATATTTCGAGCCGGCATCGGCTGAATTCCATGCGCTCGAAGCAAAATTAAAGCCGGATCTCGATCGCGATTTAACGCGTTTCCATGATGAAATAAAACGTTTTATCGAAACGGAAATCGTCCAACGATACTATTACAAGAAAGGCGTTCTGATTAATGAACTTCAGCAAGACGAGGCTCTGAAAAAGGCGGTTGAAGTGCTTACCGATAAGAGTTTATACGAAAGCACGCTTAAACCGTCCCCGACCAAAGCGTTGGCTAAAAAAGACAAACAACCGTCCGTTTAACGCGACCTTATGAACCGCTTTCTGTGTGTTTTCCTTCTTCTTTCTTTCCTTGCGGGTGCACAAGCGCAAAAGCAGCAAGTGACCCTGCTTTTCGCCGGCGATGCCATGCAGCATCTTCCGCAGATAAAAGCCGCTTACAATGGCGCCGGATACGAATACGACTCTTGCTTCTATCGGATAAAGGAGAAGATCGACAGCACCGATATCGCATGCGTCAATCTGGAAACGGTGCTGGCCGGCAAGCCTTATACCGGGTATCCGGCATTCAGTGCGCCCGATGCGTTTGCCGAGGCACTCAAAAACACCGGCTTCGATGTGTTCTTTCTGGCGAATAATCATGCCTTGGACAAAGGTCAAAAAGGATTGGAACGAACAATCGATGTGCTGGACTCGCTGGGCGTAAAACATACCGGCACCTTCAAATCGCCGGAAGCCCGGGAGCGCTATTATCCGCTGATGATTATCAAGAACGGCATCCGGATAGCTTTCTTGAATTATGTATACGGAACAAACGGTTTGTCGGTGCGGCGGCCGAACGTCATCAATCTCATCGACACCATGCAGATAAAAAAAGATTTAGCCCTCACGGACTTATACCGTCCCGACATCATCATAGCCAATATGCATTGGGGTGAAGAATATAAGACTCTGCCATCCGTGCAACAGAAGCAATTGGCTGAGTTCCTTTTCCTCCATGGCGTACGCATTGTTATAGGGCATCATCCGCATGTGGTGCAACCGATGGTTCTCGAGCGCGAAGGGGAGTCGATCAAGCACGTGGTCTATTATTCGATGGGCAACTTCATTTCGAATCAACAAAAAGTACACACCGACGGCGGTATGCTGGCGGAAGTGGTTATAAGCAAAGAGGATGACGATTCGCCGGTGCGTATCGAGTCGTGCGACTATTCCCTGGTGTGGGTGCGGAAGTTCTTTCAAAACGGCAAATACCGGTATGTCCTGCTGCCTTCGTGGAAAAATCAGGAAGACTTAACGCCCGAAATGACTCAAGAGGAAAAACAAAAAATGAATACCTTTGTAACCCATGCCGAACGGATTATTCGTCCCGAAAAATAAATAATGGCCTATGGAAATTCAAGATTTTGTTTGGTGCCTGCTGGCCGCAACGGCCGCGGGCGGAGTTGTGGGAATCGAACGGCAAATAAATAATAAAAGTGCCGGCCTGCGTACCAACACGCTGGTTGCCGTGGGGGCGTGCATCTATGTATTGATCGGCACGCAGATTAGTGGAGGCGCGGGCGACCCGGCGCGTATCATCGGGCAGATCATCACGGGTATCGGCTTTCTGGGAGCCGGCGTTATCCTGCATCGCGGCGCCAATGTGCAGGGATTAACCACTGCGGCGACAATATGGTGTAGCGCCGCCTTGGGTTGTTTGTCAGGATTGGGCATGTTTAAGGAAACGCTTATTTGCACCCTGTTAATCGTCCTGATCAACACCGCCTTAAAAAAGGCCGACAAATGGTTTATCGGCGACACCAAAAGAAAAAACAATCCGCCCTCTTCGGAAGAAGACGATAAAAATTGATTGTCGCATTATTTGCCGCCGATCATCCGGTTGTTTTTTTATAATTGACGACTGCCCATACATTAAAAAGTACGGAAAATCCGATCATCATCATAAAGTGATTCCGAATATCGGCAAAACCGCTTCCTTTGAGTATGATCATCCGGATTACGTCCATCAGGTAAGTAACGGGACTGCATTTGGCTATCGCGTATGCCCAGACAGGCATACTTTCGACCGGAGTAAACAGCCCGCTCATCAATATAAAAATCATCATAAAAAAGAACATCACGAACATCACTTGCTGTTGTGTATCGCAATAGGTGGAAATCAACAACCCGAAACCAAGCATTGCCACCAAATAAACCGCTAAATACGTAAAAAGCGCCCACACGTTTCCTATAGGAACGATACCATACACGAAACGAGCTATAATAAATAATCCGAAACTGAATATGATGATCCCCACAATCCAAAAAGGAATTAGTTTTCCCAAAATAAACTGATATTTTCCGACGGGGGTAACATTGAGTTGTTCCATCGTCCCGGTTTCTTTTTCCCTAATAGCATTTAATGCGCATAAATAGGCGGATATTAATGTAGTAAGAAACGCTAATATGCCCGGAACCATATAATGGCGGTAGTTCATGGCCGGATTAAACCAATCGGAAGAAGTGACCTGAATAGCCGGCGCCGGCTGAAAACGCTCCGGCTGTCCCCATTGTAAACGGACATCGTCATTAAAATCACGAAGGATCCGGTTAAGATAAGCTCCTCCCAAATTCGCTTTGACTCCATTGATCGCATTGACGGCGACAAAAACTTTTTGCGGGCTTTCGGTTATCAACCCGCGTTCAAAATCAGGAGGAATTTCCAAGACCAAATCAGCCCGATCTCTTTCTATATAGCGGATTGCTTCCTGGAAAGAGCCGGCATATACATTCAAGTGGAAATATTCCGATGCTGTTATTTTCGAAATAAGTCTTTGCGAATAATCGGAATGATCGTGATCCACAATGGCGATAGCGATATTCTTTATTTCATAATCCGCCGCCCAAGGCAAAATCAATAATTGAATAACAGGCATACCAAATATCATTCCCAATAACACCTTATTACGGAATATTTGTTTGAATTCCTTTTGCAACAAAAATAATAAAGTCCTCATTTGCTTAATTCATGAAAGTAAAAATTCTTATCGCTCGTCAGGCTTCCAGCCTCGTCTTGAAATTTCTGAAACTGATGAATAAAAGGAATCCGGTCATCAACAGTAATACGACCGTTTCTTTCCAAACCGCTTGAATTCCGGCTCCTTTTATCATCACGGACTTAATAATTACATAATACCATCGGGACGGGATTACATTGGCAAACCATTGCAGGACAACCGGCATATTTTCGATGGGAAACATGAAGCCGGTAAACAAAATGGTCGGCACCATCAATCCTATGAGGGAAAAAAGGATGGCTGCCTGCTGCGTTTTTACCAGATTGGATATCAACAATCCCAGGGAAAGCGCCGTGATGATGAACAGGGTGCTTTCTAAAAACAGTAAAATCAGGCTGCCGTTGACCGGCACCTCGAGTAACGTAACACTCAACACGACGATGACCGTCAGGTTGACTAACGAAAGGAACAGATAGGGCACCGCTTTGGAAAGAATCAACAGCAACGGGTTGACGGGCGAAACCAATAGTACCTCCATGGTTCCGTATTCTTTTTCACGGACAATGGACACGGAGGTCATCATTACGCAAATAAGCATCAGGATCAACGACATCACGCCGGGTACAAAATTTACCGCACCTTTCAGTTGGGGATTGTACAGCATGCGCATCTCGCTACCGATTTGGTAAGGTGACGGGCTGTCCATCGACAATTCCTTTTGGTAATCCATTAAAATATTCGTGGCATACCCTTTCAGGATATTAGCGGTGTTGGGGTCGGAAGCATCGGCGATCAGTTGCACCTGCGCCTGATGCAGATGATGCAAATCCGATAAGAAATTTGCGGGAAAGATCACCGCCAATTTTATCCAGCCTTCTTGAAAAGCGTCTTCTATTTGTAAATGACTCTTCAGCGATTCTTCAACGACAAAATGATTGTTCGCGGCAAACCGCTCGATAATCCGCCGCGACGCCTCGTCTTTGGCATAATCGCAAATAACGATTCGTGAATCCTTAATCTCATTCGTCAGCGCGAAGCCGAATAATAGAATCTGCACAACCGGCAACCCGAACAATATCAACAGCGTTTTTCGGTCACGGAACATGTGCCGGAATTCCTTCCGGACAAACGCTAAGAACTGCGTGTTTCTGTTCACCGCAATCACACCCTTTATTTTTAACTTATTCCTCATTCCATCAATCTTTTATCAATATATCATCGGTCTCCGCTCTCCAGTCATCGGTCTCCGGTCTCCGGTCTCCAGTCATCGGTCTCCAGTCAACAGTCAACAGTCCCCTTATCTTCCGGTCTCTCTGTCTTCAACTATCGGCGTTAGCCGTTATCACGCGTAGCGTTTATCGCCGGAGGCTTTATCAGACATCTTGTCTCCCTGTCCCCTTGTCTCCCTCTTGTCTCCCTGTCCCCTTGTCTCCCTGTCCCCGATCGTCCATCAATTTCTTTTCGCTCCCCGCGCCAATTGAAAAAACACCTCATCCATCGATGACGCGGAAAACCGCCGTTTCAAATTCGCCGGACTGTCCAACGCTTCAATTTTACCGTCGACCATCATCGAGATACGGTCGCAATATTCGGCTTCGTCCATATAATGCGTGGTAACGAATACGGTAATTCCTTCTTCGGTCGCCTCATATATCAAATCCCAAAACTGCCTCCGAGTAATCGGATCCACTCCTCCCGTCGGTTCATCCAAAAAGACGACACGGGGGCGATGAAGGATGGCCAGCGAGAAAGCCAATTTCTGTTTCCATCCCATCGGCAACGCGCCTACCCGTTTTTTCATTTCGTTGTGTAATCCCAAACGTTCGACGAGGCGATCCCGTCCTTCTTTCATCTGACGATTCGTTAATCCATAGATTCCTCCGAACAGATGGATGTTTTCTGCGACCGTTAAATCCTCATAGAGAGAAAACTTCTGACTCATATAACCGATGCTTTTCTTTATTTGCTCCGTTTGACGATAGACGTCGAAGCCCGCAACCGTTGCGTTTCCCGAGGAGGGCACGGAAAGCCCGCACAACATGCGCATGGCTGTTGTTTTGCCCGCACCGTTTGCCCCCAAAAACCCGAAGATCTCGGATTTATACACTTCGAACGTTATCTTATCGACAGCGACAAAATGACCGAATTCCTTGGTCAGCTCATCTACTTGTATCACAATCTCCTTCATAATACTCTTTTTTAGTCTCCGGTCTCCGGTCTTCGGTCTCCGGTCTTCGGTCTCCAACCTCTATCCTCTATCCTCCATCCTCCATTAATTGAATAAAACAGTCTTCGATATCGGGTGTAATAGGTTTTACCTCCACGTTTTCGCAACCCTTCGCCAGCAGCCAATCGCGTAAATGGTACGGAGCCGTACCCGTAGACTGTGTAAAGGAAACATGTAAGCTTTCGCCAAAAGCAAAACAACTTTTGATATCCTTCTTCTTACGGATATCGCGCGCCCAACGCCCCACATTCTCCGCTTTTACCGCATACAGCGTTCCGGCATACTTATCAATAATACGTCGCGGAGTATCAATGGAAAGAATCTTCCCCGATTGGATAAGGGCGATCCGGTCGCACAGCGTCGCCTCATCCATATAAGGCGTCGAAACAAGGATGGTGATGCCTTCTCTTTTCAGATTCTTGAGCATTCCCCAAAATTCACGGCGCGATACGGCATCCACCCCCGTCGTCGGTTCATCGAGAAAAAGCACCGAAGGACGATGGATCAACGCGCAACACAACGCCAGCTTTTGCTTCATACCACCCGAAAGATTCCCTGCACGTCGTGTTTTGAAAGGCTCTATTTGAACGTAGATATCCCTTATCAAATCGTAATTCTCATGAAGTGATGTTCCGAAGAGCGTCGCAAAAAAGTTGAGGTTTTCTTCCACGGACAAATCCTGATATAGCGAAAATTTGCCGGGCATATAACCTATCCGGTTACGGATATCCCTATAGTCAGAGATACTATCTAAGCCGGCAACCTCGGCTGAGCCGCTGTCGGGCAGCATCAGCGTGGTCAGAATACGGAATAACGTCGTCTTACCGGCTCCATCCGGCCCGATCAAGCCATAGAGTTCTCCTTCTTCCACCTGAAAAGACACCTCGCACAGCGCTTGCACATCTCCATAACTTTTGCTCACTGATTGACACTTAATAAGTGACGATTGACAATCATTGTTTTTCATCCTATTTCCTCCCATATAACCAACTTACAAACTTCATACTAACGCATCTCATTATCCATTATCCATTATTCATTGTCAATTGCCCATTGTCAATTGAATTTCGCCGTACATTCCGATTTTATACGATCCGTCGTTCTTTACCTTCACCTTTACGGCATAGACCAGATTTGCCCGTTCGTCTTTTGTCTGAATAGTTTTAGGGGTAAACTCCGCCTTCTCGCTTATCCAGGCGACCGTTCCTTGCGCTTCTCTAAATCCCCCGTCGCCGTCATCGGTAAATACCTTTACCGGTTGATTCAAGGAAAGCTTCGGCAATTGATTTCCGGAGATATATACCCGCAGGATCATCTCCGACAAATCGGCAATTTTATAAAGCGGCTTGCCCGGCGAAGTCGTTTCATTCGCCCGCGCATATCGTGTCAATACGGTTCCGGTTACAGGATTCAGGATGGTACATTTGCTGAGTTGATCATCCAGTTGTTTCACTTGAACCTCCAACGTTTTGATCTCTTTAACGATGCTTGTCGTTGAAATTTCGAGTGACGACTTTTGCGCGTTTATTTGTTTTCGGAGCACATTCACCTGCGCGTCCATATCGTCCAGTTGCTTGCCGGTGGCAGCATCATTTTTCACCAAATTAGCCAGCCGTGCTTTTTCGTGCCCGGCTATACGAAGTTGTTCCTGTAAAGAAGCCAATTGCACAGCGATATCGGGCTTCTTACTCGCCAAAGCCTCTATCTGGCTCAGCAACTGCTCCTTTTTAAGAAATAGTTGAAGGCTGTCGATGTAACCCACCCTCTCTCCGCTCTTCAATGTTTGTCCTTCTTCTATATCGAACTGCATGATTACCCCTTGCGCTTTCGAAGCGATAACGGTTTCTTCCGCTTCGAAAGAACCGGAAGCATCGAATCCCTGCTTTCCCTGGCAAGAAGTCATCGTTATTGCCGATTGGAAGAAAATGACGGTAGAGAGCATTAATTTAAAGAAGCTCTTTGATCCTGTTAAATTCATATATTCCATATTGTGTTTATTTGATTTCCTGATCATTATCCATTGGCCATTGTCCATTGTCAATTGTCCATTAGTATTTCAGTTTCCGGTTGTGGCCTTGTAGTTGTATAGAACCATCATTAACTGAATTTCATGCAGCAGCAAGTTTTGCCGAGCATTATCCTCGGCATTTACCTGCAAAATATAATCGTTTGCCGTAGCCGTTCCGTATTCCAATTGTTTTTGGGTCGTAATCTTTACGTTTTCCCGTAGCCGTATGATGTCCGTATCGGCCTCCATCAGTTCCTGCCATTTCACTATTTCAGCATATTGCTGTTCCAGTGCCAGATTCGTATTGAATAAGAACACCTCTTGCTGAACGTCCAACATATCTTTGCTTAGGACAAGATTCTTCTTTTCTTTTTTGTAGGTATATAGTCCCGCGATGTTCCAACTCAACCGGACGCCACCGATATAATAAGCTCCAAAGCCATTGTCCAGAAAGTTAAGCGTCGGCCGGCCGTAACCGCCCTGCAAAAACAGACTGATGCGGGGCAGGTTTTTCGAAGTAACGAGTTTATCCCGGATATCGAGGACGCTCTTTTGTTTTTCAAGCAAACGCAATTCCGGCCGGTTAACGGTCGCCGACAGCCAAGGAGCAGGCGGTTTTTCCAAAACCGTTGTTTCGTTGACCGGAAGGCCGATAAAAAGCGATAACCTGTCGGCATACCCCCGCCGGAGCGCTTTGAGTTCAATGATGCGTTGATCGGCATTGAGCAATTCGGCTTCCAGCATATCGGCATTACTTTTGAAGGCCGTCCCGTTTTCAATAGCCACGCGCGTTTTGGATAATCCCGTGCGGATATCTTCTTGCTTCAATGCGGCCTGTTTTATTTGCGCATCTATAAGGAGGATACCGAAAAAAAGCGCATTGATATGCTCCTTCAATTTGTATAAATCCACTTCTGTTTTTTGTCGTTCCACCGCAGCATTCGCCTTGGCCAGTTGCCTGTTATTCGTGACCGTCAGCAAATCGGTTACCGGCTGCGTTACTTCCGCATATATTTTATATTGATCCTTGCTGAGCCCCGGGATTTCGATATTCGGTAAGGAAATAGGAATCTTCGTCACATCCGATTGGTAAGTCGCTTGTCCGGCAAGATTTATCTGCGGCCAATATCCCTTTGACACATTACTGACGGAATAAGCTTCCGACTGATCGATCAACGCATATTGCTTTACCAACGGATAATGACGTTCCGCCAACCAGTAACAACTGTCAATCGTCAACACAAGGGGCTGCTGAGCCATACCTATAAAATTCACTTCTAAAAGCAGCCCTATGAAACAACTCTTTATGAAAGACTTTCTATTCTTGTTCATCGCTATACTATTGTTTTGATTTAATCATTTGATTAATGGCAAGGCAAAAAAATTATTTTGCTTCAAACATCGCTTTCACCCAAATAGGAATCAACTCCTTCCGCTCTATCATCAATGATTTAAATTCCCTTTCATTTATTTCTCCGATATTCTTAAGGATAGAAGCCCCGAGAAAAGGGAAAATAGTCAGGCTAACCGTATTAATCAAAAAATGAAGAAGGGATACAGAAGCGATTTTCCCCTCTGCTACCGCCTGTTGATATTGTTTGATAAAAACGGTGTCGGAAATCGCATTTTTAATTAAAGACGACAATACAGACTCTTTCTGATTATTCCTTAATTCATTGAGAACAAAGAAAGCGACTTGCGGTTCCTGCAACAGTTGATCAATATACGAGGAGGCAAAAGTCGAAATCTTTTGCTCTAAAGAAGTTTCAGGATCATTGATTACCGTCGCGATGATTTTGAGAAAGTCCTGTAAGGTTTCGAACATAATAATGTCGAATAGCTTTTGTTTGCTCCTGAAATAGTAATTAAGAAGGGCAAGATTCATTCCCGCTTCTTCCGCAATATCCCTTGTGCGGGTAGCGGCGAAACCCTTTTCGTGGAATACTTTGCGTGCAGCATTCTTTATTCTTTGTTCGGTAGATAATCCGGAATCGCTATTTTCTTTATGATTCATCTTTATTCTTCATTGACGTGCAAAGATAAAAGCTTTTTTTCATTTGAGCAAATTATTTAATCACTTGATTAAATAAAAAAACGGAGAGCAAAGGATAAAGACAAAAACCGTCCGCCCACTTTTTTCTTTCATTTTATTTGCACATTCAAAAATAACGTTTACTTTTGCAGTTCAAATCATCAAAAAAAGAACAATGAGTTACTCTTTATTATCTTGGCGTTGGTGGCGTTCACATTGTAAACAATGGGAGGGACACGTTTACGCCGGATCGTAAAAGTAATAAACCGAATAAAAAGCAGCCTGTTGTTAAAAAAGCAACAGGCTGTTTGCTTTTTATACCGGCAGAACTGCATTAGTTATCAATCAATAAAAGATTCATTATGGAAAAGAGAAAAAAAATTATGTTGCCGGAGACGGAAATTCCTACCAAATGGTATAATGTGGTAGCGGAAATGAAGCACAAACCCCAACCGATGATTAATCCGGGGACGAAAGAGCCCCTCAAACCCGAAGACCTTTACCCGTTGTTCGCAGAGGAACTGGCACGGCAGGAGTTGAACGAAACCGATGCGTGGATAGACATTCCGGAAGAGGTGCGCGATAAGTACAAGATTTACCGCCCCACTCCACTGGTACGCGCTTATGGGTTGGAAAAAGCATTGGATACTCCGGCGCACATTTATTTTAAAAACGAAAGCGTCAGCCCGGTGGGATCGCACAAACTCAATTCGGCTTTACCGCAGGCTTATTACAACAAAATCGACGGCACAACAAACCTGACAACCGAAACCGGTGCGGGACAATGGGGCACCGCCCTGTCGTTCGCCGCCAAAACCTTCGGACTCGAATTGGCCGTATATATGGTGAAGATCAGTTACGAACAGAAGCCTTACCGCCGCTCGCTGATGCAGACATGGGGCGCACAAGTCATCGCCTCGCCCAGCATGTCCACCAAAGCGGGACGGAAGATACTTACCGACCACCCGACCTATCAAGGCAGTTTGGGAACGGCTATCTCCGAAGCGATCGAACTCGCCATGCAAACGCCGAAATGCAAATACGCGCTTGGAAGCGTGCTGAACCACGTGTCGCTGCATCAAACGATTATCGGCTTGGAAGCGGAAAAACAAATGGAACTTGCCGGAGAGTATCCCGATATCATTATCGGATGCTTCGGCGGAGGATCGAACTTTTCGGGTATCTCATTTCCTTTTCTCAGGCACAATCTATCGGGAGAAAAGAGTACACGCTTTATCGCCGCCGAACCGGCTTCCTGCCCGAAACTCACGCGCGGACATTTCCAATATGACTTCGGCGACGAAACCGGTTACACGCCGCTTATCCCCATGTACACGCTCGGACATAAATTCGCTCCGGCCAATATCCATGCGGGCGGACTTCGTTATCACGGGGCCGGCAGCATTGTGAGTCAGTTGCTGATAGACCGGCAAATGGAAGCAGTCGATATCGACCAGTTGGATTCGTTCGAAGCCGGCATATTGTTTGCACGCACCGAAGGCATCGTGCCCGCACCCGAATCGAACCATGCCATTGCCGCCACCATCCGCGAAGCGCTGAAGGCAAAAGAAGAAGGAACGAAGAAAACCATCCTCTTTAACTTATCGGGACACGGATTAATCGACATGTCGGCTTACGACCAATATCTGGCAGGCGATTTAATTAATTATTCCCTTAGCGACGAAGATATAAAGAAATCGCTGGAAGCTGAATGATTAAACAGCGTAAAAGATATAATCTGCCGGACAAACATAAAAAAAGATGTAAAAATATTTGGAAGTTTCATCCGCGTGTTATATCTTTGAGTCATTAAAACGAATGAGCCATTGCCGCATTGGTCGATTGGGAAACTCATCAATAAAAATCAAGAAACCGAGACTAGTTTTTGGTATTAATGGCGGGCCGCACTTCTTCGGAAGAGGCTTTCTTTAGCCCAGCGGATTACAAAGATGCCAGAACACTCAAATCCTGTCATAAGGAGTTTCGACTTATTCCACCAGTGCGGCTTCTTTATAGAAAAGCAGATTTGCAAAAGGGTAGACTTACGCAATCTGCTTTTTATTTTTATCTTTATTTCAGGCTTTACGGCGCCGGGCGCCATCATCCTGAATCCGGCGACCTTTTTCTTTTTTCGTTCACTCTACGGTTACAGTAACGACAGCCGGATGACGATCAAAAATAATTATTTTCATTATCTTCCGGTTGGAATTTTATTTACCTTTGTAAGGTAAATAAAGCGAGATATATGCGACGGTTTATCAATCCCTTTTCGGATGTGGGATTTAAAAAAATATTCGGTCAGGAAATCAATAAAGAGCTCTTGATCGAGTTCCTAAACGACCTGCTGGAAGGAGAGAAGCGTATAGAAGATATTCGTTTTTTAGACAAAGAGAGTTTGCCGTTATATGAAAACGATCGTACCGGAATATACGATATCTCTTGCCAGACAGAAGCCGGCGAACATTTTATTGTTGAAATGCAAAATATCCGGCAAGTGCATTTCAGCGAACGCGCCTTGTATTATTTAACACGCGCATTGGCCTATCAAGGGGAGAAAAGCGCCCACTGGCAGTTTGAGTTGAATGCGGTATACGGGGTGTTTTTTATGAACTTCCGATTGAACGGGAGACCCGGCAAACTACGAACAGACGTAGTACTTACCGACCGTGAAACGCATGAACAATTCAGTGACAAATTGCGTTTTATCTTTCTAGAACTCCCCTCTTTTCGAAAGGAAGAGGAGGAATGCGAAACAGATTTCGAACGATGGATTTATGTATTAAAGAATATGGAAACATTAAAGAGAATTCCTTTTAAAGCCCGCAAATCGGTTTTTGAAAAACTGGAAAAGATCGCCGACCTGTCCTCCCTTAGCAAAGCGGAACGGATTAAATACGATGCAAGCATTAAAGCGTATCGCGACCACTTGGCTACAATCGCCTATGGCAAAGAGGAAGGAAAAGCGGAAGGGAAGGCGGAAGGTGAACGAAATAAGCAGATAGAAATCGCCCGGAAACTAAAAGCAAAGGGACTTTCGATCGATCTTATTACCGAAACAACCGGCCTGTCTGTCGAAGAAGTAGAAAGACTGTAAGATCTACCCCCCGATAAGGCTTGAGCCAAAGGGCAAGAACAGCGCATAAACCGTTTTCATACAGGTTTATGCGCTGTTTCTAATTTAGGAATAGGAAACCACGCCGGCAAGGCGCATCGGCCGGAAGTTATTTCTTCGTTTTCTTTGCGGTCGTCTTGCGGGTCGTTTTCTTTTTCTTCGTTGTGCCGTCGGTGGCTTCCGCTATAATCTGGCGGCACCTATCGAGCGTCAGTTCCGACGGTTCCTGATTCTTGGGAATCTTATAGTTTTTCTTTTCAAAAGTGATATAAGGGCCGTAACGGCCGTTGAGCACCTGAAGTCCGGGTTCTTCGGGAAAAGTTTTAATCGTCTTTTCGCGATCTTTCTTCTCTTTCGCCTCAATCAGTTCGATGGCTTCCTCGAGCAACACCTCGAGCGGGTCGATCCCTTTGGGTAACGAAACGAACTTGCCGTCGTGGCGGAGATAGGGGCCGAAACGTCCTACCGCAGCAACGACGTCCTTATCGCGGAATGTCCCCACGGTACGGGGCAAATCGAATAGCTTGAGCGTTTCTTCCAGGGTGATGGTCTCGATGGATTGCGTCTTTTGCAGGGGCGCGAAAAGCGGCTTTTCTTCTTCTTCCGACGACCCTATTTGAGCCACCGCGCCATAGCGACCGATTTTTACCGATACCTGCCGTCCCGTTTTAGGATCGGACCCGAGGATTCGCTCGCCCGCTTTGTGTTCGGTATGCGTCTGCGACACCTCTTCGACAATGGGATGGAACACCTTGTAGAAGTCGGCAATCGATTTGTTCCATTGGGTTTTGCCTTCGGCTATCTTATCGAAATCTTTTTCCACATCGGCCGTGAAGTTATAGTCGAGGATCGAAGGGAAGGACTCCATCAAGAAGTCCGTCACGACCATCCCGATATCCGTAGGCACGAGTTTGTTCTTGTCGGCGCCGAAGGTTTCCGTTTTGTCGGTATCCTTCAATTTTCCGTTTTTCAGCGCCAGTACGTTATAAGGCCGTTGTTCGCCCTCGAGACTGCGTTTCTCCACATATTCGCGGTTCTGGATAGTCGATATCGTAGGCGCATAGGTAGAAGGACGCCCGATGCCCAGTTCCTCGAGCTTGCGCACCAGCGAAGCCTCGGTATAACGCGGCGGACGCTGCGTAAAGCGCTGCGTGGCGATCGTCTCGCGCATGTCGAGCGCCTCTCCCTGTGTGAGCGGAGGCAGGATGCCGTCGGTGACTTCGGCATCTTCATCGTCGGTTCCTTCGAGATAGACTCGGAGGAATCCGTCGAACTTCAGCACCTCACCGTTGGCGACAAACTTTCCTTTATCATTCGAGATATCGATAAGCGCCGTCGTTTTTTCGAGTTGCGCATCGGCCATTTGCGAAGCCACGGTGCGCTTCCAGATCAAGTCGTAAAGCTTTTTCTCCTGCGCCGTGCCGTCGATGGCGCTGTTTTGTATATAGGTGGGACGGATGGCTTCGTGCGCCTCTTGCGCCCCCTTCGATTTCGTCGTATACTGACGGACTTTGACGTATTCCGGTCCGTAAAGCTGTGTAACTTCGGCTTTAGCTGTGTTGATGGCCAGTCCCGACAGGTTGACAGAGTCGGTACGCATATAGGTGATCTTTCCCGATTCGTACAAGCGCTGGGCCACACTCATGGTTTGCGCAACGGAAAAGCCCAGTTTGCGCGACGCTTCCTGTTGCAACGTGGAGGTGGTGAACGGCGCGGCGGGCGATTTGCGGGCCGGCTTTACCGTGACATCCTCGATGGAAAAGAGCGAGGACTTGAGCTTTTCGAGCAACGCCAACGCCTCTTCTTTGGTCTTAAGCCGCTTGTTGTATTCGGCCTTGACTTCGAACGATTCGCCGCCTTCTTTTTTCGTAAAGATGGCGATGATGCGATAGGCCGATTCGCTGTTGAACTGCTGTATTTCACGCTCGCGCTCCACAATAAGCCGCACAGCCACCGACTGTACGCGCCCGGCCGACAGAGCAGGCTTGATCTTGCGCCATAAAACGGGCGAAAGCTCGAAGCCGACGATGCGGTCGAGCACACGGCGCGCCTGTTGCGCATCGACCAGATTCTTGTCGATCTTACGCGGCGTTTCGATAGCGCGATGAATAGCCGTATCGGTGATTTCGTGAAAGACGATGCGCTTGGTATTATCGTCCTTCAAGCCGAGGGCATCGAACAAGTGCCACGAGATGGCCTCCCCTTCGCGGTCCTCATCGGAAGCGAGCCAGACCGTTTCGGCTTGCTTGGCCGCCGCTTTCAATTCGGCAACGACTTTCTTCTTGTCGTCGGGTATTTCGTAAATGGGGGTGAAATTATTTTCAATGTCTACGCTGAAGTCCTTCTTTTTCAAATCGCGGATATGCCCGTAACTCGACATCACGTGATAGTCCTTACCCAAGAACCGTTCGATGGTCTTGGCTTTGGCGGGAGACTCAACAATAACCAGGTTTTTCTTCATTCAGTAATCTTTCTTCTTTATAAAAACGCATGTGCTGCTTTTGCTTCGCGCTGCAAAAGTAGTAATTTTAGGCAAGTAACACCAATTTTTTCTGAAAATCATTTGAAATCGGCCATCGGTCGACAGGCTTCGGTCACCGACCGATGGTCTTCATCACCGATCTTCAGTCACCGGTCTTCAGTCGCCAATCGGCGGTCAACAATCGGCAGTCAACAGTCTTTTCATCTTTGCGGACTCGATTTGCGATCTCCATCAATCTCCATCAATTTTTTCAATCTCCACCCCATACACCGCGGCGAACGCATCGTAGAGAGGCTGCGACAACGACCGGCGCACACGCAGGCGAATGACACAGCGCTCGGCGAAATCCTGCTTCCAGTCCGCCTCGGGGAATTGTTTCAAGACACGCATCACGTCGTTCAGCAGCAGATAATCGAAATACAGAGTAAAACGGTCGTCGACGGTTTTTTGCACGATACAGGCATTGTCGATGGCAGCCTTCGCCGCCTCGCGATAAGCCCGGATAAGGCCGCCGGTACCGAGCAGCGTGCCGCCGAAATAACGCACGACGAGAATGAGCACATCGGTCAGTTGATACGAATTGATTTGCCCGAGAATGGGTTTTCCGGCCGTGCCCGAAGGTTCGCCGTCGTCATTGGCTCGAAAGTCAGCCCTCTCCCACCCCAGCATGTATGCCCAGCACACGTGGCGCGCATCGTAATACTTCTTTCGATATTCATCCAAAACAGTCTTCACCTCTTCGACATCCCGTACGGGAACGGCGAAGGCGAGGAAACGGCTTTTCTTTTCGGTGAGGTGCCCCTCGGCTATGGCTTTTATGGTGTGGAACGTATCATCCATGGCACAAAAATACGATATTTCGTCGTACGAACCACCTTACACGCTTGCATAAGCCTTTTTTCCATTGAAAAATGGCTTTACAAAGTTGTTTGAACCTTTATTCAACCGTATAAACCGGTTTTAAAGCATGTTTGAAGCTTTATACGATCGTACGAGGCATTTTACAAGCTTGTCAGGGCCTTTATACGACCGAATAATGTGTTTTACAAGCTTGTCAGCACCATTATTCAACCGTATAATGCATTTTGCAACCTTGTTAGGGCCTTTATTCAATCGTATAATGCATTTTACAACCTTGTCGGGGCCATTATTCAACCGTATAACGGGCGTTTATTTCTTCCGATGCCGGATTGGAACAGAGAAAACAGGATGCTTATCGTTCCATCTTTCTCATAGCAAGCATCCAAGGATCGTTGGGATTGAGCTTTTTAATTTGACGGGCAAGCAATCCCGAAAAATATACTTCCACCCCGTCATTTTCAGATAAAGACACCGGCCAAATAAGAATCTGATGATTTTGCAGGTTATGGGGAAGAGAGAGTACGGGACGTCCCTTCCCGAAATCGACAGAATAGATGGGTAACGTCGAAAAGTTATGATTGTAAAAGACTAGCGGACGCTTCAAACTGAAGGAATCCGTATCAATCGGCATGTCGGGTAACCTTGTCCCCAGATTATCGGGGTTGTTCATTAAAAATCCGGCCAATTCCTGAGGCGATTGATGAATAATTTTCTGCAATAAATCATAGACAATCTGTGCGATCTCGCTCAATGTGGCGGTTCTTTTGTAAGGGCGGGTAGGAACCGTCATGGAAGCATTTCCGAAAAAAGCTGCCGGAATTCCATCAAGGCGTCCACGGAGATCGATCGTGACGGCTTGTTTATAGCCCATACTGTCAGGCAGATTGTTGAGGATGGCAAACATTTTTCCGATATAGGCAGACAAGGCAATACCGGTGGTGCATTCGAAACTGCATTCGGAGGAAATTTTATCTCTCAGGCGTTTGATGGCAGCAGAGGAGAAATGAAACGCTCCCGTTCTTTCAAGGGCAATTCCCGATAACGAATCGGAGAACATTTTGATGATAGAGCCGGAAAATAAACTTTTCCATCCTTGAGCGAAAGACGGGTAACCGCCGTCTTCCCGGGCAGAGGATTGCGCTGTTGAAAACAACGATTGCTCAAACACCGGTTCTACAATATCTTCCCCCCTACACAGTTTACTCCAGTCATTCACGATCGTATAAAAATTTACGCAGTCGACACAACCGTGACTACATTGTACACTCAAGACCGATCCGTTCTTTAATAAACTAAGCGTCACATTCATCGGAGCGATGTTTCCCTTTTTGACTTCACCCAAATCGAGCGGTGTTGTGAACCTCCTGGCCCATTTGTCCGTTTTCCCGATATCTTCTACGGACACGCTCGTTTCTTCTTTCACAATAAAAGGCGTTCCTCTGTTCGAAAACACAATTCCGGAGCCGTTTGGATGGACCCTTCCCGACAACGGCGGATAATAGCCCAGCAGTTTTCTGAAAGCCGCTTTCATGGCATCGATGTCGGGAATATGATCATAGACCCATGTTCCGCGAAAACACAAGTCCAGGTTGTTGATATCCGGCTCCGAGAACGCCCTTACGGTTAAAGGCTCTCCATATCCTTCGGCTCGCACCAAATTATAACTAAGTAAATTATGAAAAACATCTCCCATTTTATCCGTTTTTTATTTCTTTCTTTTTCCGTAAAAAGCGCTGATTCCAAGCTCCATATTATACCTTCATATAAAATAGCATGGCGCCCATCCTATCCAGGAGGGCGCTCATGCATTCACATCTTCCTTTTATAAAAATAACTCCCGGGCTTCTTCCCCCAACTGATAGACCAACTCATATTGTTCCTCAATAATGGGAGTCAGCTTTGAGATCTGTTTATTCCGGATATTTTTATATACACAGAAATAGGCAATCAAACAGATACTTAAGCCCAACAGGGCGAGCAGGGAGAACGCCACAAACTTTGCCTCAAGCAGTTTGAATATCGACACCGTCAGCAAGGCGGCTCCGGTTAAACCCACTGTTAAGGTAACGATAAACGGAATGGCGGATTTGAGATTTTCCAGTCGCTCAATCTTCTTCAATGCCTCTTCGCATTTTCGTTGTTTTAAAGCCAGCCGGCTCCGGTTAGGAATGTCCCGGTCTCGTTTGAAACGCAGGATTGTCTGGTTTCTGTTCAACGGAGTTTCCGGCATTGAAACGGCTGTCAAATTATCTATCCATCCAAAATTCCGGTACATATCGCTGTAGATCGGCTCGAACTCGATCGGTACATATACCGATAAATATTCGTATGCCACAAAATCCGATCGCTTATTTTTATCTGTCATTGTTCTTTGTGATGTGTTGATGATCTTTATTTTCCTCCGTGTTCCGTAGAAATCTACAGGCACAACGGCCAATCGATGGATGCCTAAAAACGATAGCCTAATTGCAAGGATACTTGTTGATTACGCAACTTACCACTTCCTTCGTCCAACGCATTGACAAGCCCCAGCTTGTACGAGCCGTGAACACTAAGTCCGAAATCGAACTCATATCCGACAGTTGCGGCCAAACCGGCATCGAACCGTTGCAGTTTACTGCCCAGGAAGTCGCTTCCGTCATACAAATCATACTCCGTACCGCCGGCTTTTGCCTGAGCGCTCAATCCCACCTCGGCAAACGGGCCCACACCGAAAGTCGCTCTTTCGCCGTTTTCCTGTTCAAAACGGGCCAACGCATATACCGGCACGCTGATTCCCCAATACGAAAAATCGCCCTTGCTCCCGTTATACGTCAATTCCGAGTTGTTCCACTGCAATTGCACTTCAGGTTGCAAGGTGAAATAATCGGCCAAATCGAAGGCGGCAAAAACACCTACCTGCGCGCCCACGCCCATTTTACTTTTTACTCCGTCCAAATCCGACAAAAGATGGTTCGACAGGTTCGCTCCTGCTTTTACTCCGAAACTTGGGGACTGTGCATAAATCTGTGATGCACTCAAACTAATCATTACGACAAATGATGCTAACCAAAATTTTTTCATTTTTTCTTACTGTTTAATGATTTATGCGAATCAGTATTTAAAAAATTAGATAAATGAATGCGATGGCGAATTTT
>ENA-UOOR01001651-UOOR01001651.1-fermentation-metagenome-genome-assembly--contig:-NODE-1651-length-25469-cov-5.050287_pt1 | contig 25469 bp, 24 predicted proteins | sample MGYA00245780_ERZ724029 | MGnify/ENA primary metagenome ERZ724029 (study PRJEB28704, sample SAMN03018315) | fermentation metagenome | biome: anthropogenic terrestrial biome; feature: soil; material... | reverse complement strand
CCTTTGTTAAGATTTGCAAAGGCAGTTCCCTTTAATGCCCAGTTATCAGATTCGGAACCTCCTCCGGTAAAATATATTTCTCTTTCTTCTGCATTAATAAAATCAGCAACGATCCTCCTTGCCTTTTCTATGGCTTCCTTTGATTTCCTTCCAAGCTCGTATAACTGAGATGAGGGATTCCCGTACATTTCATCAAAATATGGCTGCATTTCTTCTTTTACTTCTTTTCGTACTCTTGTTGTACCGGCATTGTCAAGATATATTTTCCTGCTCATTATTTTCCTCCGTTAAAATTTTTTCCTGTTCTTCCTGCATATCAGCCAAAGTTATATTATCAATGACATCATTTATACCTTTTTCTATCTTCTCCAATATCACCCTTGTTGCACATACAGACTCTCTGGAACAAACCTCTTTACTTACACATTCGGAGGTTGTTATGTCTCCCTCAAGAGTTCTTAAAATCATACCCACGGTTATTTCATCAGGACTTTTAGAAAGATAGTAGCCTCCCTGAGGTCCTCTCACTGTGCTAATATAACCATTTTTTTTAAGCTTAGCAAAAAGTTGCTCTAAATAGCTTTCTGATATATTGTATTTATCTGATATTTTTTTAAGAGAAACAGGTCCTGAACCATAGTTCAATGAAAGTTCAAATATCGCTTTTAATCCATATCTGCCCTTTGTAGATAAAATCATAACTGTTCTCCTTTCAATCAATCCCTACTGTTTTAGTAGGGTACATACAGATTATATTATACCCAAGTAATTCTGTCAACATTAATAATAAATTTTTTTAATACAATCAATTTTGGGGGCGATTCTTCCTGCCGGTAAAAACACCAGACGCTAAATCGTCCCCAAAATATCCAGATGTTGTATAATTAAGCAGGTAATCTCAGGACACCTGAAACGCCCCCGTGTCCGCCCCGTGCGCATTTATGAAAGCAGCTTGTAAACCGTACTGCCCTGCTGTTTTGCTTCCATATATACGTTGCTTATTGGATACCTTCCTTCACATTCATTTAATATAATGTTCAATGTGTTGTTCCCGTTTGCTCTGATGCACAAATCACATTCTCCTTTTATGCTGAATGGAGTCTGAATTACTCTCATATTTCTCACACCATAGCCCTGCAGTTTATTAAATGCGGCAACAGCGTAACTTCCATGCTTAAAGGTTATAATATAAACTTCCATACAATTCCTCCTTATGATGCTGAAACCCTTATATTATTTTATTAATAAAAAGATATAAGGTTACAAGGGGGAAATAATGTTAATTTAAATATTGCAGCTCGTCTTCATTTTCGTAAATATTCAGTTCATCTTTTAAAAGTTCCAGATTAGATACATAATCTTCTTCGGTTATCTGATTGCTTTGCAGCAGGTCATCTAATCTGTTCTTGCTGTTTTCATAAATAAATATTTCTTTGCAGGGCCACACAGTATTGCTTTTATTGCTGTAAACGGATTTCAATATTGATATATCAATTTCCTTTTCATTCAGCTCCATAATAGTGCCCATCAGATAAAATTTATTGATTTTTATATCGTGTTTCTCAAATAAATCTCTGACTTTTCTGATAAATACATAGTGTTTTCTTTTTATTTCATAAGGCACACTTTCATTTAGCAAATCGTTCTGCAAATCCCTGTTAAAGAATTCTGCTGAAATGTCATATTGACAATCTTTGTCAAACCTGTCAAAGTCAATTTTACTTTCTAATATCTCATCAACATTTAAATCAGTAATGTCTGAATTAAACAATTTGTAATTCATGGTACCTCCTTAACCCTGTTTCAGGTATTCAAGAAACTTTTTAATCCTGCTTTCATAGCCTGATTCTTTTGGTTCATAAAAATTTGCGTTTTTCAAAGATTCAGGAAGATAACTTTGTTTAACGTAGTACTTGTCATAATCGTGAGGATATTTATAGCCTGTTCCTCTGCCAAGTTTATCTGAGCCCTTGTAGTGGGAATCCTTCAAATAATCAGGAACCTCCAGCGAATTTTTTTCAACTGCTTCCATGGCTCTGTCAATGGCTATAATTGAAGCATTGCTTTTAGGTGCGCAGGCAACATATATGGCGGCCTGTGCCAGTGTTATGCGTCCTTCAGGGAATCCTATTATTTCAACAGCCTTAAATGCATTTACCGCAACCTCCAATGCCCTCGGATCTGCGTTTCCCACATCCTCGGAAGCGCATATGATTATTCTTCTTGCTATGAACTTCGGATCCTCACCTGCTTTTATCATTTTGGCAAGCCAGAACACCGCCGCATCCGGGTCTGAACCCCGCATGCTTTTTATAAAAGCAGAAATAGTATCATAATGACTATCTCCATTTTTATCATATTCAATTTTCTTTCTCTGAATGCATTCAACGGCTGTATCAATATCAATTTTTATTACACCGTTTACTTCCCCGGTAGTTTCCACTCCAAGCTCCAACGCACTCAGGGCTTTTCTTATATCTCCGTTGGAATTCTCAACTATGTGGTCTAACGCATCATCATTTAGTTCAATATTTTTTGTGCCATAGCCTCTTTCTTTATCCTTTAAAGCTCTCTTCACCACAATTTTAATATCTTCTGAGGTGATTTTTTTAAACTCAAATACCAGCGATCGAGATATCAGAGCCTGATTTACTTCAAAATAAGGATTTTCGGTTGTTGCTCCAATCAGTATGATTGTTCCGTTTTCTACATAAGGAAGCAGGGCATCCTGCTGTGCTTTATTGAATCTGTGAATTTCATCTATAAAAAGTATGGTTCTTTTGCCATATAAGGATAATTCATCAACGGAAAAGCTGATTTTTTCTTTAATATCCTTAATTCCGGAAGTTACGGCATTTAAGGTTGTAAAATTGTTATTTGTATTTTCCGCGATTATTCTTGCCAGGGTTGTTTTTCCTGTACCGGGAGGTCCATAAAAAATAGCTGAAGAGAGCTTGTCAGCTTCGATTGCCCTGTTCAATATTTTGCCTTTGCCAACTATGTGTTCTTGTCCCACAAAATCATCAAGGCTTTTAGGCCTCATGCGTTCTGCAAGGGGCCCATTTTTCTTAAGTGAGTTTTCATACTGCATTTCAAATATATTCATTATACATCCCTTTACTTTATAAAAACTAAAGTTTTTTTCCTATTGTAAACTTTAGGGTATTTTTTCCCATCTCTTTTTTATCATAAGCCTTCAAAATGAAAAATGAAATAACTAATGATAAAACAGATGCAACGGCTGAAATTATATCTTTATTAGGGTTTGACTTAAGAAGCAGCTGAAATATTCCTATGGTTGCCAGCATAATCACAAACGGTATTCCATACAGCATTGCTATCTGCTTGAGCATCACTTCATTTTCAGTTGTTATCTCAACATAGTCTCCTTCTTCATAATCATCACTGATATCAGTTTCAAAAATCACGCTTGGCTGCTTGCATGCCGAGCTGCAGCCCTTACAATTTTCACCGCAGGCTGATGTTCTTTTTACGGATATTGTGGCCTTTGTTCCCTCAATTTTTTCTATTTTACCTACTTGTTCCATTATCCTCTTCCTTTCCGTTTAGAGCCGCCTTATCTTTCAACATCAGGCAAGCTCTGATTACAGCCTCAAGAGTTTAAAACTTCAATCCCCAGTTCTTTCAACTGCTTTTCCGGAGCATATGTGGGTGCTTCTGTCATCAGGCATGTGGCACTTTGTGTTTTGGGGAAAGCAATAACGTCTCTTATATTATCTGAATTTGTCAAAAGCATCATAAAGCGATCCAGTCCATAGGCAATTCCTCCATGAGGCGGAACTCCGTACTTAAAAGCTTCAAGTAAAAATCCGAACTTTTCTTCCGCTTCTTCATCAGTGAAGCCCAATGCCCTGAACATTCTGTTTTGAAGCTCTCTGTTTGTGATACGTATACTTCCTCCGCCAATTTCATCACCGTTAATTACTATGTCATAGGCTTTTGCTCGTACCTCTCCCGGATTAGTTTCAATTTTGTCAATATCTTCATCTACCGGAGAAGTAAATGGGTGGTGCTTTGCAACATATCTTTTTTCTTCCTCATCATATTCAAACAATGGAAAATCAGTTATCCATACCAGTTCAAATCTATTGTTGTCAATAAGACCTTTTTGTTCGGCTATTTCAATCCTTAAAGCTCCAAGAGAAGTATTTACCGCTGATTCACTGTCGGCCACAATAAACACAATATCTTTTTCTTTTAATTTCAAGGATTCGGTCAGTTGTCTTAATTCTTCCTCGCTTAAAAATTTCGCAATTGGAGAATCAATAGCACCATTTTCATATTTAAGCCAGGCAAGGCCCTTGGCTCCATAGGTTTTAACAAACTTTTCAAGCTTGGAAATTCCCTTCTTTGAAAATTCATCTGCTGAACCATCAATTTTTACACATTTAATAAGACCCTTCATAGTATATACCGATTTAAAAGCGCTGAATTCAGAATTTTTGAATATTTCGGTTATATTCTCAAGCTCATATCCAAAACGCAAATCCGGCTTGTCAGAACCATATTTATCCATTGCATCTTTGTACGACATTCTCCTGATAGGAAGTTTAACATCAATACCTTTAATTTCCCTAAATATTTTTTGTATCAGTTTTTCATTTATTGAAATGACATCCTCCACATCCACGAAGGACATTTCAATATCAACCTGTGTAAATTCAGGCTGCCTGTTTGCTCTCAGATCCTCATCCCTGAAGCAGCGAACTATCTGAAAATATCTGTTCATGCCGGAAACCATCAAAAGCTGCTTAAATAGCTGCGGTGACTGGGGCAGTGCATAAAATTTCCCCGGATTTACCCTGCTGGGTACCAAGTAATCCCTTGCTCCCTCGGGAGTTGGTTTTGTTAAAAACGGAGTTTCTATTTCGTTAAAGTCATTTTCATACAGGAATTCTCTTATCACCCTTGATGTCTTGCTTCTCAGCAAAAGATTCTGCTGCATATGTGGTTTCCTTAAATCAAGGTATCTGTACTTTAAACGCATTTGTTCTGACACATCATCGTCATCTTTTATATAAATAGGAGGCGTCTGCGCAGTATCCAAGACTTTAAGTTCTTCGGCATATACCTCTATATCTCCTGTTGCCATTTCGGAATTCTTAGACTTTCTCTCATAAACCTTACCCCTTACGGCAACTACAAATTCACTTCTCAGGTCTCCGGCTTTTTCAAACGTCTCCTTGTTTACTTCCGTGTCAAATACAACCTGAATTAAACCTGTTATATCTCTCAAATCAGCAAAGATTAACCCGCCAAGGCTTCTTCTCTTCTGAATCCAGCCCATTAGCACAACCTCTTTGCCAACATGCTCCATCTTTAATTCTCCACACATATTGCTTCTTCTTAAAGAACCCATTGTATCCATAATATCCTCCAAATATTTTCCAAAAAAATAACTCATCCCACATTAGGGACGAGTATTACCCGCGTTGCCACCCTACTTGGACCACTGACAGTCCCTCTCAATTGGTTTTGCTCAACAGAGGTATCCTTCATCACAAATTAATAACAGTTTTCCATCATCCCCGTCTTTCTATAACTAATAAGTGTAATTACTCTTCCTCACGCAATGTATTTACATTAAATTATCATAATACATTATTTTTGTCAACAGATTTTTGTGCTTTTCCATACTAAAACAGGCATACGGTGTTATTATTACTATCTATGCTATCTAAGAATCAGCTGTCAAATCGTCAAGGGTTTTAAATGTATACCCTGCCTCTTCATAGTTTGTTAAAAGTTCATCTAATATCTCGGAATTTGTTTTTGAAGTACTGTGAAGCAATAATACCGCTCCGGGATGAATTCTTGGTAATAGCTTGCTAAAAGCCTGTTCTTTGGTAGGCTGCTTATCATTATACCAATCAGCATAGGCAAGGCTCCAGAATATTGTTTTATATCCCAATTCTTTTGCCATTGCAAGGTTTTGTTCATTAAATTTTCCCTGAGGCGGTCTGTAATATTTAGCTATATCCTGACCTGTAACCTGCTTATAAAGCTCATCTAATGATGTCAGCTCTTTTCTAAATGATTCTTTATCGGATATTTTTGACATATCCGGATGGTTAAAAGTATGGTTTCCGACAATATGCCCCTCTTCAACCATTCGTTTTACAAGCATGGGCTCTTCCTCTATATAATGTCCCACAAGAAAAAACGCAGCCCTGACATCATGTTTTTTCAAAGTATCAAGTATTTTTTCAGTATATCCGTTTTCATAACCTGCATCGAAGGTTAAATAAATTATTTTTTCATCATCATTCCCAACGTAGTATGCATCAAATTCTTTTAGTGCCTTTGCTGTGGCATTGCCAACAGGTGCCTTGCCGTTTTCTCTGAAACTTAAACCCCAGTTAGTGATTTCAGTTGAAACTGTTACTGAAAAATTAGACATCGTTTCATAAACAAAAAGGCAGGCAAAAATAAGAGCAACACTGCACAGCACAAGTCTCACGCTTTTTCTCCTTATACATATAATCATATCTTTCACCCCTTAATTTATATATATAACTGAACTTGTACATTATGTCATAAAGTTACTATACGTGCTTTAATTATTTACTACGAGGTCATGTGGGTGTATGTTTGACATAACGGTATGAATCCATTATAATATTAGAAAATGCTTTTACGGAGGAATTATGTTAGAAGATTTAATCGAATTTATAGTGCCTAATATTGCGCATATTCTGGAACTAATCGGAGTATTCATCGTTGCTTATTCAGCTATCAGGGCATTTACTAAATATGCTATGAGGGCTTTTGAATTTTCGGATGAAACCATAAAAATTGAATTCTCACAGGCTCTTGCCATGGCTCTGGAATTTAAGCTCGGCGCAGAAATTCTCAAAACTCTTGTTATAAGAACAAAGGAAGAGTTGTTAATACTTGCGTCTATTGTAGTTTTAAGGGCGGCTCTGACTTTTATAATACATTGGGAAATTGAAAGCGATTCAAAACGTGCCAGCCATGCTAACGAAGCGAGTGAGAAAGTGTCTTTGTAAAATAGAAAAATCATTGACATAAAATAAAACCGGCGGATATCCGCCGGTTTTATTTTATAGCTTCTTTCAGCACGTTTTCAATTTTTTCAAATGTAGGAACACCTTCATGAACTTTTACTCCACCAACATAGAATGCGGGAACATAGTAATAATCATGGGCGTTTGCAGCCTGAACGTTTTGAGATTCTTCTATCATTTCTATCTCAACGCCTGAATATTCCGGATTTTTAGTTTTAAGTGCTTCTACCATTTTCCTTGCCCTTTTGCAGTGAGGGCAGCTTTCCAAATAAAACATCTTTACTTCTTTCATAGTTCCTCCTGTTGTTATTTCAATAATTCTTTTTTCTTATCCAGTATTTCATTCATACGACCCTTATACTCTTCAAGGCTCTTAAAATTATGTACCGGAATGTGCCTGTCAGAACTTATTTTTATTTTGCTGGATGCTCCAAGTCCACAGGCAAGTATTGATTCTAATTCTTCTGTTATTACAATATTGTAAATTCCTTCTCTGCCAGGAAGTGTAAAACCTGCGTTTTCAGAATTTCCTTTTATATTTTTCTGTCTGTACATATAGTAGGGATTATATCCGGCTTCAGTACACCACCTGTGTACCACATCATTCATCTTTCCTATTAAATCATAATCCTTATAAAGTTTTTCGCTTTCCCTTGTAAGCTCTGACTTCTTTTTGTATGCCAGGGCATGAACCGTTATATTTTCAGGTCTTAATGCAGCCACCTGTGAAATAGTTCTTTTAACATCTGATTCATCCTCCCCGGGCAAACCAAGTATAATGTCCATATTTATGCAGTCAAAGCCGATTTTTTTTGCCATTTCATATTTGAGCATAATATCAGCCGCTGTATGGTTTCGTTCCATGGCCAGAAGAGTTTTTTCATTCATGGTCTGGGGATTGATGCTTATGCGGTTTACACTGTTTTCCTTTAAGCAAAGGAGTTTTTCTTCGGTTAATGTATCAGGTCTTCCTGCTTCAAAGGTTATTTCTTTTATTTCAGATAAATCATAGTATTTTTTTATGGGAGCAAATATTATGTTTATCTGTTTTTCACTTAATATTGACGGTGTTCCTCCGCCTACGTAAATGGTATTAAGATTTAAACCTTTTTCAATAGCCATTTTTATTGTTTGTTCTGTTTCATAAACAAGCGATTCAAGGTAGTCATTAATTATATCTTCCCTGCAGCCTACAAAGGAAGTAAAGGAGCAATAAATGCACTTTGAAGGGCAAAAGGGTATGCCAATATATAAATTATAATTGTTGTTGTTTTGCTCTTCGTTGATATAGTATTCTTCTATTTTTAAAATATCCCATAAGAATTTTATTTTTTCATCTGTTACTTCGTATGTTTCACGTAATATTCTTGTTATTTCTTCATCTGTCTTATGGTGTCTTCTTGCCGTTATCATTATTTTAACTACCCTGACTCCGGTAAGTATGCCATAGTCGGGAGTTACATTGTAATATCTTTTAAGCACCTGGTGAATTGCCTTTACAACAACAGTTTTCCTAAGTTTTTTATTATTTTCACATTCCAGAATAATTTCATTTCCTTTATATTCCGACTCAAAAAGAAGCTTATCATTGCAGTACAAGCTTGCCCTGCCTACTTCATCCCCATCTTCTTCCGACAATGTTGATATCAATCTTAATATGTCATCACCAATATCGTAAGTCTCTTCAATTTCTGTTGCGGTTTCTTCAGCTGTTTTAATTTCACAGTCAATATTTAAGTCAAAAATCCTGAGAGCATTTCTGCACTCATATTCATAATTATGACCCCAAAAGTAATATATAAGTTTCATTGCTGTACAAAAGGATTATGCTGTTTTTCATATTTTATTGTGGAAGGTGAGTTGTGGCCCGGATAGATAATGGTATCATCGTCATATTTAAAAATTTTATTTTTAATCGAAGCTATTATATCTTCGTATGAACCTCCGGGGAAATCTGTTCTGCCAATAGATGAATTAAACAGTGTGTCTCCTGTCAGCATAATGTTTTCAACCTTGATGCATATTCCTCCCCTGGTATGCCCGGGTGTATGTATTATTTTCAGATCCAGATCCCCGAGCTTAATAATATCTCCATCCTCTAATTCCACATCAGGAGTAATTGATATGCTTTTTCCGGTTACCATTTTTGATAAATTAATATTTGCATCTTTCAATGCTTCGGCATCGTCCTTATGTATGTATACTTTTGCACCGTACTTTTCTACCAAATCATTTACCGCACCTATGTGGTCTCCGTGAGCATGAGTTAAAATTATCATCGTCGGTGTCAGCCCATGTTCCTTCAGTTTACTTACTATTCTGTCAAAATCAGCCCCCGGGTCTATAATTGCAGCTTCTTTTGTGGTTTCCGAACCTATTATGTAACAGTTTGATAAAAAAGACCCCACTGTCATTGCCTCAAATATCATAAATCCTCCTAAAATAATTTTTTACTGTCCAGCATTATTGTAACCGGTCCGTCGTTAATCAGTTCAACCTGCATTGAAGCTCCAAATTCACCGCATCGGACAGTTATTCCCTTTTCCTTCATTCTATCGATAAAGCTTTCATACATGGGAACTGCCTTGTCGGTCGCTGCCGCACGGATGAAGCTTGGTCTTCTTCCCTTTCTTGCATCTCCCAGAAGCGTAAACTGAGAAACTACGAGCAGCTCTCCATTTTCATCTGTCAGGCTTTTATTCATCTTGCCATTTTCATTCTCAAATATTCTTAAATTCGGAACCTTATCTGCCATGTATTCCAGATCCTTTTCCTCGTCATCTTCTTCAACTCCAAGCAAAAACAAGATACCCTTTCCTATTTCTCCTATTGTCTTATTGTCTATCGAAACACTTGCACTCCTGACACGCTGCACAACGCCTCTCATTATATACCTCCTGCTACTTTTTATTTCTGTATACTTCAAGGACACCGTCCAACCGTTTTATCTTTTTCATAAGGTCTTCTATTTGTTTAGTGTCGTTTATTTCAAAGCCTATATCAACTATTGCTACCTTTTCCTTATTTACCCTCAAATTAAGAGATACAGCATTAAGCTTAGCCTCAGAATACAGATTTGTTAAATCCTGAAGAAGCTTAGGTCTGTCAAGTGCCTTTATTTGAAGTTCACTCAAAAAGGTTGCTTTTTTGCCTGTATCCCACTCCACCTCAATAAATCGTTGATCTTCACTATCATTTAAATCGTGAACATTAGTACAGTCAGATCTGTGTATGGAAACGCCTCTACCTCTGGTAATATAACCAACTATAGCATCCCCCGGAACAGGATTGCAGCATTTTGAAAAACGTACCTTGACATTATCTATTCCTTTAATAATGACACCGGAGGCATGTTTTTCTATTTTAGACGGAACCTTGTTTGCATTGCCCGCATTTTTTTCAAGGCTTTCAAGCTTTTCAAGTTCAATTTTATCTTTGTTTTTTTCCAGATATATTAACTTAAGTCTGTTTACAATCTGGTTTTCTGTAATACCGCCGCCTCCAACTGCCGCATAAAGGTTCTCCGAAGTATTCATGCTGTATTTATCAGCAACAAATTTAACCCAGTCATCTTTCAGCAAATCTGCGGTCTGAAAACCCTGCTTCTTTATTTCACGTTCAACAAGCTCTTTTCCTTTTTCTACATTGAAATCTTTGTCTCTTTCTTTAAAGAATTTTCTGATTTTTGATTTAGCCTGATTGGACGCAGCGATTTTCAGCCAGTCCCTGCTTGGACCGGCACTTGATTGGGAAGTTAATATTTCAATCTGGTCTCCGGTTTTAAGCTTTGTGTCTATCGGAACAATTCTTCCGTTTATTTTTGCTCCAACACATTTATTGCCTACCTGACTGTGAACTCTGTAGGCAAAGTCTATGGGAGTTGAGCCTTTTGGTAAATTGACAACTTCTCCCTTTGGAGTAAAAACAAAGACTTCATCAGCATATAAATCAATTTTCAGAGCCTCCATAAATTCCTGAGGATCATTTGTTTCCTGCTGCCACTCAAGCATCTGCCTTAACCAGTTTAATTTTTCTTCATAATTTGTCTGCTCGTCAATTCCCTCTTTATATTTCCAGTGGGCTGCAATACCATATTCAGCAGTCCTGTGCATTTCCAGAGTTCGGATTTGAATTTCAAAAGGTTCACCATCAGGACCTATTACGGTGGTATGCAAAGACTGATACATATTTGGCTTTGGCATTGCAATATAGTCTTTAAATCTGCCGGGTACAGGTTTCCAAAGAGTATGAACGGTACCCAGTGCACCATAGCAGTCCTTAATGCTGTCTACTATAATTCTTATGGCGATAAGGTCATAAATCTGTTCAAAGGATTTATGCTTAAAATACATTTTCTTATAAATTGAGTACAGGCTTTTAGGCCTCCCCTTGATTTCTGATTTTATTCCGGCTTCCAGCAGCTTTTCGGAAATAGTGGAAATGATTTGAGATATATAGTCCTTCCTCTTTTCGCTTTTTTCCTGAACTTTTTTAACTAAATCCTCATATCCGTCAGGGTCAATGTATTTTAAGCTTAAATCTTCCAGCTCCCACTTAATAGATGCCATACCGAGACGATTAGCTATTGGTGCATATATTTCAATAGTTTCCATCGCCTTTTGATATTGTTTTTCCTTGGGCATATATTGAAGCGTTCTGATATTATGAAGCCTGTCTGCTAATTTTATTATAACAACCCTGATGTCCTTGGACATGGCGATTATCATCTTTCTTAAAGATTCGGCCTGACGCTCTTCCTTGTTGCGGTATTTAACCTTGCTGAGCTTTGTAACGCCGTCCACCATGTTGGCAATTTCTTCACCGAATTCTTTTTTTATTTCCTCATAGGTAATACCTGTATCTTCCACAACGTCATGGAGAAGACCTGCAGCTATAGTTTGCACATCCATATGCATATCAGCTAAAATAAGCGCAACATTATATGGGTGAACAAAATATCTCTCACCTGAAAACCTTGTCTGTGCATTTGAATGTGCCATTTCAGCATAGTAGTATGCCTTGGTTACAACACCGATATCCGCATTAGGATTGTATGATTCAATTTGATTAATAATATTTTCCAGCATATATTCACCGTTTTGAATGATTTATTCTAATATCCTTTGATAAAGTAAGATTTAAATTCTTAGTTATACTTTACCAGTGACTCTACCCTATATCCTTTTAATTTTTCTCTCCCGTTTAAATCCTCAAGTTCTATTAAAAAGCCCATGCCCACAACCTCGCCTCCGAGCTTCTCCACAAGCTTGGCAGCAGCATACATTGTACCGCCGGTTGCAAGCAAATCATCAACAATAAGAACTCTTTGCCCTGGTTTTATAGAATCTTTGTGTATTTCCAGCCTGTCAGTTCCGTATTCCAATTTGTATTCATAGCTTACTGTTTCTGCAGGAAGCTTTCCCGGTTTCCTTACGGGAACGAATCCTGCGTCCAGCAGGTACGCAAGAGGAGTAGCAAAAATAAAACCTCTTGATTCAGGTCCTACAATCAGCTCTGCATTCACATCCGAGAACTTTTCCGCCAGTTGATTTATGCACTCCTTTAATGCTTTTGAATCTTTTAAAAGTGTTGTTATATCTTTGAAGCTTATTCCCTCTGAAGGGAAATCTTCTATAACACGAATTTCATCTTTTAAATCCATACTTCCTACTTCCTCCATTTAAGAGACTATTAAGAGACTATTTTTTTATATACAGCACGTCATTTTTTAAGGCATATTGCATATTATCAGCCTTTTTAAGCATACATATTATCTCTTCCGCCGTTATCTTAGTATTATATAATTTATTCAGCTTTTCCACAAGCAAAAAAATATCAGTCTTGATAATTTTCGATTTTGTTTTATTGATGATGGAATATAACGCCTTCATTTTTTCCTTATCAATGGTATACTCAAATTCGTCATGTTCTTCCACATTCTCCAAAATAAGCTGTATGTTCTTTTTGCCGTTAAATTCATTTAAGTTCAAAGTTACTGCATATGCTAAAGGTTTTGTAAGCACCTTTTCAAGAATATTTATTTTACCAAAACCAATTACCGGCACTTCTTTACCATTTTTTGAAAGGACAAAACTAATATGGCTTCCGTTTTTCCCAACTTTTTTGATGCCTTTTAAATCAGCGTCCATAACTGCCAGAACAGGCTTGGGATTTCCCGCCCCAAAAGGTTCAAACCTGCAGATATCATTGTATAGTTCAAAGCCTATATCGCTCACATTCACATATACGTCTGATTCAATTTCATTGCAGTCCCCGATACCTTCTGATTGGATATAATTGTTAAGCTCATTTGCAAAGGCATTAATATCTTTCTCCAATATTGTCAATCCTGCCGCAAGCTTATGTCCTCCATACTTAATAAGATACTGATCCGCTGATTTAAAAGCTTCAAATATATTGATGCAGTCAAAGCTTCTGGCCGAGCCTTTGCCAACGCCATCCTTTAGTGAAATGACAATGCTGGGTTTTTCATACTTCTCCGTAAGCCTGGAGGCAACTATTCCAAGTACCCCTTCGTGCCAGTTTTCACCGGCCACAACAATAATATTTTTTTTATACAAAAAACTTGCTTCTATATTATTTACGGCTTCTTCAAAAATAACCCCTTCAGCCTGTTTACGAAGTAAATTTAAGCTTTCAAGCTCTAACGCAAGATGTTCGGCTTCAGTTTCATCCGTTGCAAGCATCAGCCTGATTGCTTTTTTTGCGGTATCCATTCTTCCGGCGGCATTTATTCTGGGTGCAATTATAAATCCTATGTGATAAGATTCAATAACCTTTCCGGCTATCCCGGAAACCTCCATAAGCTTTTTCAAACCGGTTATTTTTGTATTGTTTATCTTCTGCAGCCCATTTTTAGCTATAATTCTATTGTCACCTTTTAATTCAACAATATCGGCAATGGTTCCAAGACAAGCAAGCTCAAGAAGTACGTCCTCCACATCTTTATCTTTAACTTTTAAAAATTTATTTAAATAATTTAAAAATTTAAAAGACAGTCCCGCCGCACACAAATTTTTGTTTTTCGACGAACAGTCTTTTTGCTTTGGATTTATGACAGCATAGGCATGAGGAATTCTATCATTGCACTGATGATGATCCAAAATTATAACATCCTTGTTCAGGTTGTTAATATGGCTGATTTTTTCCGCTTCCGCTATGCCGCAGTCAACTGTTATAATTAAATCCGCCTTTAGGGAACCACCTTTAAGACCTTCTATAAAATCCGTGCTTATGCCATAGCCTTCACTTTCCCGTTCGGGAACATAGTAATCAATTATTGCCCCGGCTCTTTTCAGAAGTATCATAAACTGGCTTATGGATGTTACACCATCTACATCATAATCTCCGTAAACTATGATACTTTCCTTGTTGTTTACAGCTTCCAAGACCCTTTGGCATCCTTTTTCCAAGTCTTTATAATGTTCTGCTTCCTCGAAATATTTGAAGTCAGGGTCAAGGAATTCTTCTATTTCCTGAGAAGTATTTAAATTCCTGTTTAACAGTATTTGCGATGATATGTTTGACAGATTAAATTCCTTACTTATTTCTTCAATCTCACTCTTACTATATTCATTCACTTTGAGCTTCACTTTTTTCATTATGCTCTGCTGCTCCGGTACCTTCTGCTTTAATTGCTGATTCAACCGATACTTGTTTTGATTTGATCGAATTTAGCTCATTATTAAGTCTTGCAATTGTTTCCGACTGAACTTTGTTTTTTTCCTCAAGTTGGGAAACTTTTTCAGTAAGTGAGTTGTTGCCATCCTTCAGTGAATTAATTTCTGCTTCCATTGTTTTAACATTGTTGTCAGCCAGAACCTTGTCATTTTCAAGTGTCTTGAGTTTATTTTTTATTTCCTTTGATTCAGATCTCTTCTTAAATTGTCTGGTAGTCCCTAAAATTAATACTATTACCGCACCTATAATGATGCAGGTCATTATTACAACAGCCAAAGGCGTTCTGAATGTGGCAAAAAACAAATCCACGTCAACCGGTGCTCCGTTTTGAATTGCAAAAATCGCTACAAATATGGCCAATATTAAAATAATTATAAAACTAACTTGCATAGTAACTCTCCTCTCTCCGTATCATTAGTAGAACTGATTTAACATATTATACTATATTTACATATATATTTACCACTATTTTTTGAAATTAAACTATTATGTTTTAAACTTCCGATACTATTCACAGCAATATAGCAAATAATATCTGTATATAACGTTTAACAGAGAATTCCGGAGCGATTTTTACTTTTTTATTTTTTATTTTTTATTGTTGATAAAATCGCTCCTAAGATCTGGTTTTCAAAATTTTAGCAAATAGTAACAAACTTTCAGCTCAGCATTGCTTTTATATAAATTGAGCATTCAATACGCTTTTTCTCCAGCTCACACCCAACCCTGTAGGGAGTAGTAAAATCTCCGTTAAAGTTGTAAGCATTGGCATGACAGCCGCCGCTGCAATAATATTTTGCCCAGCAGTCCTTGCATGCAGGTTTTTCGTTTACAGATACATTTCTGAACTTGTCAACCACGTTGTCTTTGTTTATACCTTCATCAACATTGCCTATTATGAACTCTTCCTGACCCACAAACTGGTGACAGGGATAAAAATCACCTGTAGGTGTAACGGCAATATATTCTGTTCCTGCTCCGCAGCCAACAGACCTTTTATAAATACACGGCCCTCCATCTAAGTCTATATTAAAATGGAAAAACTGGAACTTCTTGCTTTCATCTCCATAGGAATCAATATACAGCTTTGCAAGTTTTTCATATTCCATTTTTAAAACATCTATATGCTCTTCCTTCAATGCATACTCTTCTTCAGGATCGGCAACTACGGGTTCAACTGAGATTTTATCAAATCCCAGATCCCTTATATGTCTCACATCCTCTGAAAAATCCAGATTATAAGCCGTATATGTGCCTCTTGCAAAATAATCCTTGTCCATTCTTTTGTTAACAAAGTTCTTAAAGTTATTTACAATAATATCATAGCTGCCCTTTTCATTGACGGTTTTTCTCATACGGTCATTTGTAGTTTTCCTTCCGTCAATACTCAATACAACATTGTCCATATTTTCATTAATGTAGTCAATCTTCTCATCGTTTAGCAGCACGCCATTTGTGGTTATGGTAAATCTAAAATTTTTGTTATATTCTTTTTCTATTGCCCTGCCGTATTCCACAAGCATTTTTATTGTTTCAAAGTTCATCAAAGGCTCTCCTCCAAAGAAATCCACTTCAAGATTTCTCCTGGAACCTGAATTTTTAACCAGAAAATCTAATGCTTTTTTACCTGTCTCAAAATCTAATAATGCTCTTTCTCCATTATAGCTCCCCTGGGATGCAAAGCAGTATTCACATCTAAGGTTGCAATCATGGGTCATATTAAGGCACATCGCCTTGATTGCAGGTTTTATTTTATTTACGGTGTTAATATTCTCAGTATATAGCATATCGTTTACTATGAGGTAATTTATTTCCGAAATAGCCTCATCGGTTATATCCTTGCCATATTTTTCCCTAATTTTCTCAACCTTATGTTTAAATTTAAAATTTTCACCGGTTAATAAATCGTATGTTACTTCGTCAACAACATGCACAAGACCGCTGTTTGTATCAACAGCAAAATACATATTGTCCATACTGAATAGGTGTATCATCTTTTCCTCCAAAAAATTTTAAGGTTCGTTCAGATGCAGTAAAAAAGTAGTGGCTCCGGCCACTACAGTTTATTTGTTCTCGCACTTTTGATTTCCTACCGTGCAGGAAGTCTTACATGCTGACTGACATGAAGTTTGGCATTCACCGCATCCTTTTGAATCCATATTATCAGTTAATTTTGTTTTATTAAGCGTTTTAATATGTACCATAAATGAACCTCCTTATAAACTTTTTAAATTATAGCATTTTTGGAGATTTATTAAAAGCATTATTTTATATATTTTAACAATACTTATCTAAGCAAGGCGCTGCCGCAAATTTACCCCTATCACACCACCTAAAATTGCCACGGGAAGATACATTAAATTCCGTATAATGCTTATTTCAGCTGGATATCTGAACAGAACCTTGGCTAAAAGCACAATTACAAAATATACAGCCCAAATTTCTATACCTCTCAGAAGCCCTCTTTCATGAATGTTTTTGGAATATAACAACGAAACAATAAACATGCAGATTGGAACAACAAACTTATAGGCAGCTTCAATTGAAGGCTGCTTAGAAAAATAGTACATATAAACAGTAAGAATGAAAAATACTGCCAATGTCATTAAAATCATACTAAGAGAAAATTTAAGTAATTTAATTATATTCATATTAATCCTCCAACTTTATCATTCATTTAATTTTATTCATTTTTCAGCAAAATAGAACTTTTATGAAATCTTCAAATAATTCTTGACAAAAATATCCCTCTTTGTTAAAGTAAATGTACTAAGAGGGAGTAGTTTATAATTTTTTCAGTCAACAACACGGGATGATTTATTCTGGCTGAAAAACCTGGCAATAACTCAGGTAACAAGACTTTTAGTGTATCTTTGATTTAAAAAAGGTATGCTATAAGTCTTTTTTTATTCAAAAATGGCATACTAAGAAAAATACTTAAAGGAGAAAATTATGTATTATCAAAAAAGTGCCGACTCTGTCTGTTCGGAATTAAACGTTCAAAACAGCGGTCTTAATCAGGATGAGGCAAAAAAACGATTAGAGCAGAACGGTCCTAATGCCCTAATTGAGAAAAAAAGAAAAACAATCGCACAGATGTTTTTGGGGCAGCTAAAAGACACAATGATTTATATTTTGTTTGCAGCAGCAGCAATATCAATTGCCTTAAATGAGGTAACAGATGCTGTTATAATCCTGCTTGTTGTATTAATCAATGCTGTAATAGGAGTTGTACAGGAATCAAAAGCAGAAGCCGCCCTTGAGGCTTTAAAAAATCTTACCAGCCCAACAGCAATGGTGAGGCGTAACGGAAAAATTGTAGAGATACCTGCGGCAGAATTAGTTGTCGGAGATATAGTTGTACTGGAGGCAGGCCGTATAATTCCTGCCGACTTAAGATTATTGCAGTCCGTCAACCTAAAAATTGAAGAATCGGCTTTAACGGGAGAATCAGTTCCAGTTGACAAGAATGCTGATTTTATTGCCACAGATGATGTTGGCATTGGCGATAGAATAAACATGGCATATTCTTCAACAAGCGTTGCCTACGGTCGTGGTGAGGGCGTGGTTGTATATACAGGAATGAATACCGAAATTGGAAAAATAGCTGCCATGCTAAACGAAAGCGAAGAAGAACTCACCCCTCTTCAAAATAGACTTAACGATTTGGGGAGAGTTCTTGGTATAGTTGCCATAGTTATAGTAGTGGCAATGTTCGTTATAGCCGTATTCCAAGGCAGAGACATTATCGAAATGCTGATTACTGCCATATCCTTAGCAGTTGCTGCAATTCCCGAGGGTCTTACGGCAGTTGTCACCATAGTGCTGGCACTGGGCGTTCAAAGAATGGTCAAGGTAAACACAATAGTCCGTAAGCTTCCCGCAGTTGAAACATTAGGAGCCGTAAGCACAGTCTGCTCAGATAAGACAGGTACTTTAACACAAAACAAAATGACTGTAACCCAAGTTTATCTAAACGGTAAATTGAAGGATGTGAAAGAGCTTTCTTACGATAACAATACTTTATTTATGAACGGCTTTATATTATGCAATGATGCTTCCACAGCTCACAGCGAAAGAATAGGCGACCCTACAGAACTTGCATTATTAGATATGGGTAAACCGTTTGATATAACAAGAGAAGGTCTTGAAGAAGCTAATCCAAGGATTAATGAACAGTCGTTTGATTCAGCCCGCAAGCTTATGACAACTGTTCATAAAGACCGCAATGGAAAAATTATAAGCTATACAAAGGGTGCAATGGATATTCTCCTTGGACGGTGCAATAAGGTATATTTAAACGGTGAAATATCTGACATTACTGATAAAAATATTTCAGATATAAACAATGCCGCATCTGAAATGGCAAAAAATGCTTTACGAGTACTGGCGCTTGGAATCAGGGAAGACGATGATTCTGCAAGTGAAGAAAATCTTACATTTGTCGGTCTTGTGGGTATGATTGACCCACCACGACCCGAAGCAAAGGAGTCAGTAAAAGTATTAAAGCAGGCCGGAATAACAACAATAATGATTACAGGCGACCACAGGGACACGGCTCTGGCAATTGCGAAGGAATTAGGCATTGCCCAGGATGAAAGCCAGTGCATTACCGGCTCTGAGCTAAATGAAATGACTCAGGAACAATTAAACACCAAAGTTGAAAACTTAAGGGTTTTTGCACGGGTGTCTCCCGAACATAAAGTTATGATTGTTAAAGCTTTTAAATCGAACGGAAGCATAGTTTCAATGACCGGTGACGGGGTAAACGACGCTCCTTCTTTAAAAGCGGCGGATATTGGTGTTGCCATGGGCATAACAGGAACAGACGTTGCAAAGGGTGCGGCTGACATGGTTCTTACAGATGACAACTTCGCCACTATTGAAAAGGCAGTAGCAGAAGGACGAGGAATTTACCAGAACATCAAAAAAACGGTGTTATTTCTTCTTTCTTCTAATTTCGGTGAAGTAATATCTATGTTCTCAGCAATAGTTGCAGGGCTTGCTGCACCTCTTCAGTCCATACACATTCTGTGGATTAATCTTATTACCGACTCATTGCCGGCTTTGGCACTTGGTGTTGATACAAATGACAAAGATATAATGAAAGCTAAGCCAAGAGATCCTGAGGAAAGCCTCTTTGCCCACGGTAGTATGGCATTTACCATTTTTAACGGATTCATGATTGCGGCACTTACATTAGGTGCATTTCTATGGTCGCCCATCACTCACTTAAACGAAGCAGGAATGCCTGTTACACTTGCAAATATTAAATGGATGCTTGGTGAGGTAATAATGGAAAACGGTGCTGAATACAGCGTTATAAGGCATGCTCAGACATATGCCTTCACAACACTGGGAATTTCACAGCTGTTCCATGCAATAGGAATGAGAAACTACGATAAATCATTATTCAGACAAAATCCGTTTGAAAACAAAGCCATGATTGGCGCCTTTGCAATAGGCTTATTGCTCCAGTTAGCTGTTACGGAAATTGATATACTTGTTGAAGTATTTGAAACGAGCAAGCTGTCCCTGAATGAATGGGGAAGTCTGATACTCCTATCAATGATTCCATTATTGACACATGAAATCATTGTAGCAGGAAAACATATGTTTAGGAAAAAAGCCTGAAAATTAAATAGCAGCTGAAAGTTAATGGCTAAAAGGTCCCGGTGAAGGTAAGAAACCGGGACTTTTTTTCTTCATGAAAAAAGGAGCCATGCTCCCTTTATTATGTAATATTATTTGTCATCCTCTTCATCTGCACCGGCAGATGTTTCTTCAATTCCTTCCGTAGGTTTTTCAGCCTTTTCGGATTTTTCCTTGCCCTTTTTTGAAACACTTCCTATAGCCCATTTAGAGAATTCAATTCTATTTTTGGCAAATGCCATCTCTAAAGTTACCACTTCATCGCTAATCTTAACCACCTTACCGTGAATTCCGCCTATTGTAATAACTTCATCACCTAAAGCAAGACTGTCTCTCATAGCCTTTGTTTCTTTGTCTTTCTTTTTCTGGGGTCTTATCATCATGAAATACATCATTGCAAATAATACGACCATCATTAAAAGACCACTTAATTGTTCAGGTTGCATACTTCCTCCTAAAATTTATTATATCCATAATTTTCATAAAACTCTTTTTTGAATTCCATGAAATTATCTTCCCATATACTTATTCTAATATGTTTCATTAAATTAATCAAGAAAAATAAATTATGAATTGAAGCAAGCCTTGCTCCAAGTATCTCATTTTCACCAAACAAATGTCTCACATATGCTCTTGAATAATTTCTGCAGGTATAGCATCCGCAATTTTCATCTATAGGTCCAAAGTCATGCTTGTATTTTGCATTTTTAATTGTAAGCTGACCCCTGCTTGTCATAAATGCTCCATGTCTTGCCATTCTCGTGGGTAGCACGCAGTCAGCCATATCTATTCCTCTTTCCACCGCCTCGAAGAGATAATCGGGGCTTCCCACACCCATCAGGTATCTTGGTTTGTTCCTGGGAAGAAGCTCCACAGTATAATCCATTACCTCACACATCAATTCTCTTGGCTCACCAACACTCAGTCCGCCTACCCCATAACCGGGAAAGTCAAGCTCCGTAAGCCGCTTAACGCTCTCAATTCTTAAGTCCCTGTACATCCCTCCCTGGACTATTCCGAACAGTGCCTGGTTATCGGTATTTTTATGGTATTCCTTGCACCGCTCTGCCCATCTTGTTGTCCTTTTCATGGACTTTTCCACATATTCATATTCGGCAGGATAAGGAGCACACTCATCAAATGCCATCATAATATCAGATCCAAGACTGTTTTGTATTTCCATAGATTTCTCCGGGCTTATAAAATGCCTTGAACCGTCAATATGCGAACGGAACTCCACTCCTTCTTCCGTTATCTTTCTTAAGGGTCCGAGACTGAAAACCTGGAACCCTCCGCTGTCTGTAAGTATGGGTCTGTCCCAGTTCATAAATTTATGCAGGCCTCCCGCTTCCTTGATGAGCTCATGTCCGGGTCTTAAATACAAATGATATGTATTCCCAAGGATTATCTGAGCTTCCAGAGCTTTCAGTTCTTCAGGTGTCATAGCTTTTACAGTTGCCTTTGTTCCTACAGGCATAAAAATAGGGGTGTTTATATCGCCGTGGTCGGTATGAATAATCCCAAGCCTCGCTTTGCATTCTTTTGATTCCTTTATCAGTTCAAAATTAAACATAATTTTATCCTTTTATCTTTTTACTTTACTTAATCAGCATGGCATCTCCAAAACTGAAAAATCTGTATTTTTCTTCAACAGCAATTTTATATGCATTCATAATATGCTCCTTGCCGGCCAATGCGCTCACAAGCATGATCAGAGTAGATTCAGGTAAATGAAAATTTGTTATCAGACAGTCCACTACCCTGTACTTATATCCCGGGAAAATAAAAATATCCGTCCAGCCCTTTTGTTCTCTTACAAATCCACTGGAATCACCTATTGTCTCCAATGTTCTTGTGCTTGTGGTTCCCACAGATATTATTTTTTTCCCATTCCTTTTGGCAGCATTAATTTTTTCTGCTTCCTTTTCGGAAAGCTCGTAATATTCCGAATGCATTTTGTGTTCTGATATGTATTCCGCTTTAACAGGTCTGAATGTTCCAAGCCCCACATGGAGTGTCAACCTGGCAATTACAACTCCTTTTGCTTCTATTTTTTCAAGAAGTTCATCGTTAAAGTGAAGCCCTGCGGTTGGTGCTGCGGCAGAACCCGGATTTTTTGCATAAATTGTCTGATATCTATCCTTGTCCTCAAGCTTCTCATGGATATAGGGAGGCAGGGGCATTTCCCCAAGAGAATCCAGTATTTCCTCAAATATTCCCCTGTATTCAAACTCTATAATCCTGTTTCCGTCTTCCTCAACATTGATTATTTTTCCTGCTAAAAGCCCTTCCTTAAAAACTATCTCTGTGCCGGTTCTGGCCTTCTTCCCTGGTTTTACCAGTGTTTCCCACCTGTTATCATCAAGTCTTTTTAAAAGCAATATTTCTATTACCGCTCCTGTATCTTTCCTAATTCCGTACAGTCTTGCGGGAAGAACCTTTGTATCGTTGATTACCAAGCAGTCGCCCTCATTTAAATAACTTATAATGTCATAAAAATGTCTGTGCTCAACTTCTCCGGTTTTTTTATCAAGGACAAGAAGCCTGGAATGGTCTCTTTCCTTTATCGGTGTTTGTGCAATCAATTCCTCAGGTAAATCATAGTAAAAATCGCTTGTCTTAAAATTATTTATCATTTAATTGTAACTCCAGTATAATAATGTTTTAATATTTCATCATATTTAAATCCTTCAGCAGCCATTTCCTTTGCGCCATACTGGCTCATGCCTATGCCGTGTCCCCAGCCTCTGCCCTGGAAATTATAGCTGGAACCGGAAGCAGAAACAGTGCCGGAAGAAGAACTTGTACTCGTATCAAGCACAGATACTCCGGAAGAACTTATGACAGAAACTTTCCCGTCGGTAAGCTTTTCAGTCCCTGAGCCTGTTATGGCGTATTTTCCCTTCAGATTTCCGGAATCAGGATTATCTGAATTATTTGAATCTGTTCCGATTATTGAATCGAGAATTCCACCTCTTGAAGGAACAGGAGTATATTGATTTGTAAAATAAAACACTCCTCCGCTTTCACTTACACTCATGCTTCCGTTGCCAATTGTAAACCATGAACTCATGAGTCCCAGAAGCAGCCTTGCTTCTTCCTTACGATATACAATTTCTCCAATATCAGTATTAAATATACATTCCATAACCCGGTTGTTTTCAGATACCTTTGTTATCTCTATGCTGTAAATATCCCTTACACTGTGTCCATCATCCCTGAGCATTTTTATTATTTCTTCCCTTGTATAGGATTTCTGCCACTCGGTGTAGGGTGATCCTGATCTGTTTGAGTACTCATCTTCAACTCCTACGGCATATGGAAGCTTGGCAGACCATACATTTTCTGAGTTTTCGGTACTGCCTCCGCTGGTTGAATGGTAGAAGGCCTGAATAAGCTTATTGTCATAATAAATCATTTCTCCGTTTGTTTCATCAACCGCTTCATTTGTAGAAGCTTTTTCCGAATTATATCCCATATAAACCTGGCTGTTTTGATTATCATCCATGTCATAGCCGTAAGTGGCATAGGGGTTCAGGCATGAAACAGCGTAAGTCCTTGCGGCAACAGCCTGGGCTTTCAATGATTCCTTGCCCCAGGATGCGGCTATTTCATTTGGTACCACCCCATAGAGATAGCTTTCCAAATCAACATAATTTATTGATATAAGCTTAGAGCTTTCTATTATGCTGAATCCTATCAGACCCCTATACGGTTTTTTATCAATTTTAATCATTTCGCATGATTCGCTGCGGTTGAACGAAGAAAAAAATATGTTCATTTCATTGCTGTACATAAATACAGCATTATTGTTTCCGTCATATACAATAATGTTTTTCATATCGGTATTTACTGCTTTTCCTGCATATCCATCACCGCTCAATTCTTCCTGCAAATCCTTCGCTTCATCTAATCCCGGGTAGTTTCCTCCGTATATTTTAAACCCCTCCGTACTTAGTTGAGGATAAAAATCCGCATTGAACCTTTTTTCTAATTGCTCGGCTTCCTTTTTCGCATCATTGTAAGAAGAATATATGTCGTCAAGCACCACATGGTTAGGACCATATTCAGCTTTATTGCCGCCTGGGGTATAATTAAAATTCCTGTCAAAATACGAATCCAGAAGGACGCTGACTTCATCCTCTTCTAATTGAAATAATGAGTCAGAATATCCATTTAGTTCATATACCGTTATATTTTCATATCCCTCAAGAGAGGACTGCTCATTATAAATTCTTGGAGATCTGATTCTTATCCTGACATATTCTTCTCCTGATGCTCCGTAGCAATTAGAAGTTGAAAACAATAATGTCAATAAGAACACAGCGGTTATTTTTTGTGCCAGCTTTCTCATACTTACCTACCCTTCCAAATCTATTGTCATTTGATTCCTTTTTTTCTTATGTTTGTTTACATGCCTGAAACCCAGCTCTGTAACAGTTCTTCCTCTCGGTGTGCGGTTCAGATATCCTATTTGAAGTAGGTATGGTTCATAAACATCTTCAATTGTTCCTTTTTCTTCACCGATGGAAGCCGCAAGAGTATCAAGCCCCACAGGACCGCCTTTATAAAAATCTATAATTGTGTTTAATATCCTCCTGTCAAGCTTGTCCAGACCCATTTCGTCTATTTCAAGCATCTTTAGAGCATTATCAGCCGTAGAAGTATCAATTACACCATCCCCCTTTACTATGGCATAATCCCTGACCCGCTTTAAAAGCCTGTTTGCAATCCTCGGGGTTCCTCTTGAACGCCTTGCTATTTCTTCCGCTCCGTCTTCATTGATTTCGATGTCAATGATATTGGCTGAACGCAAAACAATTTCCTTTAAATCCTTAACATCATAAAAATCCAGGTTACACATCACTCCAAACCTGTCACGCAGTGGTGAAGCAAGCATTCCCGACCTGGTGGTTGCACCGATAAGCGTAAATTTTGGCAGGTCAAGTCTTATGGATCTGGCTGACGGTCCCTTTCCTATTATTATATCAAGGGCATAATCTTCAAGTGCCGGATACAAAATTTCTTCCACATTTTTATTTATTCTGTGAATTTCATCTATAAAAA
>ENA-UOOR01001650-UOOR01001650.1-fermentation-metagenome-genome-assembly--contig:-NODE-1650-length-25478-cov-21.818078_pt1 | contig 25478 bp, 20 predicted proteins | sample MGYA00245780_ERZ724029 | MGnify/ENA primary metagenome ERZ724029 (study PRJEB28704, sample SAMN03018315) | fermentation metagenome | biome: anthropogenic terrestrial biome; feature: soil... | reverse complement strand
CGGCAGGAGAATCATGGCAGCGCACCGAAAGCCCTGAACGCAAGGGACAACTGCGTAGCACCAAAACACGTCTGGAGGGTTGAACAATGAGAAAACGAAGCACAGCCTCGATCATTGTCGTTCTAGTCATGTTGTTGTTTTCGCTGACCTCACACGTTCAAGCGGCTCTTCCACCTCCCGAACACACCGCTGTTGAGAACAATGTTGAGTTCCAGAACCAGGGCCAGACGATCAGGGGAACCCTGACGAAGCCGGATGCTGAAGGTCCTTTCCCGGTTGTGATCATCTTCCACGGGTTCAGCGGCCAGAGACACGAGATGCCGGTCGTCGGCACAGAGGAAGCCCTTTTCCAGCGGACCGCTCGTGTGCTGGCCGAACAGGGTTACGCCAGCCTCCGCATTGACTTCCGCGGCTCAGGCGAGAGCGATGGGCAGTGGGCTGATACTACGTTCAGCGGCCAGATCTCCGATGCCTTAGCTGCCGTGGACTACGTCTGCGGGTTGGATGCGTTCGATCCCAATCGCGTGGCCGTTCTCGGCCTGAGCCAGGGGGGCCTGGTGGCTGCCTCCGCGGCCGGGAGAGATCCGCGCATCGCCTCGGCGGTTCTCTGGTCGGCTGTGGCCAATCCGCCTGCAACGTACTCGGATCTATTGGGGGCGGACGCGGTAACGGCGGGGCTGACCGGCGGCGTTGATGACCTGGTTACTGCTTCGCTGCCCTGGGGCGCTACGACAACTCTTAAGGGTTCGTTCTTCCGCGAGCTGTACATGGTCGACCCGGTGGCGGAAATAGCTGCGTTCAAGAGCCCGCTCCTTGTCATCGTTGGCCTAACCGACATCATCGTGTCGCCGCAACCCCAGTCCGGGGAGATCTACCTTGCCTATCACCCTGGCGATGAGGCGTTGGTGCAGCTCGACGCTGACCACATGTTTGATTGCCTTGCCAGGCCAGAGAAGGTCGACGAGGCGATCTGCGCCACCGTTGACTGGCTGGGCAAGACGCTCTGAGTCTGACTTTTCGCTCATCGGGACTCATGTAGATACCTGGAGCCGGGGCTGAACGCCTCGGCTCGTTCTCTGCACTGATTGCGTCAAGGTAATGGATCCCGGAAATATCGTATCCATCGAAGAAGGATTTCCGCCCAACGAGTAGAAGACAGTGCACACAGAATTAATACGTTCACTGAACGAATTAAATGTGTGACTCAGTAGAACCATGTTTAGCAGCGCAGATAACCCGAAAGCTCATGAATAGTGCAGTCACAAACCATAACGTCGAGTCTGGCTGACGCTGAGACTGGCGAAGAGAGGTATGGTCTTCTTTGAGCAACAGAACCCTGAGAACCGGTGATAGGCAGCTGATCCGCGACATCAACATGTCTCTAGTCGTGAACGCGATAAGGCAGCATGGGCCGATATCCCGCGTAGATGTGGCGCGTGCAACCGGGCTTGGCAGGTCTACTGTGTCGGGAATCGTGGGCCTGCTGCTCAAGGAGGAGTTTGTGCGCGAGACGGGCAGCGGCCATTCTGACGCCAATTCACCCACCGTGGGCCGGCCCCCTGTGATGCTGGAGTTTATCCCCCATTCGAGGTTCGTGGTAGCGGTGAAACTTGGGCCCGAGGCAATAACGGCGGCGGTGACCGATCTTGACGCCAACGTGATTGGATCTGTGGAAAGGCCGATAAGCGCTCGGTTAAGCGAGGGGGCAGTGAGGCGACAGATATCGGAGGCTGTATACGCGGTCGTCTCCGACTGCCGAGTCAGTATGGATAGAGTCATCGGCGTAGGCGTGGCTGTGCCGGGCATCGTGGATTCGCGTACTGGCGTGTCAATCTCGCCCCAATTCTTCCTTTGGCAGAACCTTCCGCTACGGAATCTGCTGGAAGAGGAGTTTGGCGTGCCCGTGTTCATGGACAACGATGCGAATGCCGCGACTCTGGCAGAGAAACTGAAGGGGTATGGCAGGCAAGCTTCGGATTTCGTGTGTGTAACAATCGGCATCGGAATCGGAGCGGGCATCATCATCGACAACAAGCTATACCGTGGCGCCATTGCCGGAGCGGGCGAGATAGGGCACGTCACGATCCAGGAGGACGGCCCGGAGTGCACTTGCGGCAACCGTGGTTGCCTTGAGGCATTTGCCAGCGATGCCGCTGTTGTGCGTGAGATGAAACGGGTCATCGAGTCAGGCTGTGACAGCGCCGTGACTCGGATTGCCGCGGAGGAGAACCGAGAAATCGACAGGGCGATGATTGCGCGCGCGGCCAAGGAAGGTGATGACGCAGCCCTTTCAGTGGTGAGGCAGGCCGGCGAGCATATCGGAGTCGGCCTGGCAACACTGGTGAACATCCTCAATCCCGAGATGATCGTGGTCGCGGGCGAGGCTGCCATGGACTTTGGCAGTCTTCTCTTGGAACCCATGCGTGATTCCATCGGTCGACGTTCCATGAGCGTTCTCGCTCAGAGGCTTGAGGTCGTGGAATCGCGCCTAGGCGCCAGGATATGGATTGTGGGTGCTGCCTCGCTGGTACTCGACGATTTCTTCGGCGCGCCGATATATGAGCGCCGTGAGCACGTAGCGGCGGTATCAATTCCAGACCTGATGCAGGGGTCATAGAGCGTGCCAGCTGGAGCGGGCGATGACGAGCGAAGCCCGGCAGGAGATGCGCTAACGACCATTCTAGAATGGGAGACTTGTGATGCACGACACGCTAGTAGACGCAAGCATTTCGCTGATAAGGGAGAACCAGCATGTTTCTGGGGCGTACATAGCCTCGCCCAGTTTTTCGACTTACGCGTATTGCTGGCTCCGTGACGGAACCTACATTGCTCATGCCATGGATCTGCACGGCGAGCATGAGAGCGCGAGGGCCTTCTTCCGTTGGGTGAACGCGACGATTGCCAGCAATTGTGTCAACTATGGCGACTGCGTCGATGCGGTTGATACCATCGGGCGCGGACGGGCCGGGCAGTCGATGGAGCAAGCGCGGCAGTCGCTCCGGGCGCGATGGACTCTGGATGGCAAGCGCGATGATTCCGAATGGCCGAACTACCAGCCGGATGGGTATGGGGCATGGCTGTGGGGACTTGACGAACACATTGAGCGCACTGGCGATCTCGATTTGTGGGAGGAATCACGCGAACCTGTTGAGTACGTGGTGGAGTGCATGTCGCAGGTGTGGTCGATGCCCAGCAGCGACTGTTGGGAGGAGTACCCCGATAGGGTACACACATCTACACTGGCCTGTATGGCTGGCGGTCTCGAGAGAATCGGCCGACGGGCGCTTGACGATCGGGCACTCTCACTCGCCAATGCAATCAAGGACTACATTCTTTGCCATGGCATGTTCGATGGGCGCCTTGCGAAATTCTGCAGCCACGAGCGCCGCGCAGATCAATGGCCCCCCAAGAGGCGTGCTCATGAGGGGCCGTCAATCGGCGACTCGGTGGATGCCAGCCTGCTTTGGGCCGCGGTGCCCTATGCAGTTCTCGACCTCGCCGATCCACGCATGGTGAGCACAGTCAGGGCAATCGAGCGGAGCCTGGTGGCTGAAGGCGGAGTGCGCCGCTACGCAGCCGACACCTACTACGGCGGCGGGCAGTGGCTGCTTCTTGCAGCCTGGCTGGGCTGGTATCACTGCCGTATGGGAGATATGGAGAAAGCACTGGCGTGCCTTCGATGGGTTGAGAACCAGGCCGCCGAGGGCGGCTGCCTGCCAGAGCAGGTAAGCAGGGATCTTGTCGATCCCGTCTTGTATGAACCGTGGGTTGCGTGTTGGGGGCCGCCGGCGAATCCGCTTCTCTGGTCGCATGCGATGTATCTCATTCTTCGCAGGGCGTTCGATGATCGCGTACGGGAGGTGTAGGGCGCATGTACATCGGCAAAGGGAGGAAGAGGAAGGTCACGATCACGGCATTCTTAGCTCCGACGGTGGCAGGGTTTCTCCTCTTTAGTCTGATCCCGATAGCTCGCTCGTTTTGCCTCAGTTTCACATCGTGGGATATTCTGCAGCCCGCAGAATGGGTGGGGCTGGAGAACTACAAGGCGCTGCTGGGAAGCGAAGAGTTTTGGCGAGTAATGAAGAACACGGGGGAGTACATAGTCCTGTATATCCCTCTGATGCTCATATCGTCGCTGGCTCTGGCGGCGTTGCTGAACAGGAAATTCGCCGGCGTCGACGTGTACAAGGTGCTGTTCTTCCTTCCGGTCCTAACATCTTGGGTGGCTGGCTCGTTGATTTGGAGATGGATTCTGAACCACAAGTATGGCCTGGTGAACATCTTGCTCGGGCACATTGGCATCGCAGGGCCGGCGTGGCTTGACGACAAGTACTGGGCAATGCCGGGGGTTGTTCTCGCGAGCGCATGGAAGGACGCAGGGTTCTTCGCCCTGATATTCCTGGGAGCGCTCAAGGGCATTAACCAGGAGTACTACGAGGCTGCGGAGATTGACGGAGCAAGCGCCTGGAGAAAGTTCAGGCACATTACCCTTCCGCTCATATCGCCCACCACGTTCTTTGTAGCCGTTACGTCCGTCATCAACTCCTTCCAGGTGTTCGCTCAGGTGCAGATCATGACGTACGGAGGGCCCGCTGGGGCTACTCAGGTCATAATGGAGAGAATTTACAAGTACGCGTTCCAGTTCTTCAAGATGGGTTATGCATCGGCTCTCTCGTGGGTGCTGTTCGTCATAGTACTTGTGATCACCTTGATCCAGTGGCGTCTCCAGAAAAGGTGGGTGTTCTATGATAGCTAAGCGAGCGGGCGTACTCCGTACAGCTCTGTTCTACGTCACCATCAGTCTGGTCGCCCTGTTCATGATACTTCCGTTTCTGTGGATGATCAGCACGTCATTGAAGGAGAGCGAGGCAGTGATGGTGCTGCCCGTGAGGTGGATACCTGAGAAGATCAGCCTCAAGGCGTACCGGGACTTGTTCACCATATCGACGGTGGTGCCGTTTCATCGGGCCACGCTGAACTCGCTGGCGGTATCGGTTCTCACTACGTTCGTGAACTTAGCATCGGCGTCGATGGCTGCATTCGCCCTGGCGAAGTTCGATTTCAAGGCACGAGACAAGGTTCTGTTCGCCTTCCTGGCTACGATGATGGTTCCGGGAGCGGTCACCATGATCCCGAACTACCTGGTGCTGCGCACTCTGCGCCTGACCAACACCTTCATCGGCCTGGTGTTGCCCTCGATTTACAATGCGTGGGCGTTGTTCTTGCTGAGGCAGAACATAATGGCGCTCCCGGAACCGTACTTTGAAGCGGCGATAATCGATGGAGCGACGCCCTTCGCCGTGTACCGACATGTGGTTCTGCCGATGGTGAAGCCGATTCTGGCATCCCTGGGAGTACTCACATTCATGGGAACCTGGAATGACTATCTCTGGCCCCTGATCATGATATCCGATCCTGAGAAGATGACCCTTACGCTTGCCCTGGGCAACCTGAACTCGAGGTGGGGGCAGAAGTGGGAGCTGTTGATGGCTGGGAATCTCATATCAATGCTTCCGATAGTCATCGCGTATGTCTTCGCCCAAAAGTACTTCGAAAGCGGGATTTCGGTTGGGGGACTCAAGTCCTAGTAAGTCGCCTGGAGAGAAAGAGGGTGAGCGCAGGGGATAGGATGACGCGGCGATGTGCGTAGAGACTCTTGGAGTATTGTCGACCCGACCTTAATGGCGTTACGGCGTTCCACTGTCTACTCACTATTTGGGAGGGATACGCGTGCACAGGAAGAGACTTGCCCTGGCGGCAGTGTGTGTCGCCCTCGTTGTTCTGTGCTCAATGCCGGTTTTCAGCGCAAAGAAGGTAACGATAACTTACGGCAACTTCTCCGCGGGATCCGATAATGAGCCCACTCTCAATGCAATGAAGGCAGCGTTTGAGAAAGCCAACCCAGATATCGAGGTGAAGCTTCAGAGTACTGGGTTCGGTGAGTACTTCAGGCTTCTGCAGACGCAGGTTGCAGGAGGGACGGCCCCCGACTGCTACGAACTGAACTATGAGAACTTTGTCGCCTTTGCGGCCAAGAATGCTCTGGCCGACCTCAGTCCTCTGGCCAAGGCTGCAGGACTCAGCTTCAGCGGGTACGACGCGAGCGCGCTTGACGCTTTCAAGTACAAGGGAAAGCAATTCGGAGTGCCGGGTAGTTACTCTGTAGTTCTGCTCTTCTACAACAAGGATCTCTTCGACCAGGCGAAAGCGGCATATCCTGGCGACAAATGGACGTGGAAAGACGTAATCGAGGCTGGAAAGAAGATCCGGGCGCTTGGAGACGACACTTTCGGGATTATCCAGACCGTGCAGTTCTGGGAGTTCTACAAGACGATTGCTCAGAACGGCGGCAGCCTGTTCAATGCGGATCGCACCAAGTTCACCGTGAACTCGCCTGAAAACGTGGAAGCATTGCAGTACATGGTAGACAAGATCATAAAGTACAACATCGAACCCACTCAGGCGCAGAAGTCCAACCAGGGTGAGTGGGACATGTTCGCTTCGGGAAAAGTCGGGATGCTCATAACCGGAAACTGGGCGTTCACATTCATGAAGGACAAGTGTAAGTTCAAATGGGATATTGCCGTGGAGCCCGGGAACAAGCAGAAAGCTTGCCACTTCTTCTCGAACGGGTACGCCATCAACAGGTCTAGCAAGAAGCAGCAGGAAGCCATGAGATGGATTGCGTGGCTGGCGTCCAGCACGGAGTCATCGATGCTGAGGTTGGATGCTGGATGGGAGACTCCGCCGGTATCTGACAAGAGTGTCATCGATGCATACATCGCGGAGCGACCCCCGGACAATCGCAAGGCAGTCTTTGACTCCCTCAAGTATCTGGTGACGCCGCCGGTAATCGAGCAGTTTAGCGAGATGGCCGAAGTAGTCGATCTCCAGCTGCAGAAGGCTCGGGATGGGGAGAAGACCCCGAAGCAGGCGCTGGACGATGCTCAGAGAGAGCTGGAGCAGAAGATTAGGCTATAAGCTACAGACTTGGCTACCGGACTGGACATCATGGTACAGATGGAAGGCTCCGCCGGTCCACCCGGTAAGGCGGACGGTGGAGCCTGCTCCAGGGAAATGCAGTTCCAGGAGTCAATACGGATCAAGAGGTGTACGGCATGCCGCATCATACTCCACCCGCCATTAGGCACACTCCAGCTGGATACTATCCATTCGGCCGGTCGGGCACAGATATGAGCCCGCGGAACCCCGCAGCGGGCGAGTTCGTAACCGTCAGGGCCGAGGTCGATGGAATAGCCGTGGGAGACGTATACGCCGAGGTTGACGTGAATGGCTCGCTGCGCAAGATCAGGGGCAGGAAGGTCGTCAACTACCATGTCGAGCGAGATGATCTGCTGCCGCATCAGGGAAGCATCCCTGAGCGAGCTGAATACTACCTATTTGAACTGGGGCGATTTGCTGCAGGCGATGCGGTCCGGTACTGGATACGTGCCCTCGGTCGCGGCGACTCCCACGGCATGGAAAGCGGGCCGCATGAATTCAGAGTGTCTGGAGAGCATGTGTGCGACAGCAGCGCCAAGCTGCGCCTTGCAGACGGCATCCTGGCGGCGCAGTTCGGCGCCATTGGGCAGTACGTGCCGCGTATCGAGTTCTTCTTCCGCAATGGGCACCTACATATGGCTCACTCTTTAGCGGCGGAACCCATGGACGTGGGCAACCCAGAGGCGCGCATGGGTATCGTGGACCCCGACACAGGCACCAAGCTGGAGGTCGAGGGAAGTCCGTTTGGATTCGCTTTGGTATCTGCCGATGGAAGGACACTGTTGTACACGGTGCCCGAGAAACCGCATTTCCAGTTTCGTGCTGCCCCCCAGGGAAAGACACTCCAGTTCACGTTGCGCCTGGGTAACTCCGCCTCCCACTACTACGGTTTCGGCGAGCGATTTGACTCCCTCGACCAAAACGGGCTCAACCCTGACGTGTGTGTCGTGAATCAGTATCTCAGGCAGGGCCGGAGAACGTACATCCCCATGCCGTTCTTCGTTACAGAGGCCGGCTACGGGATGCATGTCGCGACTGATAGGTATGTCCGGTTTGGCCTGGCTCCGAGATTGCCGGGGACGATGGTCATTGACGCCCAGATCAACCCGGCGCGACCCATTCTGGAGTCGACTGTGTTCCTGGGTGCGCCTGCTGACATCGTCAGCGCCTGTTCCAGGTCTACTGGCTCGACTGCGCTTCCGCCCAAGTGGGTCTTTGGCCCGTGGATGTCGGGAAACGCGTGGAATACTCAGCGAGAGGTAGAAAAGCAGTTGCAGCTGAATGATGAACTCGGCCTGCCTGCGACGGCTGCGGTTATCGAAGCTTGGTCAGATGAGGCGACATTCTATGCATGGAACGATGCCCAACACGCGTCCGAACCTGGCGATCATGCATTCGGGCTTGATGAATTTTCGTTTCCGGCTGAGGGCAGGTGGCCCGACCCCAAAACCTTAGTTGACCGAGTGCATGATAGAGATATGAAGCTAGTATTGTGGCAGATACCAGTCATCAAGCAGCTGGCCGCGCATGAGCCTCGGTGCGAACAGCACGAGCGTGACGAAGAGCACGCCATCGCCCGAGGCTATGTGGTCCGAAACGCCGATGGCACACCATATCGAATACCCGATGGGTGGTTTGCTGGGAGCTTACTTCTGGACTTTACGAACCCGGAGGCGGCCGAGTGGTGGTTCGGCAAGCGCCGATACCTTATCGACCAGCTTGGAGTGGACGGCTTCAAGACAGACGGCGGGGAGTTCATATTCGACGACAGAGTCACATTCTGGGACGGGCGCAACGGCGCCTCAATGCGCAACAGGTATGCAATGGCTTACATAGAGGCATACCGCGATTTCGCCGGGCCCGGCCGGATAACATTTAGCAGGGCGGGGTACGTTGGCGCCCAGTCATCGCCCTTGTTTTGGGCTGGAGATCAAGCATCATCGTTCAAGGAGCTTCGCGCGGTTTTGACTGCTGGACTCAGCATTGGCCTGTCGGGCGTGCCATTTTGGGGGTTTGACATGGCTGGGTTGTCTGGCGACATCCCCACAGCTGAGTTGTTCATCCGGGGACTGCAGATGGCTGCGTTCTCGCCGGTGATGCAGTATCACTGCGATGGACGCGGGACCTGGGATCGGACCCCCTCGAACATGGCCGCGAGAACCGGAGACGAGCGCGTAGTGCCGATATACAGGACCTACGCCAACCTCAGGATGAACCTGCTGCCCTACATATATAACGAGGCAGTGAATTCTGCCAAGTCGGCCGAGCCTCTCATGAGGGCGCTGATGATCGATTTCGCCAACGACCCAGCAGCCTTCTCCATTGATGATGAGTACATGTTCGGACGCGACCTGCTCGTGGCTCCCATGCTATACGAGCATGTTTACGAGAGACCGGTGCGTTTGCCCCCTGGACGATGGTTGGATTTTTGGACTCTGCAGGAGACTCAGGCCGGGCCATGCACGATGCTGAATCATCCCAGCGACATCGAGAGAATTCCCGTGTTCATTAGGGCAGGCGCAATTCTCCCTATCAACCTTGGAGATGATATGCATCTTGGCAGCCCAACGGGGGTTCGCGGCACCGGATATCGAAACCTTTCATTCCTCATCACCAGCACGCCACCTCAGGAATGGACATTTGCTGACGATGAAGGCGCAAGGATCCGGTTCGTTCCTTGCGATGACGGATTGTGCGTTATCGCGGACGCTGCTGGTGCCGTGCGCCATGTGCACCTGCTCTTTCTGGGATCTGGACAACGCGAGCGCGCTGGCCACCAGCGCCGAGCTGTGTGGGCTGACGGAGGCAGGAAAGCGGACATGGTTCGGCTTGACATTGAGAGCCTGATACAAGGGGTCTCACTGCCGTTCTGACTGCCCTTACGTGTGAGCCTGATCCACTATCCCGCCCGCTCTCGATCCGCACGACTGCGCAGCCCCTGGCTGGGAGCTTTATGCGCAATCGGCGGCGTGACCCGGGCTTGCCGATCGACCCGGTCCCAAGGCTCGCCGTATGCCACATGACCCAATCGGACCTCGAGAAGACGAATACGTGTGAGATGTCCCGGACCGGGTGATGGCGGTGCCAAGCTTGTGTGCGCGCGCTGTCTTGTAGGCCGCTGGGCGGCCCGCAGCGGTGAGGATGACTTCGCCGACAACATCGCTCAGCGTGTAGACCCAGGGAAGAGTCTCGCCTGTCTGGTCCAGGTGCGCGTTGGCCGCCTTGGTGCCGCGAGTGTGGGCAGACACCTCGTCCAGGAGGATTCTGCACGGGGCGAAACCCTCGTCATGCTCCGTGGCGGACGCCGGTATCTCCTTGCCGAACCGGCCTATGTATCCGGTGAGCAGTTGCAGCGCCCTGAACTTGTCGGTTAGCTCTCCGGTGTGGGCTATGGGGCTACAGTCGGGATAGGGTTTGGGATGGAAACGATCCAGATCGTTGTCCCAATGAGCGGCGCCGACTCCGGTATACACGTTGAACCCGGTAGCCCCTGCCGCCGCCGCAACCAGGGTCTGGTAGAAGGGTATCGCCAGGAGTTGATAACGCGCGTCATAGATGCGGGAGAAGCCCCAGTTCTCCTCGAGATTTGGGCCGTGCGTTCGCCTTATGAGGGTCAGGTAGCGGCGGAAGGCAGAGTCGTCGTGCGACACTGCGCCGATCCAATTGGTGTGGCCGTAGGCCACGACCTCCCACCGATCGGGCGCGACTCTGGTCAGCCAGTAGTCGGTCCCGCCAGGCTCGCTCATGGGCAGGTTTGTGTTCATGAGATGCGGGATGTTCCGGGACAGGGACTGGCCATACTTCCTGAAGAGCTCTCCCATGTAGACCGCCTGGTACTCGGACCAATCCATGTATCGCCGCAGACCCGCAGGGCTTTCCGGGCAGGTTCATCCTCGCGGAGGGTCTATCTCGGCGAATGACTCGCAGCGGGCGTTGTTTGCCTCGTTCTCTTTTCCCGATAGTGAGGGTAGTCTGCCGACAGAAGAAAGGTCTTCTTTCCGTCTATGATGAGGACTCTTGATGACGTGCTCACTAGCTGCAACTTCCAACCCCCTGACGTCCACTATCCGCAATCTGTTGTTACTTAGTCGCCTACTATGATGCGGTACTCATGCGCATGGCCCTGCTCGGTGGTGTAGTGGAACCTCAGCGGCGAGCAGGGAGAAGAGGTCGGCATCCACGCAGTAGGCGGCGATGTATATGACCTTTCCCAGCCCATAGCGGCGCTCGACCGCCATGGGTTCGCCCACTTCGTTGCGTGCTCGTACGCGGTAGTCCGAGCCGTTGCCAGTCTCGTGGATGTGGAGGGTTGATCGAGATACTACACGTTCGGAGCCTGCCCAGTGGCTATGGCAGTGTTCAGCTTGGTGTTGAAGTCGCTCGTGGGGATGTAGGTGATGTCCACATCATAGCGGGTCTCGCGCACGATCAATTCAGGCCTCAGGACCAGACTGGTCCTGCTACGCGCCTTGCCTCCGCTGGTGAGATGCACTATGAGCTGCTCGCCAGAGATGCGTATGTTGTCGAAACCGATCAGGCCCAGTTGGAGGGGGATATCGATGCTGTGTTTCTTCGCAGCCCGCGGTACGCCCAGGGCCATTTCGTCGTTGGCGCAGAAGACGGCTGCCGGGGGCTCTGGAAGGCTCATCAGCCGCAGGAAAGCGCTGTTCTGAATCCACGGATTCCGACGACATTGGATGTGTAAAAGAAGGGAAACCCGAGCGGATATAGAAAAGGTATTACGTAATACCATATCCTCAACCACTGACGCACAGGATTGGCATGCAGACTGGCACGTCAATCCGGCGCACGGCAGGCAATCTGCCAACAGCCTCAACAGCGAAGAGCCAGGTGAATTAGTGGATAGGGCAAGTCTTATGAAATTCCTTTACAAGGACTAATGTGATTAGGGAGGAATACTTCACAGGAGCGTCGAACCCTCTTCTCAGCAGAACACGTTACGGGAAGGAGGTAGTGGGATGTGCTGGTCTGGCGGTCGGTTCGGGTCCAACCGCCCTAGGCCGGGTATCTGCAAGTGGCGGCGCTCGGCCTGGCTGTGGGCAGCAAACGGGGCGTACTAGGGCTACGAAGTTCAACGGTACCATTCATCTAGCGAACACTTATGCACGCGAGGAGGCTACAGAGTATGCAAGACTACAACATTCGTAGAACGCTATGCGTTGCACTGTTGCTCTGCGTATTGGTGCTAGGCATCGGATCAGGCTCAACGGCCTCAGGGAACGCCCTAATAGTAGCGCAGGGTGGCGATGTCACAACACTCGATCCTCAACTGCAAGGGAACATGGTCACCATGAATGTCGTTATAAACATATTCGACACCCTTGTTACACGTGATGCTGATATGGAGCTGGCACCTGGACTCGCGACGTCGTGGAGAGTTGTGAACTCGACGACGTGGGAGTTCAGCCTCAGACGAGGAGTGGAATTCCACAACGGGGAACCGTTCAACGCGGATTCTGTGAAGTTTTCTATTGACAGGTTGCTCGATCCAAAGACAAACTCTCCGATAGTCGAACTCAAGACGGTTTCGCGAGTAGATATCGTCGATGACTACACGGTCCGAATCATCACCTCGGTGCCCGATCCGTTGCTGCCAGCGAAAATGGTGCTGTTTGGCGGGTGCATCGTCCCCAAGGGCTACATTACGAAGAACGGCAATGCAACCTTCGCTAAGCAGCCCATTGGTACCGGCCCCTATAAGTTCGTGAAGTGGATTAGGGATGATCGCGTGGTACTGAAGGCGAACCCATCGTACTGGAAGGGCAAGCCGGCTTACGATAACCTGGAGTTCAGATCGATTCCCAACTCAAACGATCGCGTAGCTGCGCTGCTCACTGGAGAGGCCGACATAGTCGCCAACGTGCCGGTGGACATGGTTCCGCGGGTGGAAACCGACAGGAACTGCAATGTTCTGTCGGTCCCAGGTCTGAGAGTGTTCTATGTTGGTCTGGATACTCGTACTGGTCCGACCGCCGACAAGAGAGTGCGTCAGGCTATGAACATGGCGGTGGATGTACCCGCTATCATCAAGAACATTCTTGGCGGGCACGCTCTTCAGATAGCTACTCCGGTTGGTCAGGGAATGTTCGGATTCGATCCATCGATTAAGCCATACACTCATGACCCCGAGCGGGCCAAGAAGTTGCTTGCCGAGGCGGGCTATCCCAATGGCTTCTCAATGGATTTCGCACACCCCTCAGGCATTTACATGAAGGACTACGAAGTTGCCATGGCAATAGTTGGCCAGATGGCAAAAGTAGGTATCAAGCTGAATCCAGTTACATATGAATGGGGAGTCTTCCTCGACAAGTACCGAATGGATCAGTTGCCAGCCTCACTGCTCATGGGCAACTTCGCATGGACCATGGACGCTGACAACTCGGTGAACTTCCTATTCAGGACGGGCCAGATGTACTCTAGATACTCCAACAAGCGCGTGGACGAGCTCATTGATCTCGAGTCCACTACGCTAGACGCTGCCAAGCGGAAAGCAGCCTTCTCTGAGATGGTCGGGATACTCCATGGTGACGCGCCGTGGATCTTCCTCTATCAGGCCAACGAGCTGTACGGCGTACGGGCAGGCATTGCATGGGAACCTCTGATGTCCCAGGTGATGTGGATGCACGGAGCCCATCCGTCGAGAGACGGCAAGTAGAGTTAGTTCGCAAGGTGATTCCACCCGCGCGGGGATGCACTCCCTGCGCGGGTGGAATGGTGGAGGACAATCAGATATGCAGAGGTACGTCGTACGTCGGTTACTTGGGGCCTTGATCGTCGCATGGGGCGCATGCACCGTTGTCTTTCTACTTCTACGGCTATCCGGCGACCCGGTGTCGCTCCTCCTACCCGTGGAAGCTAGCTATGAGGACTATGTTCAGCTCAAGCATTCGCTGGGCTTCGACAAACCCCTTGTGGTGCAGTACTGGAACTTCCTCAAGAACGCCATCAGGGGGGACTTCGGTATGTCGCTGAGATACCGTAGCCCAGCGCTGCCTCTGGTTCTCGAGCGGCTACCCGCCACATTTGAGCTTACGGGCTTCGCAGTTCTGATCGGGCTGGCAGTTGGCATTCCTGTCGGGGTCTTGTGTGCAGTGCACAGGGGCAAGCCCATCGATACCATAGGGATGTGGCTTTCATTATGCGGCCAGGCTGTTCCGGTGTTCTGGCTGGCATTGGAACTCATTCTCATCTTCGCAGTGAAGTTCAGGCTGCTTCCAACTTATGGTCGCGGCGGGCTTCGACGTCTGATACTTCCTGCTACCGCAGTTGGACTGCCACTTGCTGCGATAATCACTCGGCTTCTCAAGTCCACCATGGAAGAGGTTCTGTCCGAGGACTACATTAGGACGGCCAACGCCAAGGGACTCGGTCCCTCAATCGTCCTGTTCAAGCATGCCTTGAGGAATGCGATCGGACCTGTGCTCACTATTGTCGGCGTGCAATTCGGCAGTCTCTTGGGGGGCGCCGTTGTGACAGAGATGGTGTTTGCATGGCCAGGAATGGGTCGTTTGCTGCTTCAAGCCGTAGGAAACCGCGATTTCGAGGTAGTGCAGGCCGTGGTGTTTGTTACGGCGCTCCTTGTGACTGGCGCGAACCTGGTGGCCGATGTCCTCTGCGCTGTGGTTGATCCTCGAGTGAGATACGAATAAGACTTCATCTGCGGAGCGGGTATTGGCCTTTGGAAGGAGCATGACCAGAGTGACAACGCAATGCACACAGAGTCCCGTTGCTGTGAAGCCATCACTGGCGCGAGTTGCGTCGCGACGTTGGAGAATTCGAGGATCTACGTTTGTATCTATGCTGTGGCTAATGGTTGTGCTGATGTGCGCAATTGCTCCGCAGGTGCTCATAAGCATCGATCCCAACGAACAGGACATTTCGCGTCGCTGCCTATCGCCTGCCCTTAGCGCCACCGATGGTGTCAGGAATGTTCTCGGGACAGATCAGCTGGGACGCGACATTCTCAGTAGAATCGTGTGGGGAAGTCGGATATCGATTTTGGTTGGCGCAGCTGCCGCGGTTCTATCTGTCGCGATGGGTGTGCCGCTTGGCCTCCTATGCGGTTATTACGGGGGGAAGACAGATCGGATCATCATGCACATCGCCGACATTCAGCTGGCGTTTCCGTCCATGGTGTTGGCCATTGCTCTTGTGGCGGTTCTCGGACCGAGCACAAGAAACATGATCATCGTTCTCGCAATCGGCGGATGGGTGCAGCACGCGCGCGTTATTCGGGGCCAGGTGCTCTCGTTGCGCGAAAAGGAGTATGTGAAAGCAGCTGAGGCCCTCGGGGCAACGGACGCAGAGATAATTCTCAGGCACCTGGTTCCGGCTACGTTTCCGACCATATTGGTCATTGCCACATTCCAAGTGGCCGGCGCAATCGTGACGGAAGCTGCTCTGACCTTCCTAGGCCTCGGAGTCTCGAGGGTAGTGCCATCGTGGGGCGGCATGTTGTCCGATGCTCAAGACTACCTCGTGACGGCAGGGTGGATGGCGACGATTCCAGGGTTCGTGATCGCCATGACAGTCCTGTCCATCAACATCGCCGGGGACAGCCTAAGACAAGCATTTGATCGCCGGTTCCGAGATCGGTGAGCAATGAAGGAAGGGTCATCCACATGGCAACTGACCTTGTGTTCTCGAATGCCGAAATCCAGGGATTTGATGTAGCAAGGCTTCAACATGCAGTAGACCTTGTTAGGAAGGGCTGTTCAGGCGAGGGGGGCTGTCGTTCATACCCCGGAGCTGTGCTCCTGATAGTGCGCCGAGGTGTTGAAATCGTGCATGAAGCCTTTGGCTTCCGTTCATATGACAGCTCGGCGCAACCCATGACTCGGGATACCGTGTTTGACGTGGCGTCCATGAGCAAGCCTATTGCCACGACAAGTGCGATTCTCAGGCTGATGGAGATGGGCGAGATCAATCTCGACGATCCTCTCCAGCGCTACATGCCAGGGTTCGCGGGTGCTGCGGGAAATGAGATATCACTGATGAACTTGCTGACACATACATCTGGCCTGCCGGGCTGGGTTCCCGTCTACACTCGCGCTGATGGCAGAGACGACTGTGTGCAGTTCATGTGTTCGCTGACTCCTGAGTTGGTGGTGGGGAGCCAGGTTGAGTATAGCTGTATGGGCTTCATTCTCCTCGGCTTGCTCGTGGAAACAGTCACTGGCGAAAGCCTCAACACATTCGCTCGCCGAGAACTCTTCGATAAGCTGGGAATGGACGATACTGGCTACTATGCAACCGAAAGGTTCGCGGAACGCGCGCGGTTGGCTCCCACAGAGCGGCGGACCGCGTGTGAAAGAGGTGAGGAGCTGTGGGCGTGGCTTCACAAGACTGGTCAGTTCCTGGATCTCCACACTGAGGACTCTGTAGCTTGGGGCGCGGTTCACGATGAAGACGCTCTGGCCATGGGCGGTGTGAGCGGCAATGCAGGCGTCTTCTCGACGGCGGCCGATATTGCGAAGTTTGCCCAGATGTACTTGGGGAATGGATACTACAACGGTACCAGGGTGTTATCTCCAGCGACTATTGAGCTAGCCACGCACAATTTCACAGCCGGCATGGGGGACAATCGAGGGCTGGGGTGGCAGCTCAAGGGGCCGAATACGTCATTTGGAAGCCTCATATCGGACAGGGCGTACGGCCATACCGGGTTCACTGGTACTGCCCTCTGGATTGATCCGGAACGCGACCTCATTGTTGTGCTTCTCACAAACAGGGTTCACGAGACAAGGGAAAATGAAGCTCTGCTGGGCCTCAGGCCCAGGTTTCTCAATGCGGCTGTCGCATCGATAGACAAGTAGGTGGGGGACCATTAGAAGTGATTGAAGATCTGTTAGTTGTGGAGGATCTTACCACGCGTTTCCAGACTGAGAACGGGACAATCACCGCAGTGGACGGCGTGTCATTCTCGATAGGCGCTGGCGAAACCCTCGGTCTTGTGGGTGAGAGCGGATGCGGGAAGAGCATGACTTCGCTATCGGTGATGCGACTCGTGCCCAGTCCACCTGGGGCGATAGAAGGCGGTAAGGTCCTCTTTGAGGGCAGGGACATCTTGATGCTGCCGGAGCCCGAGATGCGTCGGATGCGCGGAAGAGACATGGCCATGGTGTTTCAGGAACCGATGACGAGCCTGAACCCGGTATTCACCGTGGGCGAGCAGATTATGGAGACCATCATGCACCATGATCATGTATCGCGACGGGATGCGCAGGAGCGAGCAATCGAGATGCTTCGCAAAGTCGGTATACCGTCTCCAGAAAGGCGAGTGCGGGATTTCCCTCACGAAATGAGCGGGGGCATGAGGCAGAGAGTGATGATTGCGATAGCACTGGCCTGTAATCCCAGGTTGCTGATTGCCGATGAACCCACTACGGCTCTTGATGTCACTATTCAAGCTCAGATACTGGAGCTAATGCGTCGACTGAGGAACGAGTATCATACAGCTACTCTACTGATAACGCATGACCTGGGAGTCATTGCTGAGACGGCTGACAGGGTTGCAGTGATGTATGCGGGTCAGATTGTGGAGTCTGCGAGTGTGGAGAGCATATTCGAGAATCCTTTGCACCCATACACAGTTGGCTTGCTGGGGTCGATTCCCAGACTCAATGGCACCAAACGCCGACTAAACGTTATAGAAGGCACAGTGCCCAGTCCGCTGAATGTGCCGAACGGATGCAGGTTCGGGCCCAGATGTTCTCGGGCCACCCGGCATTGCTCTGCACATGCTCAAGACCTCCGAGAGGTAGCTCCGGGCCATCATGTGCGGTGCAGCGCCGTTTTGGGGGTGTAGGACTTGACTGATGTGCTGCTACATGTGGAGAACTTGGTCAAGCACTTTCCGATAATGCAGGGGACCATAGTACAGCGGCAGGTGGGCGTGGTGCGCGCTGTTGACGGACTCAGCTTCGATGTGCACAGAGGCGAGACTCTGGGCCTTGTGGGTGAAAGCGGGTGCGGTAAGTCTACTACAGGGAAGCTGATCATGGGGCTTGAACGGCCGACCTCGGGAGAGATCACATTCGATGGCCTCGACATCGTCGGCATGTCCAAGAAGGGCCTGCGGGCAGTTCGGCGCGAGATGCAGATTGTGTTTCAGGATCCGTTTGCTTCTCTGAACCCTCGCATGAGCGTTGCGCAGATCATCGGCGAGCCGTTCCGAATTCACCGGGTCTGTCAGAAGAGCGAACGCGAGCGCTGTGTTCTCGAGCTGCTGGAACAGGTTGGCCTTGACAGATCCTATTCGTCAAGATATCCCCGCGAATTCTCGGGAGGCCAGCGACAACGCATCGGAGTGGCGCGCGCGCTGGCGCTTAACCCCAAGTTGATCATCTGCGATGAACCAGTTTCTGCGCTGGACGTATCGGTACAGGCACAGGTTATCAACCTTCTCCAGGATCTTCAGCAGGAAAGAGGACTGACTTACATCCTGATCGCTCATGATCTCGGTGTAGTCAAACATGTCAGCGATCGGGTTGCAGTGATGTACCTGGGCCAGATTGTGGAACTTGCGTCAACATCCGCTCTGTACTCGGCCCCCCGGCATCCCTACACTCAGGCTTTGATGGCTGCCATTCCGATTCCTGATCCCAAGGCAAAGAGGGATCGCGCACTCTTGGAGGGTGACGTCCCAAGCCCAATCAACCCACCGTCAGGATGCAGATTCCACCCGAGGTGCAGCAGCGCTCGGCAGATTTGCAGGCAGATGGAGCCGGAATTCACGAATCTCGGAGACGGACACTACTGCGCGTGCCATGTCCAAACGAGATCGGGGTGAGCGGGCTTTTGCTAGCTAGAGGGGCGTATCGGACGCTATGAGACGAAGGTGGGGACGATGGGCTCTGGCCCCAACGTCCCCACCTTACGGGATGGATGCTATTGGACGATCCGGATGATTTGGTTGCGCTGTGCGGCTTCGACTACTGCACATTGTGCCTTCGTCACATGGAGTGTTCTGCGTGCCGATGTCACCGGCTCATCTCCGGACAGGATACACGAGACGAAATGGTCTACAGATGCTACAAAGGCCCCAGTTACCCGTCCTCTGCGTTCATCTGCCGTATGGGCGCCTCCGAAGCTGATCTCCTGGGCAGAAGAACCCGTGTATAGGCAAGCCCGACGATCTGACATCGAGTATCTGATGAAGCCGTCCGTCCCGATGATCTCAAGGCTGCCCCCTGCTACCACAGGGTATGTGTCCGGATGAACCCATGACGAGTGGAATGCGGCAGATGCGCCAGACTCAAATCTCAACACTGCCTGAATTCCATCTACCGCATCGATGCCCTTAGCTTTCAGGACTCCGGATACTGATTGAGCGTAAACCTCAACAGCCCTAGACTCGAGGTACCACGATACCAGGTCCAAGTCGTGTGCGTTCATGAAGAAGAACGGATTCGTCTTGCTTGCCCATCCAATCATCTCCGTAGGCACATACAGTGTGTCGAATTTCTCGGACTGCACAAGGATAGGCATACCGATCGCGCCGCTGCGCACCGCGTTCCTGATCCACACGAAGTCGGAGACGAAACGTTGGCTGTAATTGACCATTACTGTGCGCCCCGTGCGTTCGGCCTCTCCGACAATGGCCTCGGCCTCGCCGACCTCAGTAGCGAGTGGTTTCTCGACCAGCACATCGCAACCGTTTCGGACAGAGGCCAAGACCGCCTGAGTATGCGCGAAATCCGGAGTGGCTACAGACACAACGTCCGGCTTCTCGGTTTCGAGCATCCGATCCATGCTTTCGTAGGCTCTGGCTCCGTACTTCGCGGCGACGGCTTCGGCGAGCTCGAAGTCGACATCCATCACAGCCACTAGTCTCGTCACGGCGTGTTCGTGGAATACCCTGGCGTGGCGGCTCCCGAGAATCCCAGCCCCCACAACAGCAACAGTCAGAATTCTGGGTTTATCCATGGTGCTATCCTCCCTGTGGTCGGCTCTGTGAGCTGATACGGGCGATCCTAGCCGAGCTTACGCAGGCGATTGGCGAGGTCGATGGCCTTGCGCGCGTGGCCGTTGGAGCGTACGATTGCGTCCTCTGCGCTGGCTCGGTTTGCTCCTGTCACTGACACAACGAGTGCAGTCTTGACGTTCCAGTCACAGTCCCTCAAGATCGTCTCGCTCTGAGTCCGGCTTGATCCGGAAAGAGCGGAGAGCATTCTGGTTGCGCGTTCCTGAAGTTTCCTGTTGGTGGGCTGCATGTCTATCATTAGATTGTCGTATACGCGCCCTAGCCTCGCCATAGACGCGGTGGAAAGCATGTTGAGCACGAGCTTCTGGGCCGAACCTGCCTTCATGCGCGTTGAGCCGGTCAGTACTTCAGGACCTACAGGCAGAGCAATCAAGACATCGGCATCTAGAGTCACATGTTCGGCGTGGTTGCATACGATCGCGATGGTAGCTGCGCCTATGGAGTGTGCCCCCTTGAGTGCGCCTTTGACATATGGAGTGGCGCCGCTTGCCGATACTCCCACGACCACGGAGTCCGGACCCACTCTGGTCGCAATGTCCAGCGCTCCTCCATTCTCGTCATCCTCGGCGCCTTCGGCGGGCGTAAAGACAGCATCGCTCCCGCCCGCGATTGTGGCAGATATGAGTTCGGGGCCGACTCCGAACGTCGGCAAGCATTCGGCGGCTTCAAGTACTCCAAGCCTGCCCGAAGTGCCGGCTCCCGCGAACACCAGTGAACCCCCGCGTTCCAGCCGTTCTACGATGAGGTCGACCGCGCGTGAAATATCGGGTATTGCCTGCGCGACCACATCGTGCATGTACCTGTGATCATCGTTGATCAGCTGCAGCACTTTGCGAGTAGGCATGACGTCGAGCCCACACGAGCTGGGATTTGGTTCTTCAGTCAGTAGAACATCGTAGTAGGACATGTTACACCTCAAGCTCTTCTTCTGGGGTTGGCAGAACACGTGGGAGTGCGTGCGCTTGGGGTCTGGGCATGGGCCACTTCCTCGGGTCTGCCGGATTTCAGGGACTGTTGTATCGCGTACGCCACTGCAACCGCTTCATATGCATCGTCCATGGCCACTAGCGGGCGCTCGCCCTGTCGAACGCACGCGATGAAGTGCAGGATCTCATCTCGCAATACCCCCACCGCGTGACCGCCAAGTTCAGTCCAGCGCATCGTGTCGGGAAGAGTGACCCCTTCACTGGACGCTATCAGTAGACCTTGATTGCACGTATCCACTATGGCAGCGCCTGATGTACCGACAACGCGAAGCTTTGAATCGAGAGTCGAGGGGAAGCTCTCGGGCAGGACCCAGCTAGCTTCCAGGGAGGCTACGAGGCCGCTCTTGAACTCGAGCGTAGCGAGAACCACGTCCAGAGCATTGATCTCTTTGAGGATTCTTGATGCACCGATGGCGTTCACCCGGACTACCGTATCTCCGGAGCACCAGAGCATCAAATCGACATCGTGAATGGCCACATGGAACTCCAAAGATGCTTGGCCCCGGTATCTCATGGGTCCCGTGAGTGGGCTGCTGCGCATGGCAGACATGAAAACCAGGCTGCCCAACTCTCCTCTGTCGATCGCAGCATGGAGAGCGCTGTATCGGGGGTCAAACCTCAGCAGGTGACCCACCATCATCGTGGCGCTGCTCTCATGCGCGATCTTGACCAGTTCAGCTGCCTCCCGGATATCCGTAGAGAGGGGTTTCTCTATCAGAACATGTTTGCCGGCCATTGCGGCCTCGCGCGTTGCACTGAAGTGCTGGGAGTCAGGCAAGCATATGCTCACTGCGTCAATGTCGGCGCGGGTGAGGAGCCGGCGGTAGTCATCGTAGACATCGCACTGGTAGCGTGCGGCGGCGTCTGTCAGCGCATTGGCGCTGGAATCGGAGACTGCCGCGATCCTGCAGAAGCCGCTCTCCGCGTATACCCGCGCATGCCTCCGCCCCATGAGACCATATCCGATTATTCCCACACCCATGGTGTCTGATCTGCTGCAAACCATGAAGCCGTACTCCCTTCGTAGGTATTCATGAGCCATGCTCGATGCTGGCCAGGGCTTCGGCAAATCGTCTGGCGATCAATCTGGGCCGCGTGATTGCGGAGCCGACCACGACAGCCCACGCGCCTGCCTGTATGCACATCGCGGCCTCCTCCGGGCTGAGTATCCTGCCTTCGGCTATGACGGGAATGCTCACGGAGGAGGAGATTTCGCGTATGAGTTCCAGGCTCACCGATGATGAGTTCAGACTGTACGATGTGTATCCAGCGAGGGTGGTTGCGATGAAGGCTGCCCCCATCTTCTCAGCGGCGACTGCCTCGTCCGCCGTGGAAATGTCGGCTACAATTGGGATGTTGTAGTGGCTTAGGATATCCGTAATGAGCTCTGCTGTGCTGCGACCGTCAGGGCGAGGCCTCATTGTGGCATCAATAGCTACGAAGTCGGCTCCCGCTTCGATTATCTCGCGGGCTGCAGAGAATGTCGGCGTTATGTATACTTCGTTCGCGTCGCGGTCGACCTTGTTGATCCCCAGTATGGGCTCGGAGAACGCCGCTCGCATCTGGCGAATGACGTCCGGCCCGTTTGCCCTGACTGCTACGGCTCCGCCGGCAAGGGCTGACCTGGCCAAGCAGGTCAGAACGTAGGGATCATCAGTGCGGTCCGGCGGAGTGGCCTGGCTGGACACAATGAGTCTGCCCCTGATGTGTGCCTTGATGCTGTCGAGATCCCATGTTCTGCGGGTGTCTGCCCTCAGGGTCGGCACATTTGGCAGGCTGGCAGAAAGACGCTCCAGAAACTCATTGCTTGCGTTGAGGCCCAAATCCTCTCTGGCAAGGATGAGCGATCCGGCCACCGGCGGGAGCTTAGGCACGGCCAGCATGGCCCGGGGGGCCAGATTCGACAACTCCTTACGAAGGCTCTCTTTGACCATTCTGTTATGGGTGAGGATTCCGCCCACAGGATACACGTTCGCGGAAGTGTCGATCAAGTCAAGCCTGCGCAGCACTGCGTGAACGAGCAAGGCTAGATGTCGCCCGGCGTCTGCCAGTATCTCCAGGGCAACTGGATCGCCGTCAGCCGCGGCCACGGCCACCAGTCTTGCTAGCGAGGCGATGAGCCTTGGTGAAGGGCGCTGGGAGTAGAGACGATGTTTGATGTCATACGGAGTATCGAGGTCCAGTTCTTCCGCTAGTAACTCGGTGAGCGACGTCGCTGGTCCGATTTGGTCTTCGGCCTGGGTCATGGCTCTTATGGCTGATAGGCCAATGTGAAAGCCTGAACCCTCGTCGCCGATCAGGTAACCCCATCCGCCTGCCCTGGCAAAATGGCCAAGCGCATTTCGCCCCAGCACAATCGATCCTGTTCCGGACAGCGCTGCTATCCCGGGTTCAGCTTGTGCGGCTCCGTACAGTGCTGCCAGGATGTCGGAGTCAACGGCGACACACGCATTTGGGAAGGCCTGGGCGACGATGCGTCTCCACAGATCCGCGGGTTTCGAGTGCCGGTTCGGTACGCCAGTCATTGATATCCACACCGAGGCGACAAGATCGGGGGCGATGTTCGCAAGACCCAGCGCCAACTGCACAGTGTCGATCAGTCTGGCCTCACGATCCAACTGGTTTCCGATTTCGACGCTCGAATGGGCTTCTGTGTATGCAAGGCACCTGCCGTCTACGTTGGATATGAGGCAGCGAAGTGACGTCTGTCCGCCATCTACGCCAATCATCACGCGATCCTTGCGATTTGAGGTCATTGCCGATAGCTCCTCCCAGAGGAATTAGCTCATGTGCAACCTGTAGGGAAGCAGATCATGCTAAGATTCCAGCTGCGCAATAGATGCTCTCGCATTTTCCAATGCACGCTCACAATCGGCCCTGTGCTTCCAAAGGATGAGGCTGTAGATGGCGTCCACCACTGCAAGCTGAGCAATTCGCGACGACATTGAACTGGTGCGGAAAATCGTCTGCTCAGACGCGGTCAACAGCACATGGTCCGAGAGAGTAGTAATCTGAGATCCCGCGTATTTTGTGATGCAGGCGGTCTTGGCTCCGGCTGTCCGGGCCATTCTCTGCGTCTGCACAATGATATCTGTGTCTCCCGAGTGTGTAATGGCAACCGCAAGGTCCGTCTCAGTGAGAGTGCCTGCAATTGCCGCCTGGAGATGAGGGTCAAGGTAGCAGAACGCGTTGAGTCCAATTCGGGAGAACTTGTACGCGGCGTCCATGGCTACCAAGCCCGATATCCCGACTCCGAGGAAGAGTGTGCGCGGACTTGTCCACATTGCATCGGCCACTGCCTCAACTTCCTGCACATTGAGGATAGTGCGAGTGTCCTTCAGGGCCCGCACGGAATCATCGAAGGCTTGGTCCAAAAGGTCAGCAGGTGAGGCTATGCGACCGCTTTCGCGCTCACGCATTGGCGTACCCGAGGCTGGGTCTCTCGCAATGGCGATTTTCAAGGCCCAGAATCCCTGAAACCCTGCAGCTTGGCTAAAGCGAATCACAGCCGCATCGCTCGCGTTCGCCCGGCGGGCTAACTCAGTCACAGGGAGATTTACGATTTCGTCTGGATGAGCCAGTACGTAATCGGCTACCTTCCTTTCAGATGGGCGGAGTAGGTCATACTTACTTCTGATACAAAGCAGAGCCCCAGGACGCCCCACATCGGAATTACCCAGGCTGATCACCTCCACACGATAGTCGTCAGTCCTTGTTCTACAGTGCGGGTGTTCTGACTGGGCTGACGGAATCCCTTTCAGTCCTATTCGACGCGCGTTGAAGGATTCCTCCATATTGCCTACAGGCGCAGAAACTAAATTTCAGCAGAGCTGAGCCGTCACCAGCCAGAGAAGTGAGCACATCTCAAAAACAAACGTCAGAAACTGCACATACCGTTTTATCCCATTCATGCATACTCCACTGTGCACACATACTCCAGTTGCTGCATAGGAAGGCACGGAAGGCGCGTGCCTGGCGAAGACGCAGCGTCTTCAGGCGTTCCCTGGCAACTTCGGCGAATCGACTCCGGCCTGCAGGGTCACGGGTCGCCCAGAACCATTTGGCAGACAGCTTGGCATGCGCAACTGGGTGTCGCAAGGCAACAGGTGCCGAGACGTTTTCCAATGGCGCAGAAATGTCATGTGTCGGAAGCAGCAACTGCCGGACAGTGTGCGGAGTAGGCAGGGCCGGCCCCACGCGCTCAAGGGATAACCGGAAGAGGCGGAGAATTCCCTCAGCCAGAAGGGTGTTGGGCTTCAGCCCTGTTCCGTCTGCGGGCGTGCACTTGCCCGCCGGCTGGGGTGCCCGATTAGGGGCCAATGAGTAACGATGGCAGCGCAATCGTCTGGGAAATCGCACATTCACACAAAATCTTTTTGGGCGGCAGGATATCATCATCATAGAGCGAAATGGTATTACGTAATACCTTTCGCTCGGAAGTGAAAGGGTGGTCTACCGTGAAGACTGTGAAGACTGTGAAGACT